>Ga0247823_10003210_pt1 | contig 13309 bp, 7 predicted proteins | sample 13C_PalmiticAcid_2_FD_192426 | JGI IMG/M metagenome (GOLD analysis project Ga0247823, IMG submission 192426) | Soil microbial communities from agricultural site in Penn Yan, New York, United States - 13C_PalmiticAcid_Day30 | ecosystem: Environmental > Terrestrial > Soil > Agricultural land...
CCGCCGCGCCGTCGCTGCCGCCGCAAGCCGAGCGGCTGCGCCTCGCCGCGCGCCGCCGCATCGACGTCGGCCTCGTGCTGATCAGCGCGCTGATCCTGCTCAGCGGCGGCTTCAACCTGCTGCACGGCGGCGAAGCGAGTGCACTCGTACCCGGCGTGCTGCAGCACCTGTTCGCGATCGGCTGGCTGATCACCGCGATCGTGCAGCGCGATGCGCTGGCCGCGCCGGCCGCCTCGGCACCGGCCGCCTGGCGCGCGCGGCTGGCCGGCGCGACGCGTCTGCGCAGGATGCTGCTGCAGTCCTATGTCGTCGCCGCGCCGCTGCTGTCGCTGATGCTGCTGCAGACCCTGGGCCTGGGCGTTGCCGGCATCGACCTGTGGCAGTCGCTCGGGCTCGCGATCTGGCTCGGCCTGGGCCTGATCGCGCTGATCGCCATGGCGCTGCTGTGGCGTCGCCGGCAACGCACACCGATCGGTTTCGCCGCGCGTCTGGTGGACGCGCTGAGCCTCGGCAGCCTGTCCCTCGCGCAGCGCACGCTTCAAGCCGCCGCCGCGACCGGCGACGACGAGGAGCTGCGTGACGCCGCCTGAAGACGGTTGCGGCGAGGCGGGTTGCGGCGAGCGCAACCGACACGATCCACCCGCGACCAAAGTCGCAGTGATTCGCGGCCGGACGGCCCCAGCTCGGTCGCCCGCGGCAACGCATCCGCGATACCGCCGGCTCACGCTCACCCTGGAGAATCGAACATGGAATACCGTTATCTCGGCCGCTCCGGCTTCCGCGTCCCCGTACTGAGTTTCGGCACCGGCACCTTCGGCGGCCAGGGCGCGCTGTTCAGCGCCTGGGGCTCCACCGACGTGGCCGAAGCGCGCCGTCTCGTCGACATCTGTCTCGACGCCGGCCTGACGATGTTCGACAGCGCCGACGTCTATTCCAAGGGCGCGGCCGAATCGATCCTCGGCGAAGCGCTCAAGGGCCGCGCGCGCGACCAGTACCTGATCTCGACCAAGGCCACGTTCCGCTTCGGCGACGGCGAGAACCAGGTCGGCTCCTCGCGCTATCACCTGATCCGCGCGGTCGACGCGGCGCTGACGCGCCTGGGCACCGACTACATCGATCTGTTCCAGCTGCACGGCTTCGACGCGCGCACGCCGGTGGAGGAAACCCTGTCCACGCTCGACGACCTCGTGCGCGCCGGCAAGCTGCGCTATCTCGGCGTGTCGAATTTCAGCGGCTGGCATCTGATGAAATCGCTGGCCGTCGCCGACCGCTACGGCTGGTCGCGCTACGTCGCGCATCAGGCCTATTACTCGCTGATCGGCCGCGACTACGAATGGGAGCTCATGCCGCTGGCCGCCGACCAGGGCGTCGGCGCAGTGGTCTGGAGTCCGCTGGGCTGGGGCCGCCTGACCGGCAAGCTGCGCCGCGGCGCGCCGCTGCCCGAGACCAGCCGGCTGCACGCGACGGCCGAGTTCGGCCCGCCGGTCGCCGACGAGTATCTCTACACCGTCGTCGACGCGCTCGAGGTCGTCGCCGCCGAAACCGGCAAGAGCGTCGCGCAGGTCGCGCTGAACTGGCTGCTGCAGCGGCCGACCGTCAGCAGCATCGTGATCGGCGCACGCAACGAAGAGCAGCTGCGGCAGAACCTCGGCGCGGTCGGCTGGAACCTGACCGCGGAACAGGTCGCGAAACTCGATGCAGCCAGCGCGACCACCAAGCCGTATCCGTACTGGCATCAGGCCGCGTTCGCGTATCGCAATCCGACGCCGGTCTGAGACCCAGCGCCAGTTGCAATCAAGCGGCGAGGAGCATCAGGCTTCTCGCCGCCGTCGGACCTGATGCGGCGGCACCGGGCCGCCGCATCCGATCATTTCACTTCTTGCATTTGGTGCAACGCCAGACGCTGAATGAGGCGAGCTTGGAGTAGCCGCCGATGTACGTGACGCCGGCGTCGAAGCCCATTTCCGGACCACAGGACGGTTCAGACACCGCCTGGCCGGCACGGAACGTGGCGCAACCGTAACCGACCGGGAACGCCGCACCACCTAGGAGTGCCTGGAACTCGCCTTCGAATACCGGCGGATAGATGTGCCCCAACCCGTCCTCGAAAGTGACTTCCGCGCCGGTATAGCTGAAGGGCGCGCCGGCACCGCCGGCTGCACCGAGGGCGTGCAGGCGGACCGTTCCCTGCCTGCCGCCGATGCATTCCGAGTTCAGCTGGAAAATGATGAAGCCCGCACCGTACCTGCCCCAGGATGCATCCATCGCGAGATAAGTACCGCTCCATTTCGCCAGACCGCTGGGGTCGACGAACGCGAGCGGATTGCCGGCGACGTAGCCGTAGGTGCTGACGCCGCCGCCGAGTCCCAGTGGATCGCTTTCGACATAGCGCCCGGTCGCCGGCTCGTAGTCGCGGAAGTAGTTGTAGTGCGCGCCGGTCTCCGCGTCGAAGTACTGACCCGGATAGCGCAGTGCGACGTCGACGCCGCTGCTGCCGACATTCACCGCCGCATGCTCGCCGAAAGCCGAGCCGAAGAAGCTCCAGCGCCATTGCACGGCGTTGTCCGTAGGATTGACCGCAACGCGCGGCGTGCCGAGATGATCGGTCTCCAGATAGCTCAGGCCGGTCGCCGCACTCTGCGCCACGACGGTGCCGCCGAGGTACAGATAGCTCGTGTCGTAGGAACCGAAGCCGTCCACGTAGACCAGCCGCCCGGCCTCGTCGTAGAGATAGCCGGTCGGCGCGACGAAGCCGCTGTCGTCTTTGCCTACGCGCTGACCGATCGCGTTGTAGCGGTAGAAAAACCCGTTCGGCGTGATGCCGTTTGCGCCCGTGCCGGACTTGTCGATGAAGACGCTGTCGACGCTGCCGCCACCGCCGTCGGGAAGGACCACACCGCTCAGGCGGTTCTGCGCGTTGTAGCTCCAGACATAGCCGTCACCGCGTCCCGTCATGTTGCCGTTCGCGTCGTAGCTGCGCGAAAGGCCGGCGACGCTGCCGAGTCTATGCGTGCCGGCGAGGTAGCCGTAACCCTGCGCCGGCTGGCCCGTGATCTGCCGGCTCGTACGGTCGCCGGTGCGGTTATAGGCGAACGACTCCTGCATAGCGCCAGTGCCGTTCTCGACGCGTATCAGACGCTGCAGACGGTCGTGGAAATAGCGCCGCGTCGGGGTCGCCGCACCTATCGTGTCGCTGGCCGCGACGACGGCGCCGCCGATGTCGTTGGTCAGGTCGAGCTTGAGACCGTCGCTCGCGGAGCTGACCACGTTGTCGACGAGGTAGTCGGCGTCGTAATGCTTGGCCAAGGTGCGGCCGTTGCCGAAATTCAGCGCCTGCAGCGGTCCGAACGGCAGATAGTCGACCGCATTGACGACGGTCACCGTGCTGCTGGTCGGCGTCGCCTTGCGCGTCAGACCCGTCACGCGGCCGACGGCGTCGTACTGGTAGCTCACGACCGCACCGTCGGGATAGGTCATGCTGGCCACGCGGTCATTCGTCAGATAGGTATAGCTCAGCGCCAGGGTGACACTCGCGCTGGCCTGCGTCTTGCGCAGCACGTTGCCGCGGCGGTCGTAACAGTAGGTCGTCGTACCCGAAGGGTCGGTGATCCGGGTCAGGCGTCCGGCCGGATACGAACCCGTGCAGCCGGTGACCGCATTGGACTGATCGTAGGCCAGACTCGTGTTGTCGCCGCCCGGATAGGTCACCGAGACGACGCGGTTCAAGGCGTCATAGGTGTAGTTCGCCGTGATGCCGCGATTGTCGGTCTGGCTGCTGCGGTTGCCGGCGCGGTCGTAGGCATAGACGGTATGCCCCGTGTCGGGGCTGTCCAGCGCCGTGCGGTTGCCCAGGCCGTCGTAGGTATACGTCGTCACCCATCCGTCTGGATCGGTCACGCTGCGCAGCAGGTTGCGCGCGTCGTAGACATAACCGCGCAACGTATCGGCCGTGGCCGGATCCGAGCCCGCCTGATCGTCGGCGATCTGGGTGATGCGGTTCAGCGCGTCGTACTGCTGGCGCTGAACGATGCCGCGGCCGTCGGCGCGCTGCACCGTATTGCCGTTCGCGTCGTAGCCGTCGCTGATGCCGCCGCCGTTGAACGCCGTCGAATCGAGCACGGCCAACTGCGCCGCATTGCGCACCTGCGTCATGCGGCTCTGCGCGTTGTAGTGGCGGAACGCTGCACGCTTGAGCCCGGTCGACGGCGACTGCGGATCGTAGCTCGCGTCGTAAACGCGTTCGGCTACGCGATTGCCGGCGGCGTCCAGCGTATAGACGATGCGATTGCCCAGCGCATCGGCGATCTCGACCAGGCGGTTCGCCGCATCGTGGACATAGTCCAGGCGCACGCCGCCGGGTTCGGTCACGCGGGTCAGATTGCCGACGCCGTCGTAGGCATACAGAGTCACGGCATCCGCCGCGTCGGTCACCGGCGTTGCCTTCGCGTAGATGCGGCGCGAGCTCAGGCGGCCACGGTCGTCATAGGTCATGTCGGTGATCGTGCCGTTCGCATCGCTCATGCGCGTGACCTGGCCGGCGTCGTCGTAGCGCTGGTATTCGGTGACTTGTCCCAGCGCATTGGCAACCTTCCAGAGGTCGCCCTTGCGATAGGCGCAGCTGCCGGACGCGCAGCCGGCATCGTCGGCGCCGCGGTAGCTGTAGTTCGTGACGTCGTCGAGTCCGCCCATGCCGGCATCGGTCGACGCGCGCGGACCGTTGACGCTCTTGAGATAGCCGAGCACCGGGCAGTTCGCCGCCGGGCTGGCGACGTCGGCCGCCTCACAGTAGCCGTAGACGGTACGGCGCACCTTGGCCGTGCCCGACGGCGCCGTCGTCGCACTGCAGGCATAGGCCAGCGCAGACGCGTCGGCCGGATCGATGCGGCAGTGCGCGGTCACTTGGCCGCGCGCGTTGTAGCTCCAGCGCTCGATGGCTTCGGCTACGCCGTCGTGGTTGAGCAGCCGGCGTTCCAGTGGTTGGCGGAAGTCCGCATGCCAGGTCGTCTCGGTCGTGCGGCGCTCGGCCAGATCGGTCTGCGTGCCGCGCGCGAACGCTTCGACGCGGCGCGTCTCCAGACCGCGCGGCAGGCCGGCCGCATCGACGACGGCGAAATCGGTGTCGGTGACCACACCGTTGAAATCCGTGCGCTTGTCCGGGCTGCCGTTGCCGTCGTACGTCGTCTGCTGCACCTTGCCGCCGCAGCTCGTGCAGGGCCCTGTCGTGCTGGCCACACGGATCACGCCGTGATCGAGCGCAAAGCCGTAGGTGCGCTGGTCGAATATGTTCGCAGTGCCGTCGACCCACTGCTTGACCGTCGTCGTCGCCGCCGTCGGATTCGCCGCCGCATCGCCGCTATAGCTCAGCTCCACGCGATCGACGTAGCTGCTCGCGTCGCCGTGCACGCTGAGAATGCCGCGACTCTGCGCGTCGTAGCGCCAGCTCGCGTAGCGGTTGCCGTTCTCGTCGTCGATGCCGGTCAGCAGGCGCGAGTTGGCGCCGCCTTCGCCATAGACGTAGGTCCGGGTGTTGCCGTCGTCACCGCTGCGCGACGCAATCACCGGCCCGCTGGTCGCGGCCTGATAGCTGAAGCTGTGGGTGAAGCCCGTGGGCTCGATGACGCGGCTCAGATAGGGATATGCGTAGCCGGACAACGTGCCGCTTTCGTATTCGAACCGGATGGCGCGCCCGCGCTCGTCGGCGACGCGATCGAGCAGTCCGTTCGCATAGCTCAGTGCGAGCCGGCGGCCATTCGGCCAACCGATCCCGACGAGTCGCCCTTGCGCGTCGTAGTGCTCGGTCGAGTCGTCGTCGGCGGCCAGGGTCCAGCCGGCGATCTGGCCGCTGCCGTCGAGCTGAAGACTCAGCCGTTCGTGCACGTCCGCGTCGGGCTTGAAGCTGCCATCGAGCTGACGCTCGAAATAGTAGACGTTGCCGTTGGGCCGGCTGACGTAAGCCGTGGCCTTGAGACCGACGACGGAATACGCCACCGCGCGCTCGAAATTGTGCCGCCATTGCTTGCCAAGACGGCCGTGCGACCAATGCGTCGCGCTGGTGTAGTAGCGCTCGAAGCTCAGCTCCGAATCGACGAGCGCGAAATCCACCTCATGCTGCAGCTTGGTGCCCAGTGCCGTGTGGATCGGATTCGAGCCGTTCTTGTCGCAGTCGTCGTTGTTCTTGTCCGGCAGCACCGGCGCGCCCTGCACGCAGATCTTTTCGACCGTCGACCAGCCGTAGCCGGCGGGGCAGTCCACATTCCGCGCTCGATAGACGAAGACCGAGTCGTTGAACGTGCTCTTGCACGTACCGATCGGAAAATAGAACGTGAACTGCAGACGCCGGGTATTGATCGTCTCGATATCGGAGTTGTGGAAGAAATTGGGATAGCCGCTGGCGCCTCCGCAGGCGCCGTAGCTGGGATTTTCGGGAGTGCCCCAGCCATAGTCATTGGCGAGGTCGTGCGAGCAGGTATTGCTCGTGGGATGGTAGTACTCGCTCAGTCCTTCCTGCAGCGCGGCGTCGTAGTCACCGAACCACGGATGGTTCAGGCAGCGCATGCCTTTGTACATCGTCTCACCGACATTCGGCGCGACGCGGTCGACCGCGAACGCCGTTGCCGGTGCCACTGCGGCGGCGACGCAGGACAGATGCAGCGTCAGCTTGCGTAGTAGTGACAGCATAGGAAACTCCCATCGTTTCGATTGATGGCGGACGTCGACCGGCCGGCAAATGCACCAGTCGTGGAAGGCTCGGCACCAGCCAGGTGACGAGCCACGCATGTGGACAGGTGGGCAGCCGCGGACCGCCACACCCGAAGTCGCGCAACCACCGCCGCCGAAAAACTCCCGCGACGAAGCCGGCGGCGACGGTGCGCAAACAACAGATCGCGAAAGCGGTGCAGACAGGATCAGCGCCGTCGCACGGCGTGATCGCGCGTGCTTTTGCCGCGGCGGCCACAGTCGGCTGCGCGCGGCCGGTGCAGAATGGGCGCGGCCACGCCTCTACGTCCGGATACACCCGATGAAAGCTCTGCCCGGTTTGCTGTCGCTGATCCTGCTGTCCTCGCCGGCCGTGGCCGATCCGCTGCCGCGCTTTCCGGCCGGCGCGGTCTGGAACCGCGACGTCACCTCGGCGCCGCTGCACGCGCAGTCGGTGGACATGATTTCCACGTTGAACGGTCTCGGCGGATTCGGCTTCGGCCGCATGCAGATCGATTTCGGCCTGCAGGTCGTGCGCGCCGCGGCCGGCAGCCCGACACGCACGATCACGGGCTATCCCTACGACGACTATTACTCGCCGGACTGCGAGCCGATCGGCACCGCAATGCCCGTGCCGGCGAATGCGGCGATCGAGAGCAGCGCGGGCCTCAGTTGCGACAACGAGAACGAGGACTGCCACCTGCTCGTCGTGCAGGGCGATACCTTGTACGAGGCGTATCACGCAAACGCGAGCGGCGCGAGCGGACTCGAAGCGCAATGCCTCGTCAAGTGGCATCTGAAAGCGGTCTATCCGGGCCAGGGCCGCGGCGAGCACTGCAGCAGCGCCGATGCGGCCGGCTTTCCGATCGCGCCGTTGCTGTTCAATGCCGACGAGGTCTTTGCGGCCATACCGAGCAGTGGCGATCTCGGCCACGCCCTGCGCTTTGTGCTACCGAACGAACGCATGGCCAGCGACGCGTCGCTCGGCGGCACCGCGGGCCGGCTCTACGTGCGCCCGGCCACGCATGCGGGAGCACCGTCGGGGCCGGTCGGCAGCGTGCCCTACGGCTCGCGACTGCGGCTGCGCGGGAACTTTCCGCTGACCGGCTATTCGCCGGCGGCGCAGGTCGTGCTGCGCACGATGCAGCGCTACGGCATCGTGCTGGCCGACGGCGGCAACATCGCGCTGACCGCCGAAAGCGACCGCTATACCACGCACACCTGGAGCGAGCTCGGCCTGGGTTCGCGCGTGTTCGATCAGACCGCGGGCGCGCTCGCGGTGTCGATCACCGACTTCGCCGTACTCGACACCGGCGCGCGCATCGCCGAAACCTACGACTGCGTGCGCACGCGTGTCGTCGCGGATACGATCTTCGCGGACGGGCTGGAATAGCGCCGCCGCGGAGCCGACTGCGATGCAGGAATCGGGCACTCATCGTCTCGTGAGCGGCGTGCGCATGCCGCGCCTGCTCTACGGCACCGCCTGGAAACAGGCCGCGACGGCGCACTGGGTCGAGGCCGCGCTGCGCGAAGGCTTCGACGGCATCGATACGGCCGGCCAGCCCAGGCACTATGACGAGGCCGGTGTCGGTGCCGGCCTCGCCGCATCGAACCGGGATCGCGACACGCTGTACCTGCAGACCAAGTTCACGCCGTTCGCCGGACAGGACCCGGCGCGGCTGCCGTATGACCCGAATGCGCCGCTGACCACGCAGATCGCTCAATCGTTCGCACGCTCGCAAGGCAATCTGCGCAGCGACTACGTCGACGCTCTGCTGCTGCATTCGCCGCTGCGCGAAGCGGCGGCACAGCGCAAAGCCTGGGCGACGTTCGAAGCGCTCGCCGACGCCGGCAGAGTCGGCCTGCTCGGCATCAGCAACTGCTATGCACTGACGCAATTCGAACAGCTCTGGCGCGAGGCACGCGTCAAGCCGTCCATCCTGCAGAACCGCTTCTACGCGCAGACCGGCTACGACCGCGAGCTGCGCGCGTTCTGCCGCGCACACGGCGTGATCTATCAGAGCTTCTGGACCTTGAGCGCGAACCCGCAGCTGCTGAATTCGGCCACCGTGCTGGCCCTGGCCGCGGCCTACGAACGCACGCCGGCGCAGATCCTGTTCCGCTGGCTGATCCAGAACGACGTCGTGCCGCTGACCGGCACGACGTCGATCACGCATCTGCGGCAGAGCCTGGACGTGCTCGCGTTCGAGCTCGATGTACAGGACTGCGTCGCGATCGAGGCGCTGCTGGATACCTAGGCTGTCGGTGAGCACGGCGAACCGCAACATCGAGGCATCAATGCTGCGAGAATTCGCCAACGAAATGCTGCCTGTCTCGCCGGACTCTGCATCGCTTCGTTGACGGCTCTTCGCAAGCTCGGCACTTCGATGTTGCGGTTCGCTGCGCTCACCGGCAACCTACGCGCGTTGCCGTCACTGCGGGAGCGCGTCATGCCCAAGCTCGTCAAATGCGGCCTGATCCAGACGTCCATGGCCTGCGCCAGCAGCGAATCGCTGAGCGTCATCCGCGAGGCGAATGTCGCCAAGACCGTCGGCTTCATCGAACGGGCGGCCGCCGAGGGCGTGCAGATCCTGTGCATGCAGGAAATCTTCACGGGTCCGTATTTCTGCGCCGAGCAGAATCCGCGCTGGTTCGACGCGGTGGAGCGCATTCCCGACGGACCGACCACGCGGCTGATGCAGGAGCTCGCGCGCCGCCACCGCATGGTCATCGTCGTGCCGCTGTACGAAGAGGACACGACCGGCGTCTACTACAACACCGCCGCGGTCATCGACGCGGACGGCCGCTATCTCGGCAAATACCGCAAGAATCACATTCCGCACTGCGCGCCGGGCTTCTGGGAAAAGTTCTATTTCCGCCCGGGCAATCTCGGCTATCCGGTGTTCGACACGGCCTATGCGCGGATCGGCGTCTACATCTGCTACGACCGGCACTTTCCCGAAGGTGCCCGCGCACTCGGCCTGGCCGGCGCCGAGATCGTGTTCAATCCGTCGGCGACGGTCGCCGGCCTGTCCGAATACCTGTGGAAACTCGAACAGCCGGCGCATGCGGTCGCCAACGCTTATTTCATCGGCGCGATCAACCGCGTCGGCTCCGAAGCACCGTGGAACATCGGCGAGTTCTACGGCCAGAGTTATTTCTGCGATCCGCGCGGGCAGTTCCTCGCCGTGGGTTCGCGCGACCGCTCCGAGCTCGTCACGGCCGAACTCGACCTCGACCAGATCCGCGAAGTGCGCAACGTCTGGGCCTTCTATCGCGATCGCCGGCCCGACAGCTACGGTGCCTTGATCGAGCCCTAGACGATGCCGGCGGCCGGTCCTGCGCGCCGGCCGTCTGTCTCCTGGTGTCGTCACGCTCCCGATGCCGGAGCGTGAAGCGCTCGTCTCGAACCCGCGGCCGCGGACGAGCCGGTAGGCGCATTGTGTGCGCAGGGCTCAGCACAACGGCTGGCCGCGGCCCTCGTAGCGCGTGCTGAAACCCAGCTCGCTGCATTTCGCGAACAGCTTGTCGCGCAGCGCGTCGGCGCGCGCGCGGTCGCGCGGCGCGTTGTACAGCTGCGGGTCCTGCGACAGCAGGCAAGCGGCGACGCCGGCGACGACCGGCGCGGCCATCGACGTGCCGCTGAGCGGCGCGTAACCATTCTCGACGTAAGGCATGTCCTGGCACCTGGGCACGGTCGAGAGCACCGCCGAGCCCGGCGCGATCACGTCGACGCGCTTGCCGTTGTTGGAGAATGCGGCGAAGAACTCGGCCGGATCGCGCGTCGACAGCGGCGTCGTGCTGATGTCGCCGGCCGCCTCGGCCTCTGGCGGAAACCGATCGCGATTGCCGAACGCAGCGACCGCGACGACGTCTTCGTGCTGAGCCGGAAACGCCACGTACGACTTTTCGTTGCCGACCGCGGCGATCACGAGCACGCCCTGATTGCGCACATCCGCCAGCGCTTCGGACAGCGCTTCGTCGGGCGGGCCGCCGCCGAGGCTCAGGTTCACGATGTCGCAGCGATCGGCGACGGCGAACATCAGCGCCTTGATGATGGCGAAGTTCGTCGCGCCGCGGCGCGCGTCGGCGAACGCGCGGTAGGCATGCAGCCTCACACCGGGCGCGATGCCCGGCAGCCGTCCCTGCGCACCGATCAGTCCCGCCACATGGGTGCCGTGCAGGTCGACGTCGGTGAAGCTGGCCTGCCGCTGGGCGGTTTCTCCGGTCACGGTGGAGCGCCCTTCCGTCGCCGGCAGCGCCTCGTGCGGCCCTACGCCGGTGTCGACGATGCCGACGGTCACGCCGGTCTTCGCATCGAAGCGCGTCGCTGCGGCGGCGGCCGGATAGTAGTGGCGCACGACGTCGACCTCGCCGAGGTCCAGCGGCACGAGCTCGATGCGCTGGTCGGCCAGCGCGAGACCATCGCGACAGGCGCCCCAGTGACGCGTGTCCGCTTCGACGATCAGACGTTCGATCGCGCGATCGGGCGGCAGGCGCAGTACGACGCGGCCGGCACTATCGGTTCTACCCTGATCGCCGAGGCGTGCCGCACTGTCGCTGATCGCGATGACGCTCGCGCCGGCCAGCGGCGTTCCCGAGCGCTTGTCGATGCAGGTGACCGTGATCTCGACCAGCCCGTCCGATTCCTCGCGGCGCGACGGTCGCGCCTGCGCAGCCAGCGTGCGCGGATGCGGATAGACCACTTCGCCGGCCACGCGCAGCGGCACGCCGCTGGCGATCAGCGCGGCCGCCTGCGCCTGACTCATCTCCACGAGCACCGGGCCGTCGCGCTGCGCATCGACCACCTTGAGCCTGACGCCGTCGAGTTCCTGCACGACGCCTGTCCCATCGCCGGCCTCGTACTCGAAGGCGTCGTTCAGACGCTGCAGGCGTTCGGCATCCGGTCCGCTGTGGCTGGTCAATCCGGTTCGCGGCAGCAGCAGATAGCGTTGCGACATGGCGGCTCTCGCAAGGGACGATGCCCAGGAGTGCCGCATTCGCGGACGTTCTCTCAGCGGTGCACGCGATCGGAGGTTCGGCTGCGGCGCACGGACGGGGCCCCTCGACGGCGTATCCGCCGTGCTGCCGCCGAGTCTGCGCGACGGATGCGTCGCGCCGGATCAAGGTCGGCGCTGCGAAGGCCGGAGCGCCGCTGCGGCGGCGCCAACGCACCGGCGACGGCGGCAGCGGCGCGTCGGGCACGTCGCACCGAATCGTCAGCCCGGCACCGCGGGCAACGAGGCTGCCGGTCCGATGGCTACGTGCGCGCGGGTGAGCGGCACCGTCAGCGCGCGCGCAGGCGATAGCGCTCGCGATAGTCGTTCGGCGTCATGCTGACGACCTGCTTGAACAGGCGGCGGAAGCTCGACACGTCCTGATAGCCGCAGCGGCCGACGATTTCCTCGAACGACAAGTGCGTGGTCTCGAGCAGCGCCTTGGCACGCTCCACGCGCAGTTTCTGCACGTATTCCAGCGGCGTCGCGCCGAAGTCCTCGTGGAAGCGGCGCAGCAGGGTGCGCTCGCTGACGCGGCAGTGATCGGCGAGCTCGCGCACGCTGATCGATTCGTGCAGACGCTTCTGCAGCCATTTCTCGGCGCGCTCGCCGAGCCCCTGGCGCGGCCGCTGGGCGAGCGCCAGACTGATGTACGGCGCCTGGCTCTGCCGCTCGCGGTCCACGAGCATCAGCCGCGACACGTTCTGCGCGAGGCCCTTGCCGCCGGCCCATTCGACCATCTGCAGCACGAGTTCATAGGACGCCGTCGCCGCGCCGGCGGTCACGACGTGGCCTTCATCGACGAGCAGTTCCTCGATCGCGAAATCCACGGCCGGATAGCGTTCGCGCGCGAGATTGGCCAGCCACCAGCTCGTCGTCGCGCGCAGCCCGTCGAGCAGGCCGGCCTCGGCCAGCAGCAAGGTCGCATTGCAGGTCGAGGCGATGCGCAGGCCGGCCTCGGCACAGCGCCGCAGCAGTACCCGCTCGGCGACGAGCGCATCGAGCTTGCGGCAGAGATCGCCGACCGTGGCGTAGTCGATCGCGGCGACCAGCAGCACGTCGAGCTCGTCCGGACGCGCCTGCGCGGCTTCGAACGTGATGCCCGAGGCCAGCTTCACCGGGCCGGCGCGCGCCGCGACCAGTTGCACCGACAGCGGCGCCGGCGCGCCGGGATGCAGGGCATGCGCCAGCTTGTTGGCCGTGCGCATCGTGTCGAACGGCGTCGTGACCGCCGACGCCATGGCCGACTCGTGCACGAGGATGCCGACGCGCAGCGCAGCCATCAGCGGGTCGCTCCGCTGGCCGCAATGCGGCCGGCAACCTCCAGGCCGGCCGCATCGACGTAGATCACGCCGCCGCCGTGCGCGGCGATCTGCTGCAGTACGGCCGGCGGCAGGGTCGCTGCCTGGTCGGGCGCCGTGCGGCAGCCGGCGGCGACCGTGATCGCGCGATCGGCCGTCGCGCCCAACGGCAGCAGATCCAGACCTTGCGCAGCCGGCACGGCCAGCCAGAGGCCCGGCGCCAGCGCGGCGACGCATTCGGTGCTGAGCGCGCGGGCCTGCGTTTCGCCGCTGCGCGCATCGATCTGCTCGAAACGCGCGGCAGCCAGATCCAGC
>Ga0247823_10003211_pt1 | contig 13307 bp, 14 predicted proteins | sample 13C_PalmiticAcid_2_FD_192426 | JGI IMG/M metagenome (GOLD analysis project Ga0247823, IMG submission 192426) | Soil microbial communities from agricultural site in Penn Yan, New York, United States - 13C_PalmiticAcid_Day30 | ecosystem: Environmental > Terrestrial > Soil > Agricultural land...
GTTGTGCCGGGTCTGGAGGAAGTCGTCGTCGTCACGGCGGCGCTGAGCGGGCTGGTCGGTGTCGTGCTGCTGCTCGTCATCGGCACCGGCGGCGACCGGCGGATCGCGGCGGCGACCGCGCTCGGCGGGGTGTTCCTGTCGTGGGCGGCACTGCATCTCATGTACGCGGCCAGGTACGCGAATCTCTACTACACGGGGACGGCGGGCGGGATCGACTTCAACTCCGACGACCCGCCCGCCTACCGCGACTTCTTCTACTTCAGCTACAACCTCGGCATGACCTACCAGGTGTCCGACACCGGCGTCTCCAGCACGACGATTCGGTCGATCGCACTGCGCCACTGCCTGCTGTCCTACGCGTTCGGCACAGTCATCCTGGCCACCACCATCAATCTGGTGGTCGGCGTCGTCACCGGTTGATCACAGGTTGAGACGGGTCTGTCCGTTGATCCACTGGCGGTAGAACGGAACATCGGTGTAGATCGACGGGGCCTCGCCGCACGCCCAGCCGCCGCCGGGGCGGCTGGTGACACCGATCAGCTCCCACTGGCCGTTGACCAGCTTGACCTGCGGGCCACCGGAGTCGCCGAAACAGGCGCCGCCGTGGTTCGGGTTGTAGGTGCGGATGTCGGCCGAGAAGTTGGCGCCCGCGCAAAGGACGTCGGAAATGATCTTGGTGTCGAGCTGCTGCAGCTTGGTCGGAAGCGCACAGCCGCCGGGTGTCGGACAAGTCTGTCCCCAGCCCATGATGCGGGTCGCGGTGTCGACCGGACCGGACTGGGCCGAGATGCGCCCGGCCTGCTGCGGGACTGGTTGCGCCAGGCGGACCACGGCGATGTCAGTGCCACCGCCCTGGCCCCAGCCAGGGTCAGCGACGGTCTGAGTCGCGCTGACGCCACCGACAACGCAGGCGAGGGTCGGCTCGGCGGCCGCGACCGCGGTCAGTCCGATGATAAGGCTTTGAGCCGCAAAAGACCTGGTCTCGGACCGGGGCACTAGCTCAATGCCTCCGTGGGGAAAGTCGGGCGGCGCGGGAGGCCGGGTAGGCGCCCGCGAGCGCGCCGACCAGCGCGGCGATGGCCAGGCCGCCAGCCAGCATCGTCGAGGGGAAGATCGCGGGCCAGTCCTTCAGCAGGGCGTAGCCGCTGGTGACCGCGACCAGGGTTCCCGCGGTGCCGCCGAGCGTGGAGAGCAGGACGGCCCAATCCTCGGACCTGCTGTTCCGCGACGGCGCGCAGGCTCTGTTCGACCAGATGGCCATAGCAACCTTTCCGCCCCCGATCTTCGGGCGGCGGCCTCGACCACGGCTGGAACAGCCAGCACAGTGCGTGGAACAACGGCCTGATGAACAACTGGGTGTTCGCCAAGCTCAGCGACCGTTCCCACGGTTTTCTCGGCCGCGCCGCCATCCCCATTCCACTACGCGCTCGCCGGCGCCTACCCCCTGAAGTCTGCACGCGCCGAAACATCATTCACCAGGACCGCCAGATGATCGCTGATCTTGTCCCGACACCTTCCACTCGCTTTCACTCCGGTCGCCGGGCATTTGATCTCCGGCAAAACCTGTGTAACACATTGCGTACGACTGACTGCGGACACGTGTTCGACCTGATTCGGCTGGAGTGAAACAAGCATGTGTGTCGAATCGACATATGAGATATGCCGCGAAGTTTCCTGCCCACGCCCGCGACCCTGGCATCGGTGGAGCCTGCCCGAGTCCGCGTCCTCGTGTTGGATCACCAGCAGATGGTGCGCGAAGGGCTGCGCGCGATGCTGGCGGGCCATCCATCGATCGAGGTCGTCGCGATGGCGGAGGACCCGGTGGGCGCGTTCGAAGCCATCGAGAGCCTCCGGCCCGACGTCGTCCTGCTCGACATCAGGTTCGGGCAGGGCATCGGGCTGGAGGTTTGTCGGGAGATCCGCGACCGGTGGCCCGCGGCGAAGGTCATCATCCTGACCACCCAAGAGGCGGAGATGCATGTGTTCGAGGCGCTGCGCGCGGGCGCGCGCGGCTACGTGCTCATGGGCATCCGGGCCGAGTCGCTGATCCAGGCGATCGAAGGGGTGAGCGACGGCGAAACCGTGCTGGACCAGGCGCTCGGCGGCAGCCTGGCGCTGCGGGCGGCGCAGCGCGGAGGGTCCCGCGACTGGCCGGGCGCGCGCGTGGGGCTTTCGCGCCGCGAGTCCGACGTGCTGCAGGAGATGTCCCGGGGTCGGGACAACGCCAACATCGCCAGGGCGCTCTACATCAGCGAGGACACGGTCAAGACGCATGTGAAGGCGATCTTCCGCAAACTCGGCGTGCACGATCGAGCGCATGCGGTCGCCATCGCGTTGCGTTACCGCATCGTCCGCTGACCGAACTAGCGACGTCCTCTCGAATCCCCGTCGCCGGGAACCGAGAGGACGTCGCGTCGCTGGTGGCTATCGACGCAGGTCAGCTGCGCCTGCGAGCCAGGACTGTTCGGCGGGAGATGAAGTAGACCAGTACGGCGAAGCCCAGCAAGCCGCCACCGAGAAGTAGCCCGGTACCGGTCGCCATCGGGATCGGGTCGACCGTCGGGGTGCAGTTCGACGTGGCGATCGTGATCGTCTGGAGGTTGAGCAGCGTGATGAAGATCGCGTCGACCGTGAGCGTGCCGTCGGGGGCCGTGGTCTGACGGTTGAGCACGACGGAGGCGACCGCGGCGTCGAGCACGTTGACCGTGGTGTTCGGCGCGGGGTTGGCCGCCAGGTTGATCGGCGGCGTCAGCAATGTGTTGACCACGCCGTTGGCAATGGTGGTGGTGCCGCTCACCAGGCCGGTCACGGCGTCGATCGTGCAGCTGGAACTCACGGCGGTGGCAGTCAGGCCAGTGAGTCCGCTGAGGATCGCGTTGATGTTGTTGACGGTGGCGGACGCGCCGGTCGTCGTCGCCGTCGTCTGCAGCAAGCCGGTGCTGACGACGCCCACGACGTTGGCGCTCGCCAGACTGCCGGGGGCGCAGGCGCCGGGCGCGCAGGCGCTGGAGGCGAACGGGCCCGCGGTGATTAGTCCTCCGGTTCTCAACGCGAACGAACTCGTGGAGCCCGGGGCAGCATTGGCGATTCCGGCGGTGCCGAAAAGGCCGATGATCGCCAAACCGGCGACGAGTGTGGCGCGACCCCCGCGAATTGTTCTGATGGACATGAAAAGCCCTCCCACGCTCGGTAGACGGCGGCCTTCGAGTCGAACTGGTCGCATTTGTTGACGCTAGGCTTCGCGCCGGTCTTGTCGCTGCGGTAGAACCTCCCCTCACGGGGTTAATTCCGCGGGCAAGTCATCGGACGGCGAACAGCTGGCCGTCAAAAGTGGCGCCTGCAGGGGTGAAGTGCGCTGGGTCGAGCAGGGCGTCGCGGGCAAGTCCGGCCGTCGCCTCAGTTTTCGGGTCGAGCACGACGAAGTCGGCTCGCACATCGGCCAGCTTGGCCCGCAGCGTCCCGAGGTCGCTCGGCGTGGGGATGACCGCCAGCCGCCTGCGCAGGTCCGTGCCGACGTAGGGATGGGTGAACAGCAGCGGATTGCGGTCGGGGATCGCGACGACGGAGCCCGGCGGCGCGTCGGCGAGGTCGGTGTAGGCGAGCCACGGAAAGCGCGTGGTGTAACGGGTCTGGTCGTCGCCGCGCAGCAACTGGAAGGCCTGGCCGGGCGAGAGCGGGTCTGTGCCGTTGGCTGACAGGTAGGTGGGGGAAACCGACCACCACATCCCGATGCCGACGAGGACGACCACGCCCGCGTGCAGGACGTGTTCCCAGCGCCCGCCCAGCCAACGCGCCGCCAAGACGAAGCAGACCGCGCCCAGCCCGACGAAGAAGATCGTGAACCGTGACCACCACGAGGCAGGCTGCAACAGAAGCAGCGCACTGAACGGGATCAGCAGGCCGAGCAGATACACGACCCGGTCGCGCAGGAACCCGAAGATCATCACCAGGATCGCCGGACCCAGTAACAGCCACTGCGGACCGAATCCGCCGAGCCGCTGGTCGAACAGGAACGGGTGCGCGAACAGGTCGGTACTCCAGGACTGGAAGATCTGGGTGAGCGGCGGCAGCGAGACGAGCTCCGGCGGGATGTTCCCACCGATGATCAGCTCTTGGACCGTCCCCTGCCCCTGGAAGAACGGGATGGTGACCGGCCAGAGCGGATTGCCGTACGTCACCAGGTTGCGCACATACCAGAACCCGCCGACCACCACAGCCGGGATGAGCAGTGCGGACAGCGGAGCGACGGCCCACGTCCCGAAGCGCTGTCGGACCGCCATGACGCGCGTGGTGGCGGGCGCGGGCGCGGTCAGCACGGTGACGCCGCCACCCGTGGGCGACTCGGTAGCCGGTCCCCCCGGGCCTGGCGGCGGGGGCGCGGGCTCCGGGGGGCGCAGCACTCGCCAAAGGCTCAGCAGCACAAAAACCGCTATCAGCACCGCCATGACCGCGCCCAGCACGTTCGACGACTTCGTGCCGAGCATCATGCCCACGGCGAGTCCCGCGACCAGGAACTGCGGGACGAGTCGCCGCGGCGACTCGCCGCGCAGGTCGTACGCCGAGAGGATCAGCTGCCAGGCCACCAGCACGGTCGCGCTCGCGGCGATGTCGACATAGCCGGAGCCGACCTGCACGAGCAGGATCGGCGTCGCCGCGAACAGCAGTCCGGCGAACAGCGCCCCCGACCGGCGGGCCCCGGCGTTCGAAGCGATGCCCACGACCGCGGCGAAGCCCATGGCCACGAAGAGGAACTGGGTGAGACCCGCGAGCCAGGTGCTGTGCAGGAAGGTCGCGCCCCAGGCCGTGATCAGTTCGGAGTTCTGCGGGTACACATCGGCGAAGACGGACTGCGGCGAGTGGGTCACCGCCTCGTTCTGAACCCAGTTGTCCACGGAGATCAGGTGGTAGGTGTTGCCGTCCCAGTCCAAGACGGGGAAGCGCACGGCGATCGCCAGCCGCCACAGGTACTGGGCGAGCACCAGCAGCCCCAGCGCGAGCAAGATCGGATGTCGCCACGGACGGCGCGCCGCGCGGCCAAGCGCTCCCCACACCGCGCGACCGGTCCGGCGAGCCGTGGCCCGGCCTCGAGTCAGGCTCCAGAGAACCTGCGCGAAGGCCACCACACCCGCGGCGAGCAGTAGCGGGGCGGGTCGCAGCTGCCCGGCCAGGCCGACCCCGAGGACGATCAGGCAGAACTGGGTGGCCAGGACCACCAGCCAGGCCGACGCCGTGTCCACGGTCCGGCGAAGACCCAGCGACAGCGTGAACCGCCAGCTCCCAACGATGACGGCCGCGGTAGCGGCGAGCAGCAGCGTCATGTCGGTCCACCCGAGCGGGCGGGGACGGGTTGCTCGGCTCCGACCCGTTGGGTCTTCTCCCAGTCGATCTCGCCGCGCAGCATGCGGCGCAGCGCACCCCACACGGCGGCGTAGCCGATGTAGGTCACCGCGATGAGCAGGTGCGAGAGCCCGACCGCGCGGAGCAGCCCGATCTCGCGGTTGCGGCGCAGATAGATCAGTCCGAACGCGACACTGGGCGCGAAGGAGATGATGTACCACGCGAACGCCCGGATCGCCCGTTCCCAACCGGCGCCGCCGAACACGCCGCCGCCGGTGATGAGGTTGCGCACGATCTCCAGCAGTCCGAAGTGGAACAGCACCGACCACGGCAGCATGAGCAGCCACGGGATCGACAGGTACAGGCTGAGCTCGAGCACGGCGGCATGGCTCATCCGGCGGGAACGCCAGATCTCCGGCAGCCTGCGCGCGCAGACCATGTGCCCTTGGAACCACCGCGTCCGCTGGCGCAGCAGCCGCGACATCTCCGGCACCGCTTCCTGCTCGACCGACGCCTCGATGGTGCTGGTCAGACGCCACCCGTCGAGCAGTAGGGAGATCGTCAGGTCAAGGTCCTCGGTGAGTGAGGACGACCACGGCGGCCGGTTGAGGCCCTGCAGCGCCGACAGGCGGGCGAACTGGCCGTTGCCACCGAGGCTGACCGTGCCGGTCCGGATCCGCCCGATCTGCGCCACCGCCGACACTCCCCAGAACTCGAAGTCCTGCATCGTGGTGAGCAGCGAGCGCCGGTTGCGGATGCGCACCGCGAGCTGGGCGCCGCCGACCCGTTCGTCGTCGAAGAGCTTGGCCACCTCGCGCACCGCCCCGGTGGACAGCCTGCCGTCGGCGTCCATGACGCAGACCAGCACCTGCTTCGGGTCGAGCCCGCGCCGCCCCACGTCGGCGAGGACCTCGGCGAAGCCCGCGTTGAGTGCCGTGCCCTTGCCCTTGCGCGCCTCGGGCAGCGTGCGCCGCACGACCACGGTGCGCGGGCCACCGGCGGCTCTCGCGGTCTCAGCGGTGGCGTCGGCGGACCCGTCGTCGACGACCACGACCCTCAGATCGGGGGTCTGGGCCACCAGCGCCCGTACGGTCGCCCCGATCACGGCGGCTTCGTCGAGCGCCGCCACCAGGACATAGGTGTGAAACGGCGACGCGGGGCCTTCCTCCGCGTCCGTCTCGCCGTATTGATGGCCGCTTTGATGGCCGACCCTGCGACCGTTGTGGCGGAACTCGAGTACACCCGCCATGATCGCGCCAAAGCAGTAGAGCAGGCCGAACCCGACCACGATCAGGGCGAAACCGCCGACAAGCTGATCGATCACGGCTCACCCACCGGCGAACGGTCCCGCGCGAGCACCCAGAGGTAGACCAGCAGGGCGAGCGCCACCCCGAATACCGTCATGGTCGAGCCCGCCGCCTCATGGCTGAACACGTAGCCCGCGTCGTGTCCCCACTCCGAACTCGCCACGACGATGACCACCACGCGCAGCACGTTCACCACGACGATGAGCACGCAGGACAGCGCGAACGCCGAGAGGATGCGCTGCAGCCGGAACCGTGGCGCGAACAGGGCCAAGAGCGTGCTGCCGAGGAGGAAGGCCAGCAGCACGATGAGCGCGCTGCACTCGGGGGTGATCTCGAACCCGAGTTGCACCGGGCGGCCCACGAATACGCGGGCCTCGGCGGGATAGGCGAAGACGGGGACGTCGAGCAGGCGGTCGGCCAGCCAGGCCGACGCCGTGGCCTCCCCGCCGCGGAAGGGCAAGCGGATCATCCACCCCGCGATTCCCACGACCACGAAGATCGCGGCCCACGTGAGCCGTACCGCCCGCTGGGCGGCGTTCAGCTCGGGGGAAGGAAGACGTGACCACACGATGTCAGTCGCCTTCGCTCCGCTGGAGCAGGCTGAGCCTGATCAGGACCAGTCCGGCGATGAGTGCGAGGACGCCGACGAGGGACCAGAGCAAGACGTCGACGCCTGTGGCGGCGAGCATTCCTGCCGCCGTGCCACCCGCGGCGACCGGTCCCACTCCGTTGTACCCCATTGGATATCTCTCTTGATCGGCGGATAGACGGTCCCCGGGATTCGACGGTATGCCGCTCGGCGGCCACGATCGCTTCAGCGGCCCCGAATCTCACCCCACGAGGGGAGGGGCGAAGTCGCGCGGCCGCTCGGCGATGCCGAGAAGCCATCCGGCGGCGTCGGCACAACGCTGTGCGGCGTGCCCGTCGCCGTACGGATTCACCGCGTGGGCCATCCGCCGGTAGGCGGCCGGGTCGGTCAGCAGCCCGTGCGCGGCCGCCACGATCACCTCGGTGTCGGTGCCGACCAGCCGGGCCACACCCGCGTCGATGCTCTCCGTGCGCTCTGTCGTCTCCCGAGTCACCAGGACCGGGACACCGAAGGCGGGCGCCTCCTCCTGGATCCCGCCGGAGTCGGTGACCACCAGGTGGGCGCGGGCGAGCAGTCGGGCGAACGGGCCGTAGGCCATCGGTCCGGGCATCAGCACGTTCGGCCTGCTCCCGACCGCGGCCTCGAGGACCCCGCGCACCGCCGGATTCATGTGGGCGGCCAGGACGATCCCGTCGCCGGGGTGCAGGTCGGCGAGTCGGGCCACGGCCGCCCCGACGCGGCGGATGGGCTCGCCCCAGGACTCCCGCCGGTGCGCCGTCACGACCACGACGCGGTCGCCGGAGGCGTCGAGCCGCTCCAGTTCGGCGCTGCCATAGGCGCAGCGCCGCGCGCTCGCCGTGCGCAGCGCGTCGATGACGGTGTTCCCCGTCAATACGACCGTCTCGGCGGGCGCGCCCTCCCGGAACAGGTTCGTCGCCGCCGCGACCGTCGGCGCCAGGTGTAGCGCGGCGATCTGGCCGACGAGCCTGCGATTGCCCTCCTCGGGGAACGGCGCCGCCAGGTCATGGGTCCGCAGACCCGCTTCGACATGGGCCACCGGTATTCGGCGGAAGAACCCGGCGAGGGCCCCGCACAGCGTGGTGGCGGTGTCGCCCTGCACGACGACCAGGTCAGGGCGCAGGTCGACCAGTGTCGAGTCGAGGGCGCCCAGCAGCGTCACGGTCAGCGCGGCGACGCCGCCATCGGCGCGGGGCACCGCGAGGTCGATGTCGACCTCGAGTCCGAACAGCCCGAGGACCTCGTCGATCACGGGCCGGTCGTGCTGACCGGTCACGATGACGGTCACGTCGGCCCAGCCGCTCTCGCGCAGGGCGACGACGACCGGGGCGAGTTTGATCGCTTCCGGCCGGGTCCCGAGAAGCACGGCTATCGCGCGCGGGGGTGTCATCACCAGCACGGTAGGAGCCTTGCCGGTCGCGGACCGGGGTGGCCGGATTAGTTGACCCGTGGGGGTGAGAGTCACCCTCCGATCGCCTCAGCCCAGCCCGGCGCGGCGGGCCCGCACGATCGCCTCGGCCCGGCCCGCGACCTGCAGCTTGGCGAACACCGCCGAGGTGTGGTTGCTGACGGTCTTGTGGGCCAGCCCGAGACGGGTGGCGATGGTCGCGGTCGGCATCCCGGCCGCGATGAGGTCGAGCACCTCGCGCTCCCGGGTGGTCAGTTCGGGGAAGGGCGCGGCGCTGGGCGGCGGGCCCGCCAGGTATCCCAGCACGCGGCGGGCCACGCCGGGGCTGAAGATCGCTTCCCCGCCCGCGACCGCGTGGATGGCGCGGACGATCTCGTCCTGGCCCGCGCCCTTCAAGACGTAGCCCGAGGCGCCCGCGCGCATCGCGGCGAACACCGAGTCGTCGTCGTCGAACATCGTCAGGATCAGGATGGCGGTCTTCGGCGCGACGCGGGTGATCTCGACCGCGGCCGCGATCCCGTCCAAATCGGGCATCTGGATGTCGAGCACGAGCACGTCGGGCGCGGCGGTGGCGGCCGCGCGCACCGCTTCGCGGCCGGTGGCGACGGTCTCGACGACGGTCAGCCCCGGCACCGAGGCCAGCAGCGCCGACAACCCGTCGCGCACGACCGGGTGGTCGTCGGCCAGCACGATCCGCAGGTCGGTCATCGGGCACCGCCTGGCTCAGTCGCCCGCGGCCCGGTCAGTGGCAGTGCGGCGCGGACCACGCCACCCGTCGCCGACGGTCCCGCTGTGCACCAGCCGCCCAGTTCGGCCGCGCGCTCGGTCATCGAGCGCATTCCCACGCCTTGCCGCCATCGGGGTCCGTCGCCATTGCCTGGCCCGTCGTCGGTGATCTCCACGTCGAGATCGGTACCGCACCGCAGCACCAGCCGCACCTCGGAGGCGTGCGCGTGGCGGGCGGCGTTGGTCAGCGCTTCCATGGCGATACGGTAGGCGGCCACCTCGACCGCGGCGGGCAGGGTGGGCAGGGACTCGGCGACGATCTCGACGCGCAGCGGCACGAGCCGCTCAGCCTCGTGTTCCAGCGCCCGGACCAGTCCCAATTCGTCGAGGGTCGGCGGACGCAGGCCGTAGACGAGGCGGCGGACGCTGTCGATCGCCGCGCCGACCTCCGCGCGCAGTGACGCGACAAGTTCGTCGGCGCGCGCCGGGTCGCTTGCCAGGAGATTGCGCGCGGCGTCGGCCTGGAAGGCGGCCCCGGTGAGCACGGGGCCGAGGCCGTCGTGCAGGTCGCGGCGCAGGCGCCTGCGCTCCTCCTCCCTGGCGGTGACCAGTTGCTCGCGCGAGCGCTGCACGGCGTCGGACAGGGCGGTCGCACGCACCGCTACCGCGAGCGGCACGGCGAGCAGTTCGAGGACGCCGCGGTCGGCCGCGTCGAGGCGCTGTTCCCCCCGGCGCAGGCCGACGACCAGTTCGCCGGTCCGCTCGCCGCCGTAGTCCAGCGGGACCGCGTGCAGGTGCTCGGGGATGGTGCCGTGTGCGGCCAGCTCGGCCTCGGTGGTGCGCAGCGCCGCGAACGGCAGGCGCAGCGCCTGGCACACCACGGCGGGCACGTCGGCCAGCCCGGCCCCGGCGAGCTGGGTCCCCACCCGCGCGGCCGCCCGCGCCGGATCCGATCGGTCGCCGTAGAAACCGCGGTCCACCAGGCGCTGGGCCCGGACCCGGACCGGGTTGAACGCGACGGCCACCACCACGGTGGCCAGCACCGATGTGCCCAGGCCGACCTCGCGGCGCAGCACGACGTCGAACGCCGCCACCAGTCCGATGTAGACCCCGATGACCCCGGCGGTCATCAGGCCGTAGAGCACCGCGCGGGACACCACGAGGCGGATGTCCAGCAGTTGGTGGCGCAGGATCGCCACGACCATGGCGGCCGGGATCAGCGGGATCGCGAGCAGGATCAGGACCGGCCCGGTCTGCAGCAGCCCCCACGGGACAAGGACGACCACCACCACCAGACCGACGGCCAGCGCCAGCCAGAGAAGTTGCCCGCGCAGGCGTTCGTCGCCCCGCCGATATCGGATCACCAGGGCGGTGAGGGCCGCCAGGAACACAACCAGCGTGCGGATCTCGGCGACCGTCCACAGCGGAGCGAAGTCGGTGTAGCCGGGCAGTTCCAGCCACGAGTCGACGCCGTTCACCGCAGCGGGTTCCGCACCGGCTGAGAGGACGAACAGCGGACTGGTGAGAACCGTGATCCACACCCACCAGCGCCACCGCGGGCTCACCAGGCGCCCGTCCGGGAACAGCAGCAGCGCCAGCGGCAGGAACACCGCGATAGACCACGGCCACGCGTAGTCCATTAGTGTCGCCATGGAACGCAACACCGGATCCGGCCAGCCCGCGGCCACGCCCGCGTCAAGCAGCGGAACCATCGCCGCGGTCGTGGCGTGCCCGAGCCCGTCGGCGATGAGCAGCCACCCGACCGGGTTGCGCGGTCGCTGCCACGCCAAGAGCACCCCGCAGGCCGGGAACGCCAACCCCATCACAGAGTTGGTCACCACGAACGACTCCACCGCACCGCCCAGCCCCAGACCGGTGAGGGCCGAGCCGACGACCGCGACCGTCACCAGTGCCAACGCCGCCGCGAGCAGCCCGAAGGCAAGCGCGGTGGTCGACGCGGTGCGGTGGTGCGGGTCCTCGGTCACGTGCCCAGCATGCGCCAACTCCGCGTCCGCGTCCTGGGTCGTCGTTCCCGGGGAGCCGGGCAACCTCCCGGTCCGACCGGGTGCCACGCCTCTACGGCAGGCGCCCCGACAGCCGGACGCTGCTACCGAGACCGGGCGCCCCGTCCGGTCGTGACCGGAGGAACAGTCATGACAACCACCGCCGCGGCCACCACCGCCCCGCCCCGTTCCGAGCGGCCCGCCCGCTTCGGCCTTACCGCGCTGGCCGTGATCGCCCCGATCGGTCCCCTCGCCGTCGCCGGGATCCGCGCCCTGCTCCCCTACCAGACCACCGACGACGCCGCGGGCATCGTCGCGGGCGTAGCCGCGGACCCCGGGGCGCAGGACACCGTGGTCATGCTGGGGGTCGTCGCATCGCTGACCCTGATCGTCGGCGTGTTGGTCGTGTCCATGGCCGCGATCCGCACCGCGCCGATCCTCGGCACGGTGGGTGCCGTGCTCGCGTTCCTCGGCTTCGCGAGCGTGTCGACCGGCCCCGCGGCGATCGACCTCGCCGCCCTCGCCGCCGTGCGGACGGGCATCGGGGATCCTGCCGCCGCCCGTCTCGTGGAGGAGATGGCCGCGCACCCCGGCACCGCCGTGGCGACCGGACTGTTCGTGTTCGGACACATCGTCGGCACCGTCCTGCTCGGAATCGCGCTGTGGCGGATGGTGCCGCGGTGGGCCGCGGTGGCGCTGATCGTGTCGCAGCCCCTCCACCTGGTGTTCGCGGTGATCATGCCGAACGGATGGCTCGACGCCGCCGCCTGGACCCTCACCGCGATCGGGTTCGCCGCCGCCGGTGTCGCCTTCCGACGCATGCGGTGACGACCTCCTGGTTCAGAGCCAGTAGTGGTCCTCCTGGAACGCATATGTCGGAAGTTCGACGCGCCGGGCGCCTGCCCGCCCGAGAACTTGCCGCCAGTGCACCGGCACTCCCGCCCTGTCGAGGTCGACCGACAACCGGTGCGCTGGCTGGGTCGTCTCGCTGAGGACCACGATGTCGTCGGACCGAGGGGGTTCGGCGAACCCGGCGGCGATCATGACCGAGATCCCGTCGGCGGCGAGGTCCTTGATCGCCTGTGCCGGGTCCTCTGACTGGCTGACCGATCACACCCCAATGATCGACACTCCCAACGGAACGCCGGGGGGTTGTGGGACTTTCGGTCATTGGGACTTGCACACCGCGTACCAGGTGCGGCGAGCGACGAGTTCGCAGCGTCGGGCCAGGTGTTCGGCGCGTTGGTACAGTTCGCGTCTGCGGACCTCGCGGCGCAGGTCGGGTTCGTTCTCCAGGTCGCCGATGGCGGCGCGGTAGGCGTGTTCGGCGTCGGCCAGGTTGTCGATCGCCTGGTCGGCGGGTGTGGCGGCGGCGGTGGAGGGCAGCGCGCGCAGCGCCTCGCTGAGGGGGCTTCTGATCGTCTCGATGGCTTTGATCATGTCCAGCAGGCATGGGTCCGGTGGGGTGGCGGACAGGTCGGCCTCGCGGACCAGGGCGTAGGCGGATTCGGCCTGTTCGCCGAGTCGTTCGCCGAGTTCGAAGATGTCCTCGGCCTCCAGCGGGGTGCTGAAGCTCGCGCGAACCGCGGCGTGCAGGTCGCGGCGCTGGGTCTGCTCGGTGATGACGAGTTCACGCAGCAGAGGGACGGCGCTCGCGGTGTCGATGTCACCGCGCGCCCAGCGGCTGACGATCGCGAGCACCCGGTCGACGGTGTCGAGTTGGGTGCGGAGCAGGCCGAGAACGTCGCGTGAGGAGGGCAGGAACCAGGCTCTCAGGGGTTTCATGTCGACCATCTCCAGATCGGGAACGCCGCGGCGGCGAGGAGTGCGGTGATCGGCAGGGTGAGCAGCCACGCCGAGGCCATCTCGCGCACGACCGCCCAGTGCACGTGGTGCACTCGGCGGTCGTGCGCGAGATG
>Ga0247823_10003212_pt1 | contig 13304 bp, 8 predicted proteins | sample 13C_PalmiticAcid_2_FD_192426 | JGI IMG/M metagenome (GOLD analysis project Ga0247823, IMG submission 192426) | Soil microbial communities from agricultural site in Penn Yan, New York, United States - 13C_PalmiticAcid_Day30 | ecosystem: Environmental > Terrestrial > Soil > Agricultural land...
ACCCCCGACATCCACAGCGGGATCATCGCGGGGAAGTTGAACGGGGTGATGCCCGCGCCGATGCCGATCGGCTGGCGCATCGAATAGACGTCGATGCCCGGACCCGCGCCCTGCGTATATTCACCCTTGAGCACATGCGGGATGCCGCAGCAGAATTCGATGACTTCGAGGCCGCGCTGGATGTCGCCCTTCGAATCGGCGATCACCTTGCCATGCTCGCTCGACAGCAGATGCGCGAGTTCGTCCATATTCGCTTCAACGAGGCGCTTGAATTCGAACATCACGCGCGCGCGGCGCTGCGGGTTGGTGGCGGCCCAGGCGGGCTGCGCCTTCTTCGCTGCGGCGACTGCGCGCTCCAGAAGCGCCGCATCGCCGAGCACGACCTGTGCCTGTACGCCGCCGCTGTTCGGGTCGAAGACGTCGCCCTGACGGGCGCTGCCGCCGGCGCCGCCGACGATGTGATGGTCGATCTGTCGCATATTCGAGTCTCCCATAAGATGTTGCCGCTGCCACAGCCGAGTTACGGGGCGATTGCAAGGGATAGACTTGCAGTCGCATCCTGCATATTTGCAGCTTATGGACTGGGACAGACTGCAATATTTCCTGTTCGTCGCGCGCCACGGCACGCTCGCACGCGCCGGTGCTGCGCTGCATGTCGATGCGACGACGGTCAGCCGGCGGGTCAGCGCATTGGAAACCGCGCTCGGCCAGACGCTGTTCGAACGCGCCCCGACGGGTTTCGTCCTGACCGCGGCGGGCCGGGCGCTCGTCCCGCACGCCGAAGCGATGGCGGCGGCCGCCGCGCGCATCCATTCGGCGCGCGAAGATATGTCCTCGCTGTCGGGGCAACTCCGCGTCAGCGTCTCGGAAGGTTTCGGCAACAGCTTCATCGCGCCGCGCCTCGCGCGCTTCGTCGCGGCGCACCCCGAACTCGAGATCGACCTTGTCGCCTCATCGGGCTTTCTCAACCCGTCGCGGCGCGAGGCAGACATGGCAGTGCTGCTCGCGCGGCCCAGAAAGGGCCCGCTGATCACGCGCAAGCTGTCCGATTACAGCCTCGGCATCTACGCCCCCGCCGACCGGCCCGACTGGCAGGGCGCGGTCGCCGCCGCGCCGCTGTCGCGTACGGGAATCCCCGTGATCGGCTATATGCCCGACATCCTCTATGCCCCCGAGCTCGACTATCTGGGGGAGATCGAGCCGGGGCTGCGCGCGACGGTGCGCTCATCCTCTATCCTCGCGCAGCGGCGGATGATCGCGGGCGGCGCGGGGGTCGGCGTCCTCCCCTGCTTCCTCGCGGCGGGCGATCCCGCGCTGGTGCGCGTGCGGCCCGAACAGGCGATCGCGCGCGCCTTCTGGCTCGCGCTTCACCGCGACGTCGCGCCGCAACCGCGCATCCGGGCGTTCATCGACTGGCTCGATGCCGAGGTGCGCGAAAGCCGGGGGTTGCTGGTTCCGACTTAGGCGGGGCGCCAGTCGGAAGCGATCAGGCCGCCGTCGCCGAACAGCCTTTCGATTGCATCGGGGCCAGCCGCGGCTTCGCGCAGCCGGTCCGCGAGCGGGTCGTCGATCGGATGGTCACTGCGCAAGAAAGCGATCCATGCCGCAATCGCGGCTTCGAGTGACGGGCAGCGATGCCCACGCACCTGATGCCACGCCAGCGTTTCGAGCCAGCGCTGCGGAATCTTCTGGCTGCCGTCCATCGCGATCTGGATCAGGCGGTGGTGGAGCGCCGGATTGGCGAAACGGGCGAGCAAGGCGTCTGCATAGGCACCAAGATCCTGCCCCGGCGCGGCGTCGATCGTCGGCGCCGCTTCGTTGCGCATCAACCTTTCGATGGCCGGACGGATAGCGGGATCGGCGATCGCCTGATGGACGAATTCATGCCCGCCACCGAGGCCGATATAAGCGAGCGCCGAATGCGCGCCGTTGAGCATCCGGAGCTTCGCGGTCTCATAGGGCGCGACGTCGGTGACCAGCTCGGCGCCGACCGCCTCCCAGCGCGGGCGCGGGCCCGCGAAATCATCCTCGATCACCCATTGGCTGAAGCTTTCGGTGACCACCGCCCCCTCGTCGCGCGCGCCGAGCGTGGCTTCGACCGCGGCGCGGTCGGCTTCGGTCGTCGCGGGGACGATGCGGTCGATCATCGTCGCGGGGCATCGGCATTCGCTGTCGAACCAGTCCACCAGGTCGGGATGTTCGGATGCAAGATATTCGCGCATCAGTCGGCGCAGAACCGAGCCGTTGTTCGCGAGATTATCGCAGCTGAGCAAAGTCAGTCCGGAAAGCCCCGCTGCCTTGCGCACCGCGAGCGCGGCCCCCACGAAGCGATAGAGGCTCGACAGCTCGGTGGCCGCGGCAAGGTCGAGCGAGCCGTCGGCGCGGCGCAGATAGCCCTTCTCTGTCACCGTGAAGCTGACGATATGCGTCGCCGGCGCGGCGATGGCGTCGATCACCGCTTGCGGGTCGTCGGCCGCGACGAGCACCTTCTGCACCGCACCGATCAGCCGCAATTCGCTGCCCCCCGCGCTGCGCGTGCTGACCGTATAGAGTCCGTCCTGCGGGTTCAGTTGTGCCGCGACGTCGCCCGAGCGGAGCGACACGCCGACTATTCCCCAGTCGCCGCCGCCCGCGCCCATCGCATCGTCGGTGTAGACCGCCTGATGCGCGCGGTGAAACGCGCCGATCCCGATATGGACGATGCCAGCGGCCAGCGCGGTGCGGTCATAGGCCGGACGCCCGACGGCCGCGGGCAGGTCGGTCTGAGGCGACAGCCTCACAGCTTGTAGGCCGCCTTGGCGAGGTTGTAGCTGAGATCCGTCGCGAGTTCGGCCGCCTCCCATTCCTCCATCCGGTGCTCTGCAACGAGCTGGGCGAGGAAGCCGCAGTCGATCCGCCGCGCGACGTCGTGACGCGCGGGAATCGACAGGAAGGCGCGCGTATCGTCGTTGAAACCCACACTGTTGTAGAAGCCCGCGGTCTCGGTCATCTGGCTGCGGAAGCGGCGCATCCCTTCGGGGCTGTCGTGGAACCACCAGGCGGGGCCGAGCTTCAGCGACGGATAATGGCCGGCAAGCGGTGCCAGCTCGCGCGCATAGCTCGTCTCGTCGAGCGTGAAGAGGATGATCGTCAATCCCACCTCATTGCCATATTTGCCGAGCAGCGGGCGCAGCGCGTGGACATAGTCGGTCGCGGTGGGGATATCGGCGCCCTTGTCGCGGCCATAATGCTCGAACAGCCAAGGATTATGGTTGCGGAAGGCGCCGGGGTGAATCTGCATGACGAGGCCGTCGTCGAGGCTCATCCCTGCCATCACGGTCAGCATATGCGCGCGGAACAATTCGGCATCGGCAGCGCTGACATCGGCACCGGTGACGCGGGCGAACAGGGCCTCGGCTTGCGTCTCCGACAGGTCGGCGGTCGCCGCGGTCGGATGGCCATGGTCGGTCGAGGTCGCGCCCATTTCGGCGAAGAAGGCGCGGCGGTTGCGGTGCGCCGCGAGATAACCCGCGTAGCTGAACGCATCTTCGCCAGACAGTTCGGAGAAGCGCGCAAGGTTGTCGCGAAACCCCTCGAACTCGGGGTCGACCACCGGATCGGGGCGATAGGCGGTGATCACCCGCCCGCCCCATTCGCCGCTTTCATTGGCGGCGCGGATCACGGCATGATGCTCGAGCGTGTCGAGCGGGCTTTCGGTCGTCGCGATCACTTCGATGCCGAAGCGGTCGAACAGCGCGCGCGGGCGGAAAGCGTCGGTCGCCAGCGCCTCGGTGATGCGGTCGTAATAGAGGTCCGAGGTCTCGGCCGAGAATTGCACGTCGAACCCGAACGCCTCGGCGAACACCCAGTCCATCCACATCCGCGACGGGGTTCCGCGGAAAAGGTGGTAGTTTTGCGCGAAAATCCGCCAGCTCTCGCGCGGGTCGGCATCCTTGTTCCGGATGCCCAGAGCGTCCAGCGATATGCCCTGTGAATAGAGCATCCGGAACACATAATGGTCGGGGTGGAGCAAGAGCTCCGCCGCGTTGCCGAAATGGGCGTTGCCCGCGAACCAACTCGGATCTGTATGTCCGTGCGGGCTGATGATCGGCAGCCCCGCCACCTCTTTATAGAGCCGGCACGCGATGTCGCGCTGCGCCGGCTCGGACGGAAAGAGACGGTCGGGGGAGAGCTGCAGCGGACGCGGCATGGGATCAGGCCTTGCTTTCGACGGTCACGGGCGCGAGACGCGGGCTGAGGAGGTGGATCGCCAGCACCGCGAGGAAGTAGACGACCGTACAGGCGGCAAAGATCACAGTGTAGTTGCCCCCCGTCGCGTCGAGCACGAGCCCGGTCGATTTCGCCATGATCATGCCGCCGACGCCGCCGGCAAAGCCGCCGAGCCCGATCACCGAGCCGACCGCCCGTTTCGGAAACATGTCGGGCGGGATCGAGAGAATCGTCGACGAAAAGGCCTGATGTCCCGCGAGCGCGATGCCGATCAGCACGACCGCGAGCCACATATTGTCGAGTCCCGAGACGAAGAGCAGAGGCAGCACACAGCAGCCCGCGCCGAGCATCGTCGCCTTGCGCGCGAAATTGACGCTGTGCCCCGTCTGGATCAGCTTCGACGACACCCAGCCGCCGAGGATGCTGCCAACGTCGGAGAGCAGATACATGATGATCATCGGCAGCAGCACGACCTTGAGATCGACATTGTAGGTGGTGCTGAAATATTTGGGCAGCCAGAAGAGCATGAGGAACCAGACGGGATCGGTCAGGAACTTGCCGGTCGCATAGGCCCAGGCCTCGCGCTTGGTGACGATGGCGCCCCAGCCGAGGCGTTCGATTTTTTCGGGCGGATCATGTTCGATCCACGCCAGCTCGGCATCGCTGACCTTCCCGCTCTCACGCGGGTTGCTGTAGAGCCAGAGCCAGAGCAGCAACAGGACGACGCCGAAAACGCCGGTGTAGATGAAGGTCTGGCGCCAGTCGAAACCCATCCAGACCATGAACAGCCAGATCGTCGGCGCGGTCAGGATCACCCCGATCGTCGTCGCGCTGTTGACCCAACCGATCGCATAGGAGCGCTCTTTCTGGGGAAACCATTCGCTCGAAGCGCGGACGACCGACGGGAAATGCCCCGCTTCGCCGACGCCAAGGATGACGCGTGCCATCATGAAGGAAACGACCGACGAGGCGAAACCGTGCGCGACATGGCCGACGGTCCATATGCTGATCGCGATCGCGTAACCGACCTTCGGCCCGAAGCGGTCGATCAGCCAGCCCATGAGCAGGAAGCCGAGCGCATAGGCAGCCTGGAAGGCGGTGACGATGTTGCCATAGTCATTCTCGCTCCACCCGAGCTCGGTGCCGAGCGTCGGCGCGAGCAGGCCGAGCATGGTGCGGTCGATATAATTGACCGTGGTCGCGGCGAACAGCACCGCGACGATCAGCCAGCGGTAACGGCCGGACCGTGGCACCGGCGCCGCCGTACCTCCGTCCGCGAATGCCTGTGCCATAAACCTCTCCCGTTATGTTGCTTTAATAGCTTTTGATCGAGCAGCCGACGCGGATTTTTCCGTCGAACAGCGCTTCGGCGCGCTGGCCGGGCCTGATTTCATGGATACCGGTGATCGCCCCCGCGGATACCCAGGTACCGGGCGGGATCGCGATGCCGCGCGCGCGCAATATGCCGATCAGGAACAGCGCCGAGCCGAAGGGACCGTCGAGCATGCCCTCCATCGTCGCCGCGCCCACCGTCTCGCCGTCGATCGCCATTTCGACGGGCATGCGGATCAGGTCGGCATCGCGCCAGTCGGCGATCGACGGGCCGAGGATCAACCCCTTGTTGTTGCCATAGTCCGACGCGGTGACCGCGGGGCCGTGGCGGTTGATTTCGGGAAAGGGCGAACTGGCGATTTCGATGCCCGTGCGGACGTCGGCGATGCACTCGCGCACGCTGTCGATGTCATAGTCGCGCGTGCCGACCTCGCCGAAACAGAGCAGCACCTCGGCCTCCGCCGCGGCAAAACCGTCGGCATAGACGGGCATCACCGGATTGGCGGCGTCATCGAAGATTTCGTCGGTGAAGATCGGGCCCGTGAGGCGATTGCCGCCATAGTGATCGACCAGCTCGGCGGCGATTCGTCCGACCTTCCACCCGCCGATGCGGCGCCCGTCGAGCGCGATTGCACGATCCTGGATCGCATAGGCCTCGGCCATCGTCTGCGGCATCGCACCGGGATAGACGGTAAGCGGTGTCTTTCCCGCGCGCGCGTCGATTAGTGCACGCGCCACATTCTCTTGATCGCTTGTCGCCAGCATCTTTCTCATTTCCCTCTTCCGCGAAGCGGTGTAAGAGACACCGGTGTCAAAGGCAAGCGAATATCGGATGTATGACAAATCGCCCCGCAGCGTCGGGCGCCGCTCAGCGGCGATGACCGGCAACAGCCGAATCCGTGCGATCCGCGTCCATGACGCCGACAATGTCGCGACCGCGATCGCCGATCTGGCGGCCGGCGACGCCCCGTTCGCAAAACCGGACATCCGCGCCGCCGTCGCCATCGGGCGCGGGCACAAGATCGCCCTCGCACCGATCGCGCGCGGCGAAGCGGTGATCAAATATGGCTTCCCGATCGGGATCGCGACCGCCGACATCGCGCGCGGTGATCATGTCCACAGCCATAATCTTGCGACCGCGCTCGGTCGCGATGGCGATTATCGCTATGCGCCCGGCGCGAGCGAAACACCCCCCGGCACCGGATCGGCGCCGACCTTTCGCGGCTACGCCCGCCCCGACGGGCGCGTCGGCACGCGCAACGAGATATGGGTCCTCCCGACCGTCGGCTGCGTCGGCAATCTCGCCGCGCGTGTCGCGCGGATCGCGGGCGCGCGTCACGTCGGGCGCGTCGATGGCGTCCACGCGTTCAAGCATCCCTTCGGTTGCTCGCAGCTCGGCGACGACCTCGGCCATACGCGCGCTCTGCTCGCCGCGCTCGCGCAGCATCCCAACGCCGGCGGGGTGCTGATCGTCGGGCTCGGCTGCGAGAGCAACCAGCTCGGCGCGCTGCTCGACCTGATCCCGGCCGACCGCCGCGCGCATATCCGTACCTTGTCGGCGCAGGCGGTCGAAGACGACGAGGCGGCGTGCCTCGCGCTCGTCGACGAACTGGTCGACGCCTGTGCCGCGACGCCGCGGAGCGACGTGCCGCTGTCCGCGCTGGTGCTGGGGGTGAAGTGCGGGGGTTCCGACGGGCTGTCGGGGCTGACCGCCAATCCGCTCGTCGGGCGCATGGCGGATGCGGTCGCGGCGGCGGGCGGCAAGGTCGTGCTGACCGAAATCCCCGAGATTTTCGGCGCCGAGCAGCTGCTGATGGACCGCGCGGTGTCGCGCGGGATTTTCGACGAAACCGTCCGGCTGGTGCAGGATTTCAAACAATATTTCATCCGCAACGGTGAGCCGGTGAGCGAGAACCCCTCGCCCGGCAACATCGCCGGCGGGATCACGACGCTCGAGGAAAAATCGCTCGGCGCGGTGCAGAAGGGCGGCAAGGTACCGGTCGTCGACGTCCGCCGTTATGGCGGCGAGGCGACGCTTCCCGGACTGACCTTGCTCGAGGCGCCGGGCAATGACGCGGTCTCGTCGACCGCTCTGACCGCAGCGGGGGCGACGATCATCCTCTTCACCACCGGCCGCGGCACCCCGCTCGGTTTCCCCGCGCCGACGCTGAAGATCGCGTCGAACAGCGCGCTCGCGGCGCGCAAGGCGGGGTGGATCGACTTCGACGCGGGGCAGGTTCTCGACGCGGGTTTCGACGCTGCGGCGGGCACGCTGCTCGACCTGATCGTGGCGACCGCTTCGGGCGAGGCGACCAGGGCCGAGAGCAACGAAGAGCGCGATATCGCGATCTGGAAATCGGGCGTGACGCTCTAGGGTTTTTTCGTGAGGTCGGGCCAGCCGCCCACTGCCTCTTCGGTATCGATGATCCGGCCGCGCCGCGTGGCGACATCGGCGACGACGCGTGCGTCGACCGCATCGCGCGGCTGCGACGCCCCGCTGTGCGCCAGCACCGCCGCGCAGCCGTTCGGCGCCGGGTCGCGCGCCACCGGCGCAACCTCGGGCGCGCTGGCGAGCATATTGTGCAGCCCCTTGACGAGGCTCCACTGGTCCGCAGGGATCACGCCGTTCAGGCTGTTGCCCGAAAACCAGCTCTTCGCGTTCGGATTTTCCTCGCGGAAGATGAAGGCGTCCTGCGTATCGGGTCCGGCGATGTAGCAATTATCGATGAAGGCATAGGTCGCCGCGCTGTCGGTGTCGGCATTATATCCCGATGCGGTTCCGCCCCAATTATAGAAGATGTTCGACCGGAACTCGATCAACGGGCCTTCGGGATCGTCGGCGACCGGCGTGTAATTGCCGGGACGCGGCATACGCTGGACATGGTGCGCCCACAGATTGTGGTGAAACGAAAAGCGCGACCCGCGGCCGCCGCGGATCAGGCTGCCATAGCCGTGATCGCCCTTGCTGTGCCCGGCGCGGCGCAGCGATTCGGAGATGATCGACCATTGCACGGTGACGTCGTAGATCCCCGGCGTCCGGTCGTAACGCGCCGACACCGACAGCGTCTCGTCGACCGACCAACTCGCCGAGACATGGTCGAGGATGATGCGCCGCCCGCCGGCGATCGAAATCGCATCGCCCTCCTCGCCCGATTGGCTACCGAGCCGCGAACGGATGTAGCGGATGACGACGTCATCGGCGTTGACGATCAGGCTGTGGTCGGCGAGCGCAATGCCGCCCGCGGGGGCGCCGAGGCCGCTGATCGTGATGCGCGGGTTGCGGATCACCAGATCCTTCTTGAGCCGGATTGTGCCAGCGACATCGAAGGCGATGATCCGCGGGAAATCCTGTTCGACCGCGTGACGCAGGCTACCCGGCCCGTCGTCGTCGAGATTGGTCACGCGCAGGGTCTGCCCGCCGCGCCCGCCCGCGGCAAAACGTCCCGCCCCTTCCGCGCCGTCAAAGGCGAGCGGCGGGTCGGGTTCGGACGCCGCGAGCGTCGCGGCGGGGCAAAAAAGAAGGGCGCAGACCAGGAGCTGCGCCCTTCCCCCCTTTGGTACGAAGGTCATCCGGTCAGAACTTGAACCGCACGCCCGCGAGGAACTCGCGTCCGGTGTGGTTATAGACCACCGCGCTGTTGCGATCGCGGCTGATGAACTGGTCGTTATATTCGTCGGTCAGGTTCACGCCTTCCAGCGTGAGTTCGAAGACGTCGTTGATCTTGTAGGTCAGCTGTGCATCGACGTTGAGCGTGCTGTTCTTGCCCTCGACGTCATTGTTGTTCTGCCCCGGCACGCGCTGCAGATAGGCCGAGCGATAGGCAACCGAGCCGCGCGCACTGAACTTGCCGTCGTCATAATAGAGCGTCGCGTTCCACGATTCGGGCGACAGGTTGAGCAGGTCGTCGCGAATGATCTGCGTGCTGGTCGGCGACACCTGATAGTCGATCTTCGACTTCACGCGCGTGTAGTTCGCAGTCATGCCGAAATGCTTCAGGAAGCCCGGCAGGAAATCGAACGGCTGCTGCACGTTGATTTCGAACCCCTTGAGCGGCCCGCCGCTGGTGTTGATCGGCGTCGTCACCTGGAAGATTTCGTCGCCGGTGAAGTTCGCCGGCAGCAGGTTGAGCGGCAGGCCCGTCTGGTTGAACGGAATATTGTTCCGCAGGCTTTGGATATAGGTGCCGATATCCTTGTAGAAGAGCCCGAGCCCGATGAACGCGCCCTTGCCGTGATACCATTCGAAGCTGGCATCGAGCGTGTTGGCGCGGAACGGCTGGAGGAACGGGTTGCCCACGGTGACCGACAGGTTGCCGGTCGTCGTGATCGATCCGCCCGGATTGAGGTTGCCGAGTTGCGGGCGCGCCATCACCCGCGCGGCGGCAAGGCGCACGATCAGATCGTCGGTGACGTTCGCCGAGAGATTGAGCGACGGCAGCCAGTCTTCGTAGCGGTTCTCGACGGTGACGAGTGTCCCGCCGCCCGCCGCCTGATAGCCCTGCGCGGTGACGTCGGTTTCGACATAGCGCACGCCGAAATTGCCGCGCACCGGAATGCCGAGGACATCCTGCTTGAAGTCGAACATCAGGAAGCCCGACTTGTCCTTTTCGACGATCCGGCGGTTGTTGCCGCGCGCATTGCCGTTGGTGATCGACGACAGTGTGAAGTCGCCCGGCCCGCCGGCCGGTCCGCTCTTCAGGCAGTTGCAATAAATGTCATAAGCGGCGGCAATCGCCTTCAGGTCGGGGATCACCCAACTGGTGACCGAACCATTGGGCATGCCCAGTCCCTTGCCGAAGCCTTCGACCGTCGTCGTAAGGTTGCTGCCCGGCGCCGGCGCAAAGATCGTGTCATTCTGGTTGACGCGGCGGAATTCATAGGTGTCGAACGTATATTTCTTGTAGTCGCCGCCGATATTGACGCTGAACGCGTCGGGAACGATGTCCCACACCAGGTCGACGTGGAGGACATCGTTGCGGTTGTTCGCGCCCTGCGGCCGGATGCGGATTTCGCTGGTCGTCGTGTTCGGCACCGTCGCGGGCTGGGTACCCGAGGTGACCACCGGCACGCCGACGAGCTGGAGCGCACCGTTCGGGTTGGTGGGGTCGAACCCGTACCCGATGAACGGCTTGCGATCGCTTTCGCGGAAATCGAGCGTGTATCCGTTGACGTTCAGCGCATCGAGCGTCGTCGTCGTCTGGATCGGGTTGCGGAATTTCGATTCGGCGCGCCCGATGCGCGCATTGATCCGCACGCTGTCGCTGAACGCATGTTCGATCGTCAGCGTCGGCTGGGTGAAGGTCGTCGATAATTTGTCGAAGCGCGATTCGGCGCGGACGTCGACGCCGTTGTACACGCCATAGAGCAGCGCACCGTTGGTGTCATATTGGGCCTGGACGACGCTCGTCTGCGGCTTGCCGCCCTGCGCCGCGTTGCGGCTGAACGAAATCGCCTCGAGGAAATCTTCCTGCCGCGTCGCCTTCAGCTTCGCGTAGAGGAATTCGGCGGTGATCGTCGTATTGTCCGACGGTGCCCACTGGACCGACGCCGTGACGCCGAGGCGATCCTGATCGTGCGTCAGGCGGCCATAACGCGGCAGGCGGGGGTGGAAATTATTGGGATCGTTCGCCGCATTATAGGCCGCGACGTTCGCCGGCGTGTTCGGCAGGCGGGCGACGCCCTGCGCGGCGGGGCCGCACGTCGCCTGTGTCGCGTTGGTGCCCTGCGAGGTGAGCCCGATCGGGGCGCAAAAGCCCTGCGACGAGGGGCCATTGTCCCAGCGCACCGTGCTGAAGCCCTCTTCGTTGAGGCGGCGCTTCGAATAGGCGGCCGACACGAGCACGCCGAAGCGCCCGTCGGCAAAGGTGTTCGAAATGAGCAGCGCGGCGCGCGGATCGATCTTTTCGTTGAGGTCGTTGTAACGCCCCTTGATCGACCCCGCGATGCGCAGGCCGTTATAATCGAAGGGACGCGCCGCCTGCAGATCGACCGTCGCGCCGAGCGAGCCTTCGTCGACATTCGCCGACGCGCTCTTGCGCACGGTGATCGAATTGAAGAGTTCGGAGGCGAAGACGTTGAAGTCGAAGCCGCGCGAGCGGTTCGCGCCGCCCGAACTGTCGGTGCCGCCCGTCGTCGCGAGCGCCTCGATCCCGTTGATGCGGATGCGGGTGAAATCCTGCCCGAGGCCGCGAACGACGATCGAGCGGCCTTCACCGGCGTCGCGGTCGATCACGACGCCCGGAATGCGCTGGAGCGATTCGGCGAGGTTGGTGTCGGGGAATTTGCCGATATCCTCGGCCTTGATGACGTCGACGATCCCGCCGTCGGCGCGCTTCGCATTGAGCGCTGCGTCGAGCGAGGCGCGAAAGCCCGTCACGACGATCTCGCCTTCGGGGGCCACCGCCTCGTCGGCTGCCTGTGCCGCGTCCTGCGCATAGGCCGGCGAAACCGCCAATACGGCAAGCGACGCTCCGCACGCCAGCCCGGTCAAAGTGCGAACGCCCCGCGCTCCATGAATAGCCATTATCATCCTCCCTTATCGCCCCGTTGCCCCCGCTCGCGCAAGGAATGACACCGGTTACTTTGCTGGACAAAACGATCTGGCCAACCGTTTCATCCGTCGATTTTTCAGAGGTTGATGGCGGCCGCCGTCTTTTGCAGCGAACCGGATCAGACCCTCTCCCTTGGAAATATTTTCTCGTTGACCGATTGGGGTAACCGGTGTCAGAAAGATTGCGGATTGTGACGAACATGTCAATACCCCAATGATGAGGAGAGACGGGATGGCCAAAAATCCTTGGATAACTGCGCTTTTCCTGGCGCTTTCCCTGTCCTCGGGCGCAGCGGCGGCAACCGAAACGGCGGCGCTCGCTTTCCCCGGCGCGGTCGGCCCGGCGGCGCAGACCCCCGGCGGTCGCGGCGGCCAGATCCTGCGCGTCACCACCCTCGCACCCGATGGCCCGGGGTCGCTGAAGGCCGCGATCGAGACCCCCGGACCGCGCATCATCGTGTTCGAGGTCGGCGGGGTCATCGACATGGGCCGCAACACGATCGAGATCAAACATCCCTATCTGACGATCGCGGGCCAGACCGCGCCCGGACCCGGCATCACGCTGATCCGCACCGGCATCGACGTGAAAACGCACGACGTCGTGATGCGCCACCTGCGCATCTACACCGGCGTCGACGGCCAGCCGAAGCGCAGCGGCTGGGAAGCCGACACTTTCTCGACCGTCGCGGCGCACAATGTCATCGTCGACCATTGCACGCTGATGTGGGGCATCGACGAGAATATGTCGGCGTCGGGACCGCGCTTCACCGGCAAGACGGTCGACGAGTGGCGCAAGGGCACGAGCCACAATGTCACCTTTTCGAACAACCTTGCCGCCGAGGGCCTCGCCGACGCGAGCCATCCGAAGGGCGAGCACAGCAAGGGATCGCTGATCCATGACAATGCGACCGGGATCGTCTTTTACCGCAATGTCTGGGCGCATAATGTCGAGCGCAACCCGCTGATCAAGGGCGGCGGGCAGGCGCTGATGATCAACAACCTGATCTATAACCCGCAGCACCGCGCGGTGCATTACAACCTGATGAACCTCGAATGGGTCGGGCATGATTATGTGACGGGGCAAATCACCGCGATCGGCAATGTGATGCGCGGCGGCAACGACACCGACAAGGATCTGCCCTTCCTGATGCTCGGCGGCGACGGCGACCTCGAATATTATGGCAAGGACAATCTCCACGTCGACCGCCACGGC
>Ga0247823_10003213_pt1 | contig 13303 bp, 11 predicted proteins | sample 13C_PalmiticAcid_2_FD_192426 | JGI IMG/M metagenome (GOLD analysis project Ga0247823, IMG submission 192426) | Soil microbial communities from agricultural site in Penn Yan, New York, United States - 13C_PalmiticAcid_Day30 | ecosystem: Environmental > Terrestrial > Soil > Agricultural land...
CTCGTACAGCGAGGCCTCGATCGGATTTCGGGGCCGGCTGCGCCGAGAACGACACATAAGCATCGACTTCCGGAGCGAAAAATTCTGCCTCGCCATCCTCCGGGCCTAACCCAATGGGATGGAAATGAAAGGAAGGCGGCAGGGATTGTTCCGCGATCCAGCGAAGCGATCGCGGTGTCGGATCAAATGCGTGCACCGTGGCCTCCGTTCGCTCGATGGCCGCGATGTCAAACGACACGTCCTCGCCCACGCCAAACGAATATATGAGAGGGCAGTCCGGTGTTTCAGCTGTCAGCAGGGGCCAGCCGCCGTAATCCGTGCCGAGCACCTCGTAGGCAAGTTCGATTTCCGGTTTGTGGAGCGGGGGGCGCAAGATTCGCCGGGCGATCTTCTTGAGGAGCGTGATCATGCGCGGCGCAATGCCCCAAGTTTAGCTGTTGAGCAAGTCAAGCAGAGCTGTCGCGGGCGAGCGATTTTGCGCCAGTCGCGCCGATGGATAACGTCGAGGCTACTCACAATTGCGACGAAGGGATGTGGTTTCGCTTGTGGAGGGATGATTCGGGTTGCCTCTTCAATAGCTGCCCAATAAAGGGCGCCTTGTCTCAATTCATTGGCCGCCCGGTCTTTTAGGCGGCACCCCCACGATCGATTGATAGGATATCTCGAATGACGACGAAGACGGTGCTGGTATGCGGTGCGGGCGGTTTTATTGGCGGGCATCTCGTCAAGCGGCTGAAGCGCGAAGGCTATTGGGTCCGCGCCGTCGATTTGAAGATGAACGAATATTGCGAGACCGAAGCCGACGATTTCGCCATTGGCGACCTGCGTGATCAGTCCTTCGTACGTTCGGTCATCGATCGCCGGTTCGACGAAGTTTATCAGCTGGCCGCGGACATGGGCGGCGCGGGCTATATCTTTACCGGCGAGAATGACGCCGACATCATGCACAATTCCGCGACAATCAACCTCAACGTGCTCGACGCATGCCACAAGCGCAACATCAAGCGCGTCTTCTATTCGTCGTCGGCGTGTATGTATCCGGAGCACAATCAGCTCGATCCCGACAACCCCAACTGCGCCGAAGACAGCGCATACCCCGCCAACCCGGACAGCGAATATGGCTGGGAGAAGCTGTTTTCCGAGCGGCTCTACCTTGCTTATAACCGCAACCACGGCATGCAATGCCGCGTCGCGCGCTATCACAACATCTTCGGTCCCGAAGGCACTTGGGACGGCGGCAAGGAAAAGGCTCCGGCCGCGATGTGCCGCAAGGTTGCTGCCGCCCCCGATGGCGGCTCGATCGACGTGTGGGGCGACGGTCTCCAGACCCGCTCCTTCCTTTACGTCGACGAATGCGTCGAAGGCACGATCCGCCTGTTGCGCTCGGATTTCGAGGGGCCTGTGAATATCGGCTCCGACGAAATGATCAGCATCAACGGGCTTGCCCAGATGGTGATCGACATCGCCGACAAGGATGTTCGCATCAATAATATTCCGGGCCCGCTGGGTGTGCGCGGTCGCAATTCGGACAACCGGTTGATCAAGGAACGTCTCGGGTGGGCGCCCGAGCAGCCGCTGCGCGCCGGTATGGAAATCACCTATAAGTGGATTTCGGAACAGGCGAAGCTCGGTCACAACAAGCGCGCTGCCTGACGATCATGGTGGTGCCTGCTGGGAAGCCCCTGCACACATCCCGTCAGCGGTTCGACTTGTTCCGGCGCATCGGCGATTATGCGGTCGGGCGGTACCTGGCGGCGCGGGCGCGTCGGCACGTCCGCGACGGGCGGCCGCCCGTCGCGGCCTTTGCGTTCGACTTCATCGGACGCGACATCGCGCTCAACGGTCAGTTCGAGCGCGACGACCTGGCGGTTCTGGACGACTTTCTTGCGCCACTGCGCGATCGCTTCGCTTCATCGACGGCGCTCGATATCGGCGCGAATATCGGCAACCACAGCCTGTTCTTCGCCAACCGTTTTGCGGCGGTTCACAGCTTCGAGCCCAATCCACGGACCTTTGGCGTGCTGTCGGTGAATGCGCAGCTCGCGCCGATCATCACGGTCCATAATCTCGCGCTCGGCGACGTCCGCGGTGTCCTGCCGTTGGCCTTCAACCCGCTGAATTTTGGGGAAGCCTCGCTCGTATCCGTCGATGATGCCGGACGTGGAAGTCGCTGCGATGTGACCGTTGAGCGGTTGGACGATCTGGCACCGGGGTTGGACGATATCGCCTTGATCAAGATCGACGTGGAGGGGTTCGAAGCGCCGGTGGTCCGCGGCGCGCTGCAGACATTGAAACAGCACCGGCCGGTGATCGTCTTCGAACAGAATGTCGATGCGTTCGCGGACGGCCGGAGCGAGACCGCAGAACTGCTGCAACAGCTCGGTTATGTGCTGTGCGTCCTGACCAAGCGAAACGTGGGACATGGCCTTGCGGGTCACCTTTGGGGCGTCTTTCGGAAAATGCTGGCTGGCATCCATTATGACATCGTGCCGGTGGATAGGCTTGAGGCCGGCCACTATTCGATGATCGTCGCTTTGCCGGCCGCCGACATTGCTTTGCTCGCCCGAAAGACCAAGGCATAGATATGAAGAGCTTTTTGCGCTCGCTGATTTCTGGGAATCTCGCTGCCGCTATGCAGATTGTTGGACGCGGAATCGGTCTTGAGATACGACGAAATGGACCTTCTGCTCGCGACGATCTGCGACTTGCCCAGTTCATCAAGCGCCTCGAGATCGATCTGCTTTTCGATGTCGGCGCCAATCGTGGGCAATTTGCTGAACAGTTGTTCGCTAACGGCTATGGTGGGAGGATTGTCTCATTCGAGGCGATGCCGCATGCGCATCGTGAGCTGACCTCCGCAGCCGCGCGGATGGGCGATCGATGGGAGGTGGCACCGGCGGTTGCGGTGAGCGACCGCGAGGGCAGGGTGTCCTTTCACGTCAACGACAGCGATGCGACTAGCTCGCTGCTTGCGGCGTCGAGCAAGGCTCTCGATACCATACCCGGTATTCGCTCGCGCGCGACGGTTGAGGTGCCCGCACGTCGCCTCGACGACATGTTCGCTGACTATGCGAAGGATGGGATGCGCACATTTCTGAAGATCGATGTTCAGGGTGGCGAAGGGCATGTGCTCGCCGGTGCTCAAGCGACGCTGGGCAGGACTGCGGGCATGGTAATCGAACTCTCGTTGACCGAATTGTACGATGGGCAACCGCTCGCATTTGACGTGCTCGCGCTTTTGCTCGCTGCCGGCTTCGCAGTGTATGATATCTCGCCGGCTTACCGGGACCCGACCAGTCACAAGCTCGAGCAGATCGATGTGGTGCTGTTTCATCCCGACTATGTTGACTAAGTTCGGACAATAGGCCGAGATGATCGCTTCCTTCCACAGCGCCGTGCAACGCATTCGTGCAGGCGGCTTGGGACGCAATGCCGTCTTCTCAATGGCGCAGAGCATTGTCTCCCTCGTCGCCATTTTTTTCTCCTATCGCATCGTCATTGCGCACGAAGGGATTGCAAGCCTCGGGCTTTGGTCGCTTTTGATGCTGTTCGGAGGCGTCGCCTCCAGCTTTGATGTAAGCGGCGCCTCCGCGCTGGCGCGCTCCGTGGCGCGGCACGATCAGGATTTTGTCGACCACGCAAGGGCAGCTGTGATCCACACGGTTTTACTGACGAGTGTTGCGATCAACGCTCTTTTCGTTGCTGTGTTTCTGGCTTTGGCGGGAACGCTGATTTCGCACATGATCGCTCCAGAGCAGTTGCGGGAGGCATGGCATCTGTTGCCTTGGGTCGCGGTGCTGATGCTTACGACGCCACTCGCGATAGGGATTTCCGCATCGGTCGATGGGCATATGCGCGCCGACATCCGGTCCGTGCTGGTTTCAGCGGCGGCGGTTTCGGGTTTAATTATTGCGATTTTCGCTATTCCGCGCTGGGGGCTTTCGGGGTTCGCGCTAGCGCAGGTCGTACAGCAAGCAGTTGTCATTTTCGGCGGATGGTTCGTCCTTCGCCGATATGTCCCCGGGCTAGGGTGGCTGCCCACACAATGGCGGCGGGCGATTTTCAGAAGCACAACCGGTTATGCACTGCGGCTGAACGTCATCGGCGCGCTCAGCCTGTTGCTGGAGCCCTTAACGAAATATTGCATTAACCTGTCGGGTGGAACTGAGGCGGTAGGCATTTACGAGTTGGCCGCGCGCCTTGCGGTCCAGATCCGCAGTCTCGTCATCAGCGCCACCACACCGCTGATACCGGCGTTTGCCACGGCCAAAGCCTTAAACGACCCCTATTTCGAGTCGCTTCTGCACCGCGCTCAACATTATTCGAATATCGCGGCGCTTGCGGTTGCGTTGACCACGCTCTTGGCAGCGCCTTTCATGTGTATTGTCATGCTTGATCGCGTTTCGGACGAGGTGCTTCGCTTCAACGCCCTGCTCGCCTTGGGATGGAGCATCAACCTCTTCTCGCTGCCGCTTTACCTAGCCGCGCAGGGGCAGGGAATATTGCGCTGGAACATGCTGTCGCACGCGACGATCGGTGCCTTCATTATTCTGGCGACGACCTTTCTCATGCCGCAACTTGGCAGCGAGGGTGTGATTGTCGGGGTTGCTGCCGGTCTCATAGCGGGAACTGTGGTGGCCAGCGCAGGCAATGCAAAGACGCTCGCTGCGGGACTGGCCACTGCGCGAGAGCTTCCAGCCATGCTGCTTCTGGCCTTGATCATTTGTGCCGCTTGCGGGGCCGTGTGGCTCGGGGCAGGGCAGATTGCCGATACTTTCAATATGTGGCTCCCGCTGTGAACGCGGGCAGCCCGGATAATCGCAAGGATCGCTGACCGGCATGGCCTCACGCGAGCATCTGTTGCACATCAATCACCTTGGCGGGCATCACGGTTCGTTCATCGATCTGTTCGGCCGCTGGTGTCGGCTCGATCCGTCGATCGGACGTGTCGGAAGAGCTAATTTCCTGCGACTGTTGCGGGCCGAGCGATTGATATTCGGAACACTCGATGACGATGTTCGGGGGTTCGTCCTCGTCGCCCTGGCCCGGGCGATATTAGCGCGTCGAACGGGGGGGATTTTCATGCGGCCGCAGAGCTGCTTTTTCCCCGGCGCGCGCGGGTGGGTCAAGCGACAGTTATTTCGTGCGCTGCGAGCAGTTCCGCGCGTGTCGACCCTGTCGCTGCTACCCTTCGAGGCCGCGCCGGAACTGCGTGCCGTAACGACCGGCGCGGTTCATGATCCCCAACTCTGGGATGTCGTCGACGACGACGAGGTCGTCGACGGAAAAATGATGTCCGAAGTGGCTGCAGCGGCGGCGGGGCGGCCGGTGCTGACGTTCCTCGGTACCGTGACCAAAGGGAAGGGGTTCGGGCATCTGGCGGCGATGATCGCCGCCGACCCGACCTTGACCCGAAAGCTTTGCGTGGTCGTCGCGGGCCGGGTGAGCCCCGAAAGCGCGGCCGACGCCGAGGCCGTGGAAAAGGCCGGGGCCATCGTCTGGAATCGCCGGATCAGTGATGCCGAGCTGGCGGCGCTCTATCATGCGAGTTCGGTAGTTTGGGCCTGCTACCACCCCGAATATGATCAGGCTTCGGGCATCTTTGGACGGGCTGTGCAGCGTGGTCGGCGCCCTGTTATCCGCGATGGCGCCGTGATCGTCGGACATTATGTCGATCGGCTGAAAATCGATGCGCTACGCCTGCCCGACGATCCATATCGCGCGGCTGCTTGCATGATATCGGGCGTGACGGACAACAATAATATCCGCATCGCCGATCCAGCCTTATTGCGCGAATGGCGTCAGGATTTTATACACGCGATAGACGACGGCATCGGCGCCGAAATCCGTACATGATTACGAGCTGTAGATTTTTGTGAAACCCCAATCCCGCCCCCGCGTCATTTTCTGTCAGCCCGCATTGCCCGCCTACCGCGTCGATTTTTTTGACCGGCTAGCAAAGCGGCTCGGGCAACGTTTCGCTCTTCATTATTCCCCGACCGACATGGGCGTCCTGACACAGCGTTCGGAGCCATTCGATTGGGAGCGGCCAGTGGGGCTAATGCAGCCCCTGATTCCGGGCGTGATCGAGTGGCAGCCGGGCGTGATGCAGGTCCCGATGGATAAGGGCGACACGTTGATCGTTTGCGGCGGACCGCGGACGGTGTCGACGCTGACGCTGCTGCTCAAGGCGCGCCTGCGGCGCGTCAAGACGATCTGGTTCGGGCATTATTGGAGCAGCACATCGAAGCCATACCGGTTTTATCTGCGAATGATGTTGATGAGGCTGGTCCATGCGGTTCTCTTCTACACCGATCAGGAAATCGACGAATATCGCGACGGCGTCGGGCGGAACGACCGGCGTCCGATTAGTGCGGTCAATAACGGTATAGACGTCGATCCGATTGTCGCGGTCCGTCGTCCCTATCGTGCGGACGAGCGGCCGCGCGACATCCTGCTGATCGGGCGAATAGAGGAGAAATGCAAAGCGGAACTGCTGATCCGCGCGCTCGCCGACAAAAGGCTTGCCGGCGTCAGGCTGCAAATTGTGGGCGACGGGCAGGCGCGCGCAGGAATCGAAGCACTGGCGGGGCAACTGGGCGTTTCCGACGCAATTATCTGGCATGGCGGAACCTCGGACGAGGCGGAGATTGCGAAGGTGGCCAATCGCTGCCGCCTGTTCGTCTATCCCGGAGCGGTCGGATTGAGTCTGATTCACGCGATGGCATATGGGTTGCCAGCCATCGTCAGCGATGATCGCTGGGGCAATATGCCCGAGATTACGGCCTTTACGTCTGGGCGTACCGGCGTTCCCTTCGCGAAGGACGACGCCGCCGGCCTTGCGGACAAGATTGCGCTGATCATCGACGATACGGCGTCGCTGGATGGCTGGTCGAAGGAAGCGGCGCGTCGCGCCGACGATCTCTACAATACGCGCAACATGGCGGACCGGGTGATTGCACTGATCGATCAATTGGATCGGGCGGATTGATGGATCGATCCCGCACATCGAGATTGGCCTTTCTCCTCCAGGCATTTGCGCTCGCGGCCGTCGTCGCGGGTTTTCCGTTGGTCGCCGCCATCTCGCAGTTCATCGACCTTCCGAGCCAGCCATTCTCGATCGCGATGCGTGGGCTGACCGCGCTGTTCTGTGCGGGGCTGGTGGTGGTTTCACTGTCGCGCGGTCGCAACTCTATATGGTGGTGGTTTGTGCTCGCATGCGCGGGGTTTTGGTTCCTGTATCTGGTCAGGATGACCAACGACACGCTGCTCAAATCCTACAGCCTCTTTTACGAACCCTCGAGCTATTGGTTGTGGGCGGTCGGTGGTTCGATCATCCCGCTTTTCGGCCTTGCCCGCGCGCGGTTACAGTTGGCGGATGCGAGCCGCTATTTTAACTGGTGTTTCACCTTCGCCTTTGTCGCGGCGGCCTTCGCGGTGCCTAACCTGTCGACCACGGTCTCGAACGCGTTCGAGACATATGACGGCGGCCGCGCTGCGTTGACCGCGCTCAACCCGATCTCGCTCGGACATCTGGGGGTGCAGTTGATCCTGTTTGCCATGTGGGCGTTGTTTCTTCGACAAGGCGAGATGAAGAACAGCGTCAAGCTGATGTTTCTGGTTGCGTCCTTGCTCGGCCTGTATCTGACACTGGTCGCCAACTCGCGCGGACCGCTGGTCAGCCTGGTTGTCGCGGCGCTGTTCGCCATCATGGCGTCAAACCTGCGCAGCAAATATTGGGTGCTTGGGCTGATGCTCGTTGCTGCGGCTGCCTTTGCCCCGTTGCTGACGCTTGTCGACCATGTCGCAGGCACCAATGTTTACGACCGCCTGCTGGGGACCTCGCAGTTCGAAGAGGTCAGCACGCTCGGCCGCATCGAACTCTACACCTCGGCTTGGGATCAGTTTTTGAAGTTTCCGCTGACGGGATATGGACTTGAGGATCCGGTTTTCGGGGGATATCCACACAATATAGTCATCGAAGCCTTTATGTCCACCGGGCTGGTGGGCGGACTGTTGATGCTGACCATCCTCATCCTGACCCTGATCATGTGCTACCGAATGTTACGGACCGTTCCATCATTTGGCTGGCTTGCCTTGCTGGTCATTCAACAGGTGGTCGCGATGCAATTTTCAGGGACGATCAGTCAGGCGACAATCCTGTGGGGCGTCGTCGGCGCGCTGGTGTCGGCCTTTTCGTTGGCGACCTTCACCGTCGTTGGCAGCCCTGGTGACAGGCGATACGCCGCCGGGCACAATCCGCGATCGGTCCGCTCGGTTCGCCTGTCGAAGCTTTAACAGAAACTGGGCGGCGCCGTTTCAACCGACGACGTTACGCAAGATTGCGCGCATCTGGTCGCATTGCGCGGCAACCTCGGCGTCGCTCATCGTCGGATGCGTCAGGAACATGAGGCTCGTTTCGCCGAGTTGCCGGGCAACCGGGAGCGATTGGGCGGGGCGCCAAGGCGTATCGTCGAATGCCTTCTCCAGATACACTTCCGAACAGGAGCCGTGCATCACCCCGACGCCGGCTTGCGTCATTCCGGCAACGATGCGATCGCGCGACCAGCCGGCCGGCAGCGCCTCGGGCCGGACATAGCCGTAGAGCCGGTAATAGGCGTGGGTGATGCCCGCCGCTGGCAGCGGGACGCGAATGATGTTGGGAAATTCGGCCAGCACTGCGGCGAAGCGCTGGGCGATTTCGGTCCTTCGTGCTGTCCAGCCAGCCATGCGGCGTAGCTGGATGCGCCCGATGACTGACTGCATCTCCAGCATCCGCCAATTGGTGCCGAAACTCTCGTGGACCCAGCGAAACCCCGGCGGATGATCCCGCTCATAGACCGCGTTCCAGCTTTTGCCATGATCCTTGAACGACCACATCGTCGACCAGAGTTCCTCGTCGTCGGTGGTCACCATCCCGCCTTCGCCGCCGGTGGACATGATCTTGTCCTGGCAAAAGGACCAGGCCCCGACATGGCCGATCGAACCGACCGGCCGGCCGCCAATCGCCGCGCCGTGCGCCTGCGCGCAATCCTCGATGACCTTGATCCCGCGCGCGTTGGCGATTTCCATGATCGCGTCCATATCGCATGGCCAGCCGGCGAGATGAACCGGGATGATGGCGCGTGTCCGGTCGGTGAGGGCGGGCGCGATGGTGGCGGCGGAGATGTTGCCGCTGTCGCTATCGACATCGACGAAGACCGGCGTGGCGTCCGCGTTGACGACGCACGACACCGAGGCAATGAAGGTGCGCGGAGTCACGATTACTTCGTCGCCGGGGCCGATGTTCAAGGCTTTCAGCGCGACGTCGAGAGCAAGGGTGCCGTTGGCGAGCGCGATTGCGCGGCGCGTTTTCGTCCATGTCGCAAATTCACGCTCGAAATCGCGACCTTCGGTCCCGGTCCAATAGTTGACCTTCCCCGATGCCAGCGTTGCCGCGACGGCCGCGATTTCTTCGTCATCAAAACTTGGCCACCTGGCCTTCTCGGTCACCATTTTCTGCTCCGTGCTCGGCTGGCCAATCTGGCCTCAACACTGTTCTTCGATCAGCTGCACGGTCTTTGCGACCGCACTGCTCATGCTGAAATTCTCATCATAACAGGCACGCGAGCACGCGCCCATCGCGCGTCTTTGCTCGGTGGTCATCGCCGCGATCCGTTCCAGGCCCTGCGTCATCGCCTCCGCGTCGCCGGGGGCGCAGACGATCGCGCCGCCCGACTGCCTCAGAATATCGGCGGCTTCGCCCGGCAGACCGGCGACGATCGGTTTGCCGCAAGCGAGATAATGCTGCGTTTTCGACGGAATAGTGATCAGGTAGAGCGGATCGTGCTTCAGATGCATGGCCAATATATCGGCGGCATCGAACACGCGGTCCATGATATCGCGCGGGACCGGGTTATGAAAATGCACCGCATCGTCCGCTCCCATGTCACGGACCTTCTGCTGCAGCGGGTCGCGCTCGATCCCGCCGCCGACGAGGTGCAGACGTATCGCTGGATTGGTACGATGCGCCGCGACCGCTGCATCGACAAGCACGCCGAGTTGCTGCGCTTGCCCGATATTGCCGCCATAGACGAGGTTGAGGTGCCCGGCGAAGGCGGCCGCGATGGTATCGGGGAGTTTCTGTCCCGGGGCAGGGGGCAGATAGGTCGCCCAGTTGAAGATCGTGGCCAGCCGATCGGCGGGAACGCCGCGCCGGATCAGTTCGGCCTTCATCCCGTTGCTCTGCGGGATAATGCGGGCCGCGCGGCGATAGACGAAGCTGCACGCGCGCTCGAGCACCCGGACGATTTTCGGATTTGCCATGCCTGACGCGCCGACACTGTCGGGCCAGAGATCCTGAATCTCCACAATGAACGGCTTGCGATGGACCTTGCAGAACAGCGCGGCCGCGAGGGCAGGGGTCAGCGGGGGATGATAGATATAGACGAGATCATAGCGCCCGCCGCGCAGCAGGCCGAAGATCAGCGCAGACAGGAAGAAGCTGAGATAATTGACGATCCGCTTCAGCGACGAGGCGTCGTGCGAGGGATAGAGCCACAGCCGATGGACCTTCACGCCCTTGATCGTCTCGGTGCGATAGGGGCGGATGCGATAGCCCGGATAGAGTTTTCCGTCAGGGTAATTGGGAAAGCCGGTGGCGACCTCGACATCATGCCCCGCGTCGGCGAGTGCGCGCGCGAATCCCGCGTCCTTGAACGCGGGTTCGGGATCGAACCATTGGGTGAGGTAGAGAATGCGCATCGGCGCTACTATCCGGTCAGGCCGCCGCGTCAGACATAGTCGTGCATGCGGATGCCGTCCCAGCCGTTCGACAGCCGCGCGGTGCCGAGGATGAGCTTGGCGACGCGCTCGCTGGTGTTCGCGATCTGATAGTCGGCGGGGACGATTGCAGGCAGGCCAGCGGCGACACGTTGGGTATGAATCTTCACCGCCGCCGCGATCGATTCGAGCATCGCCTGCTGGTCGAGCCCCGTGACGATGATGTTGCCGGTGTCCATCGCTTCGGGCCGTTCGATCGCGTCGCGCGGCGTGATTGCTGGAAAGTCGAGGATCGAGCTTTCCTCGGCGATCGTGCCGCTGTCCGAGATCGCGCAATGCGCGTGCATCTGGAGATGGTTGTAATCGTGGAAGCCGAAGGGTTTCATATATTGGACGCGCGAGTCGAGCGTTACGCCTTCCAGCGCCTCGAGCCGGTTGCGGGTGCGCGGGTGGGTCGACACGATCACCGGCTGATCATAGCTTTCAGCAAGCGCGTTCAGCGTCCCGACGAGTGCCTTCAGTCGATCCTTGCTGTCGACATTTTCCTCGCGGTGCATCGAGACGATGAAATAGCCGCGCGGCGTCAGGCCGAGGCGCGACAGGACGTCCGACGCCTCGATCTGCGGCCGGTAATGGTCGAGCACTTCCTTCATCGGCGATCCGGTCAGGTAAACGCGGCGATGCTGCATACCCTCGCTCAACAGGTGGCGGCGGGCATGTTCGGTGTAGACGAGGTTGAAATCGGCGATGTGGTCGACAAGCCTACGGTTCGTTTCCTCGGGTACATTGCGGTCGAAACTGCGGTTGCCGGCCTCCATATGGTAGACGGGGATTTTCATCCGGCGAGCCATGATCGCGGCGATTGCGCTGTTCGTATCACCAAGCACGAGGAGCGCGTCGGGACGATGTGCCTTCAGCTCCTTTTCGGTCTCGATCAAAATGCCGCCGAGGACCGCCCCGAGGCTCGATGTGTCGACGCCGAGGAAATTGTCCGGCTTGCGAACGCCGAGGTCGCTGAAGAAGACTTCGTTGAGTTCAAAGTCCCAATTCTGGCCCGTGTGTACGATCCGGTGATAGGTCAGCGTGTCGAGACGCGCCATGACGCGCGACAGGCGGATGATCTCGGGCCGGGTACCGAGGACGGTGGTGACCTTCAATGTGCTCATAGTTTCAGGCCTGAATAAGGACGGGATCGGCGAAGGTGTCAGGGTTGGCCGGATCGAACAGCCGATGCGACCAGAAGAAGGTCACCACATGATCCCCGCTATCGTTGACGATATGATGGGTATGAAGCGGCGGCATATCGATAGCAACCGGCTCGTCGCCCGACACCGCGAAGCTGTGCATCGCATCGGTCAGCACCTTGCGGATGCGGATCGTCGCGCGGCCCGACACGACGAGGAAGCGCTCGACAAGATCGGTATGGAAATGGTCGCCGCGCGTCGCGCCGGGCAGGGTGGTCGACACGAAAGTCTGTGACCCGCCTTGCGCCTTGCTCGTTTCGAACAGGGTGCCGCGTGCGTCGCTCTTCGGATCCATCCTTTTTGGGTAGAAATTCGGAAAGCCACCGGTGCGATAGCTGTTGAACAGCGCAAGGTCGAACGGGTCGCCGAGATCGGGGAACAGGTTCGCGCTGTAGAGCGCATGAAAGGCCGTAAGCCGGTCGTACAGCTCGACGATGCTCATGTCGCGGCCGATCGGCGTTGCGGTGCCCGACCATTTGTCCAGCGCGGCGTCGATCGCCAGATTGGCAGCAGCGCCCGCATGGAACAGCGAAGCGCGTCCCTCGGGATTGATCGTCGGCTGCTCGCCCTTCCAGATCTGGTCGATCAGCGTCGCGGTGACATTATTGTAATAGGGCCGCGCGCATTCGCCGAAGATGTGCGGTAACAACATCTCGCTATATACGCCCCCGGCAGCAGCCAGAATTTCGCCTGCGATCCGCTTCGAGCGGCCATAGAAGGTGTCGCTGGCCGCGTGAATGCTGTTGGCGTAGACGATGTGCGGCGTCGATCCGGTGCGGCGGCAGGCATCTGCGAGTTTTTGCGCGATTGCCGGATTGGCGGCTTCGACCTCGGTTTCGGGGCCGCGGTTGACCCCTGCGAAATGGAGCACCGCCGCGGCATCGCGCACGGCGGCGTCCAGTTCGTCGCTATCTTCGAATGCGGCATGATCGAGCAGCGCCAGCTCGTAGGGCGGGGCATCACCCCGGAAGCGCGCCGCGCAATTCGCCGCGTGCAGCCGGGCCGCGGCATGCCATCCCAGCAGGCCGCCGGCACCGGTGACGGCGATCTTCAAGCCGCCTCTCCCTTCCAGATGGCGAGTTGGGCGCGCACCTCGGGAAGGCTCAACAGCAATTGCTTCACGCCTTCGACGTCGAGCTGCTCGGTATTATGCGAATGGTAATCCTCGTGTTCGGAATCGAGATCATCGCCTTCGCTGAAATAGGCGGGATAGTTGAGATCGCGGGCGTCGAGCTGGATACGCCAGTATTCGCCGAGATCCTCCGACGTGCCGAGCTCCTGCGCGCTCGCGAGTGTTT
>Ga0247823_10003214_pt1 | contig 13297 bp, 12 predicted proteins | sample 13C_PalmiticAcid_2_FD_192426 | JGI IMG/M metagenome (GOLD analysis project Ga0247823, IMG submission 192426) | Soil microbial communities from agricultural site in Penn Yan, New York, United States - 13C_PalmiticAcid_Day30 | ecosystem: Environmental > Terrestrial > Soil > Agricultural land...
TCGCGACAGGCTTCGGCGCGATGGCTTCGGCGGCGACGACGCGTTTGGTGTCGCTCGTCGCGATCGTTTTTTCGAGGGCGGCGACCTGTGGGCATTTGTCCTTGCAGAGACGCTGCGCCGCCGCGAGCTTTTCGCGGGCGAGTTCGAGTGCGCCCTTGTCGGCGAGCGCTTCGCCCTGCCCGGTCAGTGCGATAATGTCGTTGGGCTCAAGGAGCAGCGCCTCGCGATAGAGGCCGATCGCCTTGCCCGGCAGACCCTGCGCGCGCGCCACCTGTGCCATGGCGATGATCGCCGAGCGATTGCGCGGGTCGGCAGCAAGCGCCGATTCATAGAAATCGACCGCCGCGTCGAGATTGCCGGCGTGCTGCGCTTCTTCACCCTGCTTTTGCAGCAGGGTCGAGCGCGGAAGAATGTCGTTGTCGGCGCGCTGTGCATCGGAGGCCACGGGCATGCTGGCGAGGACGATGCCGGCACCGAGAGCCAGGAAACTGACGCGCATCACATTCTCCCATTTCTTCATTCGGGGAGATGCTAACATGGGCGTGTCAGCCGTGCGAGAAAAAATCCGTCGCAACGGTCGTGCGCCGGGGTGAGCAGAAAACCATGCCCTGCGGCGCGCCCGACGCCGTCGGGCAGATAGTCTTCGTCGGCCATCCAGCCGGGGTTTTGCTTCAGAAACTCGTCCACCTGGGCCCGCCCCTCGCGCGCGATGATCGAGCAGACGGCATAAAGGAGTTTGCCGCCCGGCGCCACAAGATCGGCACCGATCGCGAGCAGTTTTGCCTGATCCGCAAGATGCCGGTCGAGGCGCGCCGGGGTGAGCCGCCAGCGCAGCTCGGGACTGCGCCGCCAGGTACCGCTGCCAGAGCAGGGCGCGTCGACGAACACGCGGTCGGCCCGGCCCTGCGAGTCATCGAGCATCGCCAGCTCCTGTCCGGGATTGAGCAAGCGCGTTTCGATCCGCGTCGCGCCAGCCCGCTCGGCGCGCGGCGGAAGCTGCTGAAGCCGCGCGCGATTGGTGTCGCAGGCCAGGATATCGGCGGCATCGCCGGTCAGCGACGCGATCGCGAGCGTCTTGCCACCGCCACCGGCGCAGAGGTCGACAATCGCCTGCCCGGCCGCCGCATCGAGCGCGGCGGAGGCATATTGGCTCGCGGCATCCTGCACTTCGAACATGCCCTCGGCATAAGCGGGATGCTGAGCCGCTGCGGTTTCAGGCGGCAAGCGCCAGCCGTCGGGGGCGCCGGCAATTGACTCGCCTTCCGGGAAATGCGCGGCGAGATCGGCAGCGGTCGTCCTGATACGGTTGGCGCGAAGATCGAGCGACGCGCGCTCGAGCATCGCGCCATATTCTTCCTCGCCGACGAGCGGATCGAAGAGGTCGACAAGCGCCTGCGCGGCAAGCCCCGTCTCTGCGCGCGGTTCGTCGGGTGCGATCAGCGCGGGGCCATAGGCCGAGCCGTCGAACAGTGCCGCGACCGCGGGATCGGCGTCGGCGAGCGCCAGCATCGCTTCGCGGCCCGATGCGGGCGCCGAGCGCACGGCGCGGATTGCGTCATAGACGTAGGCGCGGATCGCACGGCGATCCTTCGACCCCGCGTAACGGCGTGCACGCATCGCAGCCGCAAACAGACTGTCCGCAGGCGCGCCGCCCTCGCGCGCGGACGCCGCGATGGCGTCGAGGATCTCGATCGCCGCCTGAACGCGCGCTGCCGGCGTCATCGGAGGACCTCAGCCGACCGGATAGTTCGGCGCCTCGCGCGTGATCGCAACGTCATGGACATGGCTCTCGCGGAGGCCGGCATTGGTGATGCGGACGAACTTCGCACGCTCGCGCAGATCCTTGAGCGTGCGGCTGCCGGTATAGCCCATCGCGGCCTTCACGCCGCCGACGAGCTGGTGGATCACGTCCTTCGCGGGGCCCTTGAAAGGCACCTGACCCTCGATCCCTTCGGGGACCAGCTTCATCTGGTCTTTGATATCCTGCTGGAAATAGCGGTCGGCCGAGCCGCGCGCCATCGCGCCGACGCTGCCCATACCGCGATAGCTTTTGTAGGTGCGGCCCTGGAACAGGAAGGTTTCGCCCGGCGCCTCTGCGGTACCCGCGAGAAGCGAGCCGACCATGACGCTCGACGCGCCCGCTGCGAGCGCCTTGGCGATGTCACCCGAGGTGCGCAGGCCGCCATCGGCGATCACCGGCACGCCCAGCTTCGAGGCCGCCTCGACGCTGTCGAGGATCGCCGTGAGCTGCGGCACGCCGACGCCGGCGACGACGCGGGTGGTGCAGATCGAGCCGGGGCCGATGCCGACCTTCACGCCGTCGGCGCCGCAGTCGATCAGCGCCTTGGTCGCGTCGCCCGTGGCGACATTGCCCGCAAGCACCTGAACGCGGTTCGACAGCTTCTTGATCTTTTCGACCGTGGCGCCGACGCCCTTGCTGTGGCCGTGAGCGGTGTCGACGACGATCAGGTCGCATTCGGCCTCCAGCAGCGCCTCGGCGCGCTCGATACCGCTGTCGCCGGTGTTGGTCGCCGCCGCAACGCGCAGGCGGCCGTTGCCGTCCTTCGTTGCCTCGGGGAAGTTGACGGCCTTTTCCATGTCCTTGACGGTGATCAGCCCGATGCAGTGATATTCGTCGTCGACGACGAGCAGCTTTTCGATGCGGCGCTGATGGAGCAGCTTGCGCGCCTCGTCCTGCCCGACGCCGGGCCGCACCGTCGCGAGATTGTCGGCGGTCATCAGTTCACGCACCGGCTGGCCGGGATTGTCGGCGAAGCGGACGTCGCGGTGGGTCAGTATGCCGACGAGTTTGCCGCCGGGCTCGACCACCGGAATGCCGGAAATCTTGTGCTGGTCCATCAGCGCGGTTGCATACGACAGCGGCGCGTCGGGGGTGATGGTGATGGGATTGACGATCATCCCGCTTTCAAAGCGCTTCACCTGCCGCACCGCCGCGGCCTGTTCCTCGATCGTGAGGTTGCGGTGGAGCACGCCGATGCCGCCGATCTGCGCCATCAGGATCGCCATGTCGGCCTCTGTTACCGTGTCCATTGCCGACGACAGGATCGGGATGTTGAGACTGATTTCGCTCGTCAACTGGGTCGACAGATTGGCGTCCGACGGCAGAATATCCGACGGCCCCGGCACCAGCAGAACGTCGTCGAAGGTCAGGCCGGTGATGATTTCCATGGGGTGCCACTTTCTCATGCGGGCGGCGCCAGCCCCCGCATTCGGGGCGACACACGCGATTCGTTTGGTGGCGGCCCATGTAACCAGTCGGCGCCGGGCGCGCCAGTGGGGGAAGCACGAATATTTCGCGGCCCGCGTGGTGTGACGGGGGAGCTACCCGGCCGCAGAAAAACATGCTGCCCCCGATTGCGACTCACCCCTTCAATAGTTAGGCGAATGACCTGTGAGCGCGACCGAGCCCCCTCCCCCAGCGTCTTCTCTCGCCCCCTTCCGTTATCCGACCTTTCGAGCGATCTGGGTCGCCAATCTCGCGTCGAACATGGGGTCGATGATCCAGTCGGTCGGCGCCGCCTGGTTGATGACCGAACTGACGACGTCGCACCAGTTGATCGCGCTGGTGCAGGCAGGTGCGACGATCCCCATCCTGCTGCTCGGGGTGTTCGCCGGCGCGATCGCCGACAATTTCGACCGCCGGCGTGTGATGCTGGCGGCGCAGAGCGCTATGCTGGTCGTCTCGGCCGCGCTGACGGTCACGACATGGATGGGCGCCATCTCGCCGCTCCTGCTGCTCTTCTTCACGCTCGCGGTCGGGTGCGGCACCGCGCTCAACGGTCCCGCGTGGCAAGCGTCGGTGCGTTTGCAGGTCGGACCGAAAGACTTGCCGCAAGCGATTGCGCTCAACAGCATCGCCTTCAATCTCGCCCGCAGCGTCGGTCCAGCCCTCGGCGGGCTTCTCATCTCGCTGACGGGTCCGGCGCCAGCCTTTGCGCTCAACTCGATCAGCTATCTGGCGCTGATCATCGTTTTGCTGCGCTGGCATCCCGAGGTGACCTTGCCGAAGCGCACGCCGATGCTGGCGGCGATCGGCACCGGTATTCGCTTCTGCGTCCAGTCGAACCCGGTGCGCCGCATTCTGATCCGCGGCTTTGCGTTCGGTCTGGCGGCAATCAGCTTTCAGGCGTTGCTTCCCGCGCTGGTCCGCGACCGGTTGCACGGAACCGAAACGATCTATGGTCTCTGCCTCGCGACATTCGGCGCGGGGTCGATCCTCGCGGCTCTGTGGGTCGGCGGGCTGCGCCGCCGTTGGGGCAGCGACCGGATCGTTGGCGTGTCGGCGATCATATTCGCCGCCGCGCTGATCCCGATGGCCTTCGTGGCGTCGGTCCCGGCGGTGATGGCCTCGACCTTTGTCGCGGGCCTCGCATGGGTATCGACGCTGACCACACTCAATGTCGCAATCCAGCTCCGTTCGCCCGAAGCGATCCTTGGCCGCTGCCTTTCGATCTATCAGGCGGTGACGTTCGGAGCGATGGCGCTCGGCGCCTATCTGTTCGGCCTGCTTGCCGACCTCTGGTCGCTCTCCGGCGCGCTTCTGGCATCAAGCGGATGGCTGGTTCTGACCGCCGTGATCCTGCCGTTTCTGGCACCGATGCCCGGCCGCGATGAGGGCCGCGTCGACCGTTAAGCATTTTTTCCCGGCGCCCTTAAAGACCGTCCGGATACGCCCGTTAAATGGCGCATGACCACACATGCGACATCATCGAACGAGCCGGTAGGGCGGCTCTTGGGTTGGCTGGGGCTCCGTGCAAAAAACGGTGCCTATGAAGGAAGCGAGGCTCCGCCGGGAACGCGCAACTTCGTCCGCGAGACGCGCGAACAATTACTCGGTGCGATGACGTCCTTTCTGCTCAATCACGACCTCGACATTTCGCCGGCCAATCTGCTGGTCGCACATAGCGCTTTTTCGGGGATCAACCCCCGCCTTGCTCGCCAGATCGCCGCCCGATCGCAATCGAACGAAGGCATCACGCAGCAGTGGCTCGACGATCTGATGGAGAATGAGCCGGTCGCCGCCGACCGCGCGGACCTCGACCGGATGGTCGCCCGGCTCGAATCAAACCTCGAAACCTTCCAGACGAGCACCAAGGCCGCGCGCAGCGCGACGAGCGAATATGGCATCAAGCTGGAAGAGCATGTCAGCGATCTGCAGGAAGTGCAGAAGACCGGCGAGCTTGTCTCGCACCTCGCCGACATCGCGAAGGTGATGCTGGAACGCACGCGCCATGCCGAGGACGAGATGCGCAAGAGCGAAGACGAGGCGAAGGCGCTACGTCGGAGTCTCGCGCGCGCCAAGCGCGACGCCGAAATCGACTATCTGACCGGGCTGCCCAATCGCCGCGCGTTCGAGGTTTTGCTGGGGCGCCACTATGACGAAGCGCGGGCAGCGTGCGAGCCGCTGTCGGTCGCTTTCTGCGACATCGACGAGTTCAAGAAGGTCAACGACGTTCATGGCCATGAGGCCGGCGACCGCGTGATCAAGCTGATCGCCGACACCCTCGCGCGGATCTCGAACGACCATTGTCATGTCGCTCGCCACGGCGGCGAGGAATTCGTCATGCTGTTCCGCGGCCTGCCGCCCAGCGAAGCCGCCAAGCGGCTCGACGAGGCCCGCGAAGGACTGGCCGAGCGACGGCTGATCAATCGCAAGACCGATGAGGCCTTCGGACAAATCACCTTCTCCGGCGGGGTGGCCGACGTCTTTGGCTATACCGAGGTGCGCGCGGCGCTGAAAGCCGCCGACGACGCGCTCTATCGCGCCAAGGAAGGTGGCCGGAACCGGATCGAGCTGGCGGCGCCCGAAGCCTAACGGCTCCAGCGCGCGAAGATGGCCGTGGGAAGCAAAAGCTCCCGCGCCTCTTCGCGTACCGCGAGTTCGCCGCATTCGACCTTGCCCGGCAGATCGGCAAAGAGCTGCGCGAGCAACTCACCGATCGCAAGCGCGGACATCCGCACCGCATAGACGGTCAGGAACAGCGCGCGGCTGTCGGCGTCAAGCAGCTGGCGGCAGTCGGCGAGCAAGGGCGCCAACCCTTCTTCAAGTTGCCACCGCTCGTTGTTCGGGCCGCGGCCAAACTTCGGCGGGTCGAGCAGAATCGCGTCGTAGCGCCGCTCGCGGCGCACCTCTCGCGCGGTGAACTTCCCGGCGTCATCGACGATCCAGCGTATCGGGCTGTCCGTCATGCCGGCGAGTTCCGCATTTTCGCGCGCCTGCGCCACCGATTTCTTCGAGGCGTCGACATGCGTCACCGATGCGCCCGCCGCAGCGAGCGCCTGGCTGCCGACTCCGGTATAGCCAAAGAGATTGAGGAAGGCCGGATCGGGCTTGTCCGCGACCTGCGCGCGCAGCCAGTCCCACACCGGCGCCATGTCAGGAAAGAAGCCGAGATGACGGAACGGAGTGCAGCTGGCGGTGAAGCGCGTTTCGTTCCAGCCGAGCGGCCAGCCCTCGGCCGGCACCGGCTTGTTATAATACCAGCGGCCGCCGCCATCATTATCCGACGCGGGGACAAATTCGCCGTCGGCCTTGTCCCACTCTTCCTGCGGCAGCGCCGGCTGCCACATCGCCTGCGGCTCGGGACGGATGAAACGATAACGGCCATAGCGTTCGAGCTTGCGCCCGCCGCCGCTGTCGATCAGCCCGTAGTCGCCCCAGGCTTCGCCGACGAGCGTCGCCAGAGGCAGAAGGTCAGCCACGGGCCGCTTCCGCCAGAATATGCGCCTTCACCGCGCCATAGTCGCCAGGCAGCTTCACATAGCGCTCTTCGCGATCGAAGAGATTGCCGAGGCGCGCGGGAAGCGGCGGGCGGACCCCGGTCGCGCGCTCGACCGCCTCGCGGAACTTTGCCGGGTGCGCGGTCGCGAGCGTGACGACGGGGATATCGCGGTCGATCTGAAGCTGGCGTGCGGCGGCAAGCCCAACCGCACTGTGCGGATCGATGATCTGCCCGCCATGTTCCTGCGCCCAGCGCAGCGCGAGCGTCATCGCGTCGCCGTCAATCCGCGCGCTGGAGAAGAGATCGCGCGAGCCGCTGAGCATATCGGCGGGGATCGTCATCGCGCGGTTTGCGTCGAATTCACCCATCATGCCGGTGATCGCGGCGCCGTCGCGGCCCGAAAGGTCAAAGAGCAGCCGCTCGAAATTGCTGCTGACCTGAATATCCATGCTGGGTGTCGCGGTCGCAGTGACGCTGCCCGCGCTGTAGTCGCCGCTGGTGAGCGCGCGGTGGAGGATGTCGTTGACGTTCGTCGCGACAACGAGGCGCGCGATCGGCAGACCCATCTGCGCCGCAACATAGCCTGCGAACACATCGCCGAAATTTCCCGTCGGGACGCTGAACGCGACCGGGCGGTCCGGTCCGCCGAGGCGGACGGCGGCATAGAAATAATAGACGACCTGCGCCATCAGGCGCGCCCAGTTTATGCTGTTCACTGCCGACAGCGTGACACGCGCGCGCGCTTCTTCATCGCCGAACAACCGCTTCACCATCGCCTGCGCGTCGTCGAAGCTGCCGTCGATCGCGATATTGTGGACGTTGGGGGCAAGCACCGTCGTCATCTGGCGGCGCTGGACGTCGCTGACGCGGCCTTCGGGATGGAGCATGAAGATGCGGATATGCTCGCGGCCCGCAACCGCCTCGATCGCCGCCGAGCCGGTGTCGCCCGAGGTCGCGCCGACGATCGTGATGTCGGTGTCGCCGCCCGCGAGGAATTTTTCGAACAGCTGGCCAAGCAGTTGCAGCGCGACATCCTTGAACGCCAGCGTCGGGCCGTGGAAGAGTTCGAGCAGCCAGTGGCGATGGTCGAGCTGGACGAGCGGTGTAATAGCGTCGTGGCTGAAACGACCATAGGCGGCCTTGCAAAGGTCGCGCAGCTCGTCCTCGGTCAGGTCGCCCGCGACGAAGGGCGCCATCACCCGCACTGCGGTTTCGACATAGTCGAGCCCGGCGAGGGCGCGAATATCCTCGATCGACATCTGCGGCCATTTTGCCGGGACATAGAGCCCGCCGTCGCTGGCGAGGCCGGCGAGCGTGGCGGCGCGGAAGTCGAGAGTCGGCGCGGAGCCGCGGGTGCTGATATATTCCATGTCGGGAATGCGCCCTAACGGCGCGCCGTCACCGCTGCAAGCGGCGGCGCACCGCGAGGATATAGATAATGAGCGCTGCGGCAGCGAAAATGAACCATTGGACCGCATAAGCGAGATGATTGTTGGGGACGTCGGCTCCCGACGGCACCTCGCTGGCGCGCAGGCCCTGGACCGGCGTATCGGCCACCAGCATCGCGCGCGCCGGCACCGCGCCGCCCGTGAGCCGCTGGATCAGCGTCGGCTGTTCGGGACCCGGAACGACCGTTCCCTGCACCGTCCCGCCGGCCCATTTGGGCGGCGCGAAGTCGTCGGAGATGCCGACGTCGACCAGAACGCCGGGCCCCTCGGCCCCGGTGCGGCAGTCGGCGATCATCCGGATGCCCGACTTGCCGTTGCGATCGGTGCCGCTGCGCGGATCCCAGCGCACGGGTTCAAGGCACACGACACTCGACTTGCGGAAGAGCATCGCATCGGCGACCGGTGGCAGCTTGGGGTAAGTGACGAGCGAGGACATCGCCAGGTTACGCTGGTATAGTGCGATCAGCGCTTCCTTCTCGCCCTTGCGCTGGAGCTGCCAGACGCCAAGCGCGATCATCACCGCAACGGCGCATAGGACGATGATCGTCGGAATGACCGGCCAGCGACGCGGGGCTTGCTCGGCGGGATCAGTCATCGCTCAGCTTTCCTTCGGCGGCCTTGCGCTGATGCTCGCTGGCTAGCAGCGCCGCCTTGGCAACGCGCAACCCATAAACCACCGCAAGGACGGTCAGCGGCACCCACAGGATGACATGAACCCAGAGCGGCGGGTGCAGCGCGCTGTCGATCCCCAAAGCCAGCGCGATCAGCAGCGCACCGACGATCAGGGTCAGGAAGGCCGCGGGGCCATCGCCGACGTTGTAGCGGCTGTAATCGAGGTCGCACGACGGGCAGCGGTCGCGAAAGGCCACGGGTCCGTCGAACAGACCCGGTGCGCCGCATTCGGGACAGGTCGCAAAAAGGGCAGCGCGCCAGACCGGCGGCTGCCCCTTTTGTGCTTGCTTGTCTTGCGACAATTTAGTGCGCGGCGACCGGCGCGCCCCAGCCGCCCCAGACGTAGATGATGATGAAGAGGAACAGCCACACCACGTCGACGAAGTGCCAGTACCAGGCAGCGGCTTCGAATCCGAAGTGCTGCGTCGGGGTGAAGTGCCCCTTGTAAGTGCGGACAAGGCAAACGATCAGGAAGATCGTGCCGATAAGGACGTGGAAGCCATGGAAGCCGGTCGCCATATAGAAGGCCGACGTATAGTTGATCGTGCCGAACGGGAACGGCGCCTCGGCATATTCATACGCCTGAATGCTGCTGAACAGCAGGCCGAGGATGATCGTCAGCCACAGGCCCTTCTTCAGCCCCTCACGATCGCCATGGATCAGCGAGTGGTGCGCCCAGGTAATCGTCGTGCCCGAGCAGAGCAGGATCAGCGTGTTGAGCAGCGGCAGCGAGAAGGCGTCGATGACATGGATGCCCTTCGGCGGCCAGACGGTCGCGGCAAGGGCGCCGTCCTGACCGAACAGGTTGGTCACGGCCCCGTCGACGATTTCGACCGGAACCGGGAAGAGCGAGAAGTCGAACCACGCCCAGAACCAGCCGACGAAGAACATGACTTCCGAGGCGATGAACAGGATCATGCCATAGCGCAGGTGCAGCTGGACGACCGGCGTATGATCGCCGGCATGCGCTTCATTGATGACGTCCGACCACCAGCTGAAGAAGGTGGCGATAACGCCCATAAAGCCGAGGCCGAGCACCCACTTGCCGGCGCCGCCGAAATAGTCGGCATGCATCGCCATCACGAGGCCGAAGAACATGACCAGAGCGGCCACCGACCCGATCAGCGGCCAGACGCTGGGGTTTACGAGGTGATAATCATGATTTTTGGCACCGGCCATGTCACAGTTCCCGTTTTTTGCCCCAGCTTGATGGTTTCCCCACCACCCGCCGGTCCTTGGTAAGACTCTTTGATCGCGGCCTTAGCTCGCGTTTTTATCCGCGTCTACAGGGTGGAAGGTGTAGCTGAGCGTGATTTCTTCGATGTCGCGTGCGTCGGGGTCGTCCTTGATCTTGGGATCGACGAAGAAGAGCACCGGCATGCGCATCTGCTCACCCGCTTTCAGCGTCTGCTGGGTAAAGCAGAAGCACTGAATCTTGGTGAAATATTTGCCCGCCGCGTCGGGCGTGACATTGAAACTGGCCGTTCCGACGACGGGATGCGGCGAATCATTCTGCGCAATGAAGATCGCCATGTCGCGCGCGCCGATGCTGACCGTATCGGTCGGATGCTCAGGATAGAATTTCCACGGCAGCTTTGGCGAAACGTTGGCATCGAAACGCACCGATATGGTATCGCTGAGGATTTTCGGTGTCTCGGCGGCCGCGACCGGATCGTAGCGCTGCGTCGTCCCGCCGAAACCCGTCACGCGGCAGAAGAGATTATAGAGCGGCACCGCCGCGAATCCGAGTCCGACCATCGCCACCGCGAGCAGGGCAGCGAGCGAACCCGTCTTCGCGTTGGCCGACATCGTCTTCATTTCGGAACCACCATGCGGGCGATGGTGATGAAGAAGAAAAGGAAAGCCAGCCCGCCGAGGAGCCAGCCCATCAGATTGGCGCGGCTGCGCTGGCGGCGGCGATATTCCGCCTCGTCGAGGGGCTGCGGATCGGGGGGCGTTTGATCGGTCATAGCGGGAACCAGTGGTCGGCAACGACAGCGCCGAACAGAATGAAAAGATAGGCGATCGAATAGGCGAAAAGGCGTTTTTCGGGCTGCATCGGATCGCCCTCGCCGGTCTTGCGCATGCCGACCTGGATCGAGAGCGCCACGAAGATCGCCGACATCACGACCGCGGTCCAGCCATAGAGCGCGCCGGTATAGCCGAGCGGCCAGGGAGCGATCGCACCCGCCGCCATGATCAGCGCGTAGAAGAGGATCTGGCGCCGCGTCGAGGTTTCGCCCGCGACGACCGGCATCATCGGGATGCCCGCAGCGGCATAGTCCGACCGCACGAATAGCGCGAGCGCCCAGAAGTGCGGCGGGGTCCACAGGAAGATGAGGAGGAAGAGCAAGATCGGCAGCGGCGCGACGCTGCCCGTCGCGGCAACCCAGCCGATCAGCGGCGGAAAGGCGCCCGCCGCTCCGCCGATGACGATATTCTGCGGCGTCCGCGGCTTCAGCCACATCGTGTAGACGAAAACATAGAAGAGGATCGAGACGGTCAGCAGCACCGCCGCCTGCCAGTTGGCGGCGAACAGCATCAGAAAGACCGAAAAGGCCGCAAGCCCGACGCCGAATTGCAGCGCGGTCTGCGGATCGAGGCGACCCGCCGGAAGCGGCCGCCCGGCGGTGCGCTTCATCTTGGCGTCGAGGCCGGCCTCATACCACTGGTTTAGCGCACCCGACGCCCCTGCCCCCAGTGCGATCGCGAGGATCGACGAGAAGGCGAGCACCGGATGAACGCTGCCCGGCGCCGCGAGCAGGCCGCACAGCGCCGTGAAGACGACGAGCGACATCACGCGCGGCTTGGTCAAGGCGAACAGGTCGCGCCAGTCGGCGGGAAGCGCCGTTTCGCCGTGGGTCAGGCTCTGCGCCATGCTTACTCCAGGCCGGAAAGCTGTCGCCCCCTGCCAAGGATATCAGCAGGGGGCGAAACTTGTCAGGCGATACGCGGAAGTTCGTTGAACTGGTGGTACGGCGGCGGGCTCGACAGCGTCCATTCGAGCGTGGTCGCGCCTTCGCCCCACGGATTGTCAGCGGCCTTCTTGCCCGCGAACAGCGAGTAGATGATGTTCACGAAGAAGAACACCATGCCGACGCCCATGATCACATAGCCCCACGACGAGACCAGGTGCCAATAGGCATAGGCTTCCGCATAGTCGGGATAGCGGCGCGGCATGCCCTGCTGACCCAGGAAGTGCTGGGGGAAGAACATGACGTTCACGCCGATGAAGAAGACCCAGAAGTGCAGCTGGCCAAGGACTTCGCTGTACATCCGGCCCGACATCTTCGGGAACCAGTAATAGAAGCCGGCGAAGAGCGAGAAGACCGCGCCCAGCGACAGCACATAGTGGAAGTGTGCGACGACATAATAGGTGTCGTGCAGCGCGGTATCGACGCCGCCGTTCGCGAGAACGACGCCCGTGACACCGCCCACGGTGAACATGAAGATGAAGCCGAGCGCCCAGACCATCGGGGTCTTGAAGCTCAACGAACCGCCCCACATCGTGGCAATCCAGCTGAAGATCTTGATGCCCGTCGGGACGGCGATGACCATCGTCGCGGCGGTGAAGTACATCTTGAGATTCACGCTCATGCCGACGGTGAACATGTGGTGCGCCCACACGATGAAGCCGACGACGCCGATCGCGACCATGGCGTAGGCCATGCCGAGATAGCCGAACACCGGCTTACGGCTGAAGGTCGAGATGATCTGGCTGACGATGCCGAAGCCCGGCAGGATCATGATGTACACTTCGGGGTGGCCGAAGAACCAGAAGAGATGCTGGTAGAGCACCGGATCGCCGCCGCCCGTCGCATCGTAGAAGGTGGTGCCGAAGTTACGGTCGGTCAGCAGCATTGTGATCGCCGCGGCCAGAACCGGCAGCGCGAGCAGCAGCAGGAAGGCGGTGACGAGCACCGACCACACGAACAGCGGCATCTTGTGCAGGGTCATACCCGGCGCGCGCATGTTGAAGATGGTGGTGATGAAGTTGATCGCACCGAGAATCGACGCCGCGCCAGCCAGGTGGAGCGAGAAGATCGCCATGTCGACCGCAGGGCCGACCGAACCGCTGGTCGAAAGCGGCGCATAGACGGTCCAGCCGGTGCCGGCGCCGTTACCGCTGCCGCCCGGGACGAACAGCGAGCCACAGAGCATGACGAAGGCGACTGCGGTCAGCCAGAAGCTGACGTTGTTCATGCGCGGGAACGCCATGTCGGGCGCGCCGATCATCAGCGGCACGAACCAGTTGCCGAAGCCGCCGATCATGGCGGGCATGACCATGAAGAACACCATGATCAGGCCGTGTGCGGTGATCATGACGTTCCAGAAATGCTTCGCGGCGGTCAGGTCGCTCGCTCCGCCCAGCCACTGGGAAACCGTTCCCAGATACTGGATGCCGGGATGCGCGAGTTCGAGACGCATCATGCC
>Ga0247823_10003215_pt1 | contig 13295 bp, 15 predicted proteins | sample 13C_PalmiticAcid_2_FD_192426 | JGI IMG/M metagenome (GOLD analysis project Ga0247823, IMG submission 192426) | Soil microbial communities from agricultural site in Penn Yan, New York, United States - 13C_PalmiticAcid_Day30 | ecosystem: Environmental > Terrestrial > Soil > Agricultural land...
CACGCGGTTCCAGTTGCCGGCGAGCACGCAGCACACGTCGATGCCGACTTCGTCCATCACGTGCACGAGCATCTCGCCGTCGCGGCGCTCGGACTTCACCTCGGTGCTGTGGTACCGGAAGCCGCGGTCGCTCCAGTTTTTGCGCAGCTCGCTGTAGATGTGCTGCGAGACGTGAACACCCGGCTGGCCCAGGTGGATGTGGTTGTCGACGACGAACATGCGGTCTCCTGTTTGATGCTGGGCCGAAGTGTAGTCATCGAATAGTTTGATGTCAAACTAATAGACGGAGAATGATCAGGTGACTGCGTGCTATCCTGCCGGCTGCCCATGGCCGATTGCACCCCTCCTTCCTCTCCCGCGCTCGACGCTTACGTCGGGTACCACCTTCGAAAAGCGCACAACCAGGCGCTGCGCCGCCTGGACCTCGCGCTGGGCAAGCTGCAGCTCACCACGGCCATGTACGGCGTGCTGGAGCTGTTGAGTTGCAATGTGGAGCTGCCGCAGGGTCAGCTGGCGAAGGGGGTGGGGCTGACGAACCCGTCGATGGTGCCGCTGGCGGACAAGCTGGCCGAGCGCGGCCTCATCGACCGCACGCGCCAGGCGCACGACCGCCGCACGGTGTACCTGAAGCTCACGCCCGAGGGACGCAAGTGCTGGAGCCGCGCCGCGCGCGTGGTGCGCGAGCACGAGGCGGCGTTGCGCGCCGCGCTCTCCGATGCCGAGACCGCTGAGTTGATCCGGCTGCTGGGCAAGCTCGGGGGCTGAGCCCGAGCCTGCCCCGGGGCGTTCAGGCCAGTTCGGCCGCTACCGGGTTGCGCAGCACGCCCAGCGCATCCACCTCCACTTCCACCACGTCGCCCGGCTGCATGTAGAGCGGCGGCTGGCGCTTGAAGCCCACGCCACCCGGTGTGCCGGTGACGATGACGTCGCCCGCTTCGAGTTCGCTGAAGGCGCTGATGTGCGCGATGAGCGAGGGGATGCTGTGGATCAGCAGGTCGGTGGTGGAGCGCTGCACCTCCACGCCGTTGAGCCGGGTCACCAGGGTCATGACCTGGCCGGGGCGGATCTCGTCGGCCGTGATCATCCAGGGGCCGAAGGCGCCGGTGCGCGCGAAGTTCTTGCCGGCGGTCCACTGCGAGGTGGCGGTCTGCCAGTCGCGGATGCTGGCGTCGTTGTAGCAGGCGTAGCCGGCCACGTGCGCCCAGGCCGCGCTTTCGGCGATGCGCCTGCCGGGCTTGCCGATGACGACGGCGATCTCGCCCTCGAAGTCGAGCGCGGTGGACTCGGGCGGCACCAGGATGGCCTGGCCGTGCCCGGCTTGCGAGTTGGCCACGCGCAGGAACAGCGTGGGCGCCTGCGTGACCTGCCGGCCGGTCTCGGCCACGTGGTCGGCGTAGTTGAGGCCCACGCAGACGATCTTGGCCGGCCGGCCGATCACGGGCAAGAACTCGACGGCGTCGAACGGGATGCGCTCGGTGAGGGTGCGCGCCAGGGTGGCGGCCTGTTCAAGCAGGTCTTGTGCGATGGCGGACTGAAGGTCGGGCGCGAGCGCGCCCATGGCAGGGCGCAGGTCCACGAGGTGCTGGTCGTCGATCACGGCGCCGTAGGTGGCGGCGCCGTTGTGCAGGAAGCTGGCGAATTTCAAGTGAGGCCTTCTGGGTGGATGGTCAGTTCAGGGGGACGCCGGCGGCGTCGATGGCGCGTTTCCAATACGTGAATTCGGCTTTCCAGAATTCGCCCATGGCCTGGGCGCCCATGGGGTCGGGCACGGCGCCGAGTTCGGTGAGCGTGCGCACCACCTCGGGCCGCGCACAGGCTTCGAGCGTGGCTTTTTCGAGCTGGGCGACGATGTCGCGCGGTGTGCCTGCGCGCGTGAAGACGCCGAACCAGCTGGAGTTCGAGAAGCCCTTGACGCCCGCTTCGGCGAAGGTGGGCACATCGGGCAGGGCGGGGGAGCGCTGGTCGGTGGAGACGCCCAGGGCGCGCACCTGGCCGGCGCGGATGGGGCCGATCACGCCGGTGATGTTGTCGAGCACGGCGACGATGTTGCCGCCCAGCAGGTCCTGGATGGCGGCGGCCGCGCCTTTGTAGGGCACGTGTTCCATGGCGAAGTCGCCGTCGCGCTTGAGCAGCTCGCCGGTGAGGTGCATCACGCTGCCGGTGCCGCCCGTGCCATAGCTGGCGCGCTGCGGGTTGGCGCGCGCCCAGGCGGCGAATTCCTTGAGGTTGCGCGCGGGGATGTCCTTGTTGACGATCAGCACGTTGGGCAGCTTGGCCACCATGGCCACGGGCTGGAAGGCGCCGACCGGGTCGTAGGTGAGCGTCTTGGCCTGGGTGATGGGCGTGAGCACGGCCGAGGTGACGATGTTGGAGAGCAGGGTGTAGCCGTCGGGTGCGGAGCGGGCCACGTCGGCCGCACCGATGGCACCGGCCGCGCCGCCCTTGTTGTCGACCACCACGGTGCCCTTGAGCACTTCGCCCAGGTGCTTGGCGACCAGGCGGGCCACGATGTCGGTGGAGCCGCCGGCCGGGTAGGGCACCACCATGCGGATGGGGCGATCGGGGTAGCCGGCGGCGCGGGCCAGGCCACTGCCCATCAGGGCGGCCAGGGCCGTGCCACCGGCCACGACGCGGCGGCGGCTGAGACCATTCGAGGGGTGTGCGTTCATCAAGCTTCTCCTGGTGGGGCGGTGGGGGTGGTGAGGGGTTTTCGTTCAGCGCAGCGACTGGCGCAGGTGGCGGATGCCATCGCCCTGGCGGCCGATCCAGGTGTCGTCGAGCGCGCGGGCGCGGCGGATCAGTTCCTCGAACACGCCGATGCCGCTGAGGCGTCCGAACACGTGGCCGTGGATGGAGGGGTTCAGGCGCACCGCGCCGGGCTCGTGGCGCTGCACGAAGTCGAGCCAGTCGTCGAACAGCTCCAGCATCTGGCGCGGCGCGTTGCCGTAGCGGATGGCGTGCGGCGTGTCGTTCATCTCCATGCCGCCGGGGAAGGCCGCGATCTCGCGGTCGCCGAAGCGCACGAGGTAGGGCAGGTCGTCGTTCATGGTGTCGCCGTGCCATTCGTAGCCCTCTTCGGCGAGCAGGCGCGCGGTGCGCACGCTGGGCGAGGCGCGCGGGCTGATCCAGCCCGTGGGGCGCACACCGCAGGCTTGCTCCAGCACGTCGGTGGTGCGGCGGATGTTGGCGCGTTCGGCGGCTTCGTCGAGGTAGGCCGGGATCACGTCCATGCCCCAGGAGTGCGCCACGATTTCATGGCCGGCGTCGGCGATGCGGCGCAGCGTTTCCGGATGGCGTTCGGCGAGCACGCCGCAGACCAGCATGCTGGTCTGGATCTGCTGGCGCTCCAGCACGTCGAGGATGCGGTGGATGCCGCGCCGGATGCCGTACTCGACCCAGCCGAGCGCGTTCAGGTCGGGCGTGCCGGGCTTGAGCGGGTTGCCCATGGGGCCGAAGCCCGGCCATTGGTCGTCGGACCAGCCTTCCAGCGCGACGCGAAAGAAGATGCCGAGGCGCTTGCCGCCGGGCCAGCGGAAATCGGCGGGGGGCAGGGTTTCGATGGCATCGGCATGCACGTCGAGTTTCTGAGGCATTCGGGGCTCCGGGTTCCAACCGCAAGGCGCCAGTGCCTTGCCTGAATGGTCCCGAGCTTACGGAGTCGACTGTGCAACCACAAACGACTTCTTTTGCACGCAGCGTTGATCTGAGCGCAACGCTTCGCGCACCGCTTCAGAGCGCGGCGCGCCCCACTTCGGTGAGGTGCTTGAGGAAGGCCGCCGAGGCCACCGGCAGCTTGCGCTCGGAGAGCACGCACACGTCGATGCCGCCCTGGCAGAGCAGCGCGTCGTCCAGCGGGACGCCCACCAGCTGCTCCATGGCCAGCTCGTTGCGGATGGACATGTGCGAGAGCAGGGTGATGCCGCCGCCGTTGCGCGCGAAGCCGCGCAGCACCGCGAGCGAGTTGGCTTCGAGCGCCGGCTCGATGTGCACCTTGGACATGTGGCTCTGCAGGTCGATCAGGCGGCGCACGCCGAAGCTGTTGTCGGGCAGGGCCAGGCGCTGGCCGGCGATCTGCGACAGCGTGAGGCTCTTGCGCCGCGCCAGCGCGTGGCTGGGCGCCATGACGGCGAGCAGCGGCGCGTGCAGGTGCAGGGCCGAGTGCATCTCGGCCTTGGGCTGCAGGTTGAAGACCAGGCCGATGTCGGCCTCGCCGCTGGCGATGCCGTTCTCCACCGCACCGGTGCCGGTGATGCGCAGGGAGAAGGTGATGTTGGGGTAGGCGTCCTGGAACTGGGCGATGGCGGGGGCCAGGAAGTCCGAGGCATAGCCCTCCACCGAGAGCAGCGACACATGGCCGCGGTGCAGGTTCTGCAGCGCGTCCAGCTCGGAGCGCATGCGCTCGATGCCGTTGAGCGCGTCGCGCACGTGGTTCAGGTAGACCTTGCCGGCGGCGGTGAGCACCATGCCGCGTGCGCGCCGCTCGAACAGGGTGACGCCCAGGTCTTCCTCCAGCTTCTGCAGTTCGCGGCTCAGCGCGGAGGGCGTGACGAACAGCCGCTCGGCGGCGGCGCGGATGGAGCCGCTTTGCGCCACTTCGAGGTAGCGCAGCAAGGAGGTCTGCAGGATCATGCGGCGATTCTAGGATTGGTGTTGCGAAAATGGCAACTCATTGTGCAAAACAAATCGTTTGTTGCGACGCCAAACGGCAGGCACATTTGCGTTTCCTTCTCTTTTTTCTGCACACAGGAGTTCCCATGACCAAGCAAGTGATCTACAGCCCCAAGGTGACCCGCACGAAGGCGCCCCACGCCCACGCCGTGCGCACCGGCAACCTCGTCTTCGTCTCCGGTTGCCCGGCTTATCACGGCGAGATGCAGCTGGCCAAGGGCGACTTCACCGCGCAGATGCGCCAGTGCATGACCAACCTGCAGAACATCCTGGAAGAGGCCGGCTCGTCGCTGGCCCAGGTGGTGAAGGTCAACGTGTTCCTCGACCGTCGCGCCGACTTCGACGAGATGAACGAGATCTACCGCGAGTTCTTCGGCAACGACCCGCAGACCTGGCCGGCCCGCACCACCGTCGAAGCCCGCCTGCCGCGCAAGGATTTCCTGCTGGAAATCGAGTGCGTCGCCGAAGTGGAGTGATGGCCATGGGCAAGACCGAAGCGCGCCTCGCGGAACTGGGCATCGTGTTGCCCGACGCGCCCATCATCAAGGCCAACCCGGGGCTGGTGCCCGGCGTGGCGGTGGGCAACCTGTTCTTCTGCCAGGGCGCCCTCGGGCACCACAACGGCAACTTCCCCTACCTGGGCAAGGTGGGTGACAAGGTCTCGGTGGACGAGGCCTACCAGTCGGCCCGGCTGTGCGCGATCAACCACCTGGCCCAGGTCAAGGCGGTGCTCGGCGACCTGGACCGGATCGTGCGTGTGGTGCAGCTGCTGATCTACGTCAACGGCGCGCCCGGTTTCGAGCGCGCGCCCTACGTCTCCAACGGCGCGTCGGACCTGTTCGTCGAGGTCTTGGGCGCCGATCGCGCGGCGATGGCGCGCGCCAGCCTGAGCGTGCCCGACCTGATCTACACGGCGCCGGTCGAGACGATCTGCACCTTCGAAATCCAACCCTGACCCTTCTCCCCCCTTTCCCCCTTAAGCGCAAAGGACCCCCACCATGCAAAGACGTCATCTCATCCAAGCCCTGGGCCTCGGCAGCCTCACGTCGGCATGGCCGGCCTTTGCCGAGGCTTTCCCTTCCCGCCCCATCACGCTGGTGAGCCCCTGGGCGGCGGGCGGCACGAACGACCTGCTGTGCCGCCTGCTGGCGCGCGAGGCCGGCGGCGTGCTGGGCCAGCCCATCGTGGTGGACAACAAGCCGGGCGCCAGCGGCGTCGTGGGCACCACGGCCGTGGCCCGCTCCAAGCCCGACGGCTACACGCTCACGCTGGGCAGCACGCCCGGCTACGCGACCGCGCCCGCGCTGTACCCCAATCTGCCCTACGACCCACTCAAGGACTTCACGCCCATCATCGGCGTGGCCACGGTGCCCAATGTGCTGGTGGTGCCGCCTTCGCTGCCGGTGAACTCGGTGCAGGAACTCATCGCCTACATCAAGGCGCGCCCCGGCCAGGTGGCCTACGCCTCGGTGGGCAACGGCTCGACGCAACACCTGTGCGCCAAGCTGTTCGAGCGCATGACCGGTACCGAGATGATCCACGTGCCCTACAAGGGCACGGCGCCCGCGATGCAGGACCTGCTGGCCGGGCGCGTCACGCTGGCGTTCGAGAACATGCCGCCGCTGCTGCCGCAGATCCGCAGCGGCGCCCTGAAGGCGCTGGCGGTCACCTCGTCGCAGCGCGTGGCGCAACTGCCCGACACGCCGACCCTGGCGGCCTCGGGCCTGGCCGATTTCGGCGCGTCCGTGTGGTACGCGGTCTTCGCGCCGGCCGGCGTGCCCGCGCCGATCGTGGCGCAGCTGCAGAACGCCTTCACCCACGCGCTGCGCCAACCCTCGGTGACGACGCAGCTCGCGCAGCTGGGGCTGACCACGCTGGCCTCGGACGCGGCGGCCACCAAGGCCTTCGTGCAGGCCGACGCCACCAAGTGGGGTGGCATCATCCGCGCGGCCGGCATCACGGCGGATTGAAGCAACAGCAGCAGGAGCACAGCGCATGAGTGAGAAGCAACAGGCCGACGGGCGCCTGGCGGGGCGCACCGCCCTCGTCACCGGCGCGGGCAAGGGGCTGGGCCGCGCGATCGCGCTGGGCTTTGCCGCGGCGGGGGCCGACGTGGTGCTGATGGCGCGCACGCGCAGCGACCTGGAGGCCGTGGCCCGCGAGGTCGAGGCGCTCGGCCGGCAGGCCCTGGTGGCCGTGGCCGACGCCACCGACTCGCGCCAGGTCGATGCGGTGGTGGAACAGGCGGTGGCGCGCTTCGGCCGCGTGCACGTGCTGGCCCATGCGGCCGGTGGCAGCCTGCGCAAGCCCAGCGTGGAGGTGACGGACGAGGAGTGGGACGGTGTCATTTCGGCCAACCTCTCGTCCACCTTCAAGGTGTGCCGCGCCGTGGGCCGTCACATGCTGGCGCAGGGCGGCGGTTCCATCATCAACCTCTCGTCCACCGCCGGCATGCGGGGCCGCGCGGGCAACGCGCCGTACTCGGCGGCCAAGGCGGCGGTCATCAACCTCTCGCGCGCGCTGGCGATGGAGTGGGCGCCGAAAGGGGTGCGCGTGAACGTGCTCGCGCCGGGCCGTTTCCTCACGCCGCTGACCGAAGCCGAGATGTCGGTGCCTGAGAAGTACGCCGCCTTCGTGCGCCAGGTGCCGCTGGGCCGCATCGGCAAGCCCGAGGAAATCCAGGACATCGCGGTGTGGCTGGCCTCGGATGCCTCGGCCTACGTGACCGGCAGCACCATCACGCTGGACGGCGGGCAGACGCTCGCCTGACCGCCGGCTTCTTCTTTTTTTGAATCCGACGCCCCGGCGACATGGCCGGGGCGGGAGCCTTCCTGTCGCTTTCACCATGCCATCCGCTCTCTCGAACATCCTCGCGCTCAAGGACTTCGCGCCGCTCGCGCAGCGCCGCCTGCCCCGGCCCATTCACGGTTATGTGGCGGGCGCGGCAGAGGACAACGTCTCGCTGCGCCGCAACCAGGACGCGATGAACGCCTATGGCTTCGTGCCGCGCGTGCTGGTGGACGTGTCGCACCGCACGCAGCAGCAGTCGCTGTTCGGCACCACCTACACCAGCCCGTTCGGCATCGCGCCCATGGGGCTGGCCGCGCTCTCCGCCTACCGGGGCGACATCGCGCTGGCCAAGGCCGCGCGCGAGGCCGGCATCCCCGCCATCCTGAGCGGTTCCTCGCTCATACCGCTGGAGGACGTGGCCCAGGCCGCGCCGGGCACCTGGTTCCAGGCCTACCTGCCGGGCGACGAGGCGCGCATCCTGGCGCTGCTGCAGCGCGTGCGCAGCGCGGGCTACGAGACGCTGGTGGTCACGGTGGACATCCCCGTGAGCGCCAACCGCGAGAACAACGTGCGCAACGGGTTCTCGACGCCGCTGCGGCCGAGCCTGCGCCTGGCGTGGGAAGGCCTCTCGCACCCGCGCTGGCTGCTGGGCACCTTCGCGAAGACGCTGTGGCGCCACGGCATGCCGCACTTCGAGAACTCGTTCGCCGAGCGCGGCGCGCCCATCCTCTCGCGCAACGTGTTGCGCGACTTCTCGCACCGCGACCACCTGGACTGGTCCTTCGTGCAGCGCATCCGCGCCTTCTGGCCAGGGCCGCTGGTGATCAAGGGCATCCTCAGCGTGGCCGACGCGGTCAAGGCCAAGGCGCTCGGGGCCGACGGCGTCATCGTCTCCAACCACGGCGGGCGCCAGCTCGACGGCGCGGTGGCACCGATGCAGGTGCTGGCGCGCATCGTCGATGGCGTGGCGGGCATGCCGGTGATGGTGGACGGCGGCTTCCACCGTGGGTCGGACGTGCTCAAGGCCCTCGCGCTCGGGGCGCGCTTTGTGTTCGTGGGCCGGCCCTTCAACCACGCGGTGGCGGTGGCGGGGCAGCGCGGCGTGGCGCACGCCATCGAACTGCTGCGCGCCGAGATCGACCGCAACATGGCCATGCTGGGCGTGACCGACTGCGGGCAGCTCGACCGCGATCTGCTGCTGCCCGTGCCGGCTTAGGCGCCGTCACTTCAGCGGTGGCGCGCGCTGGTCCACCGAGACCTTGAGGTCCTGCGCGGTCTGCAGGTGCTCGCGCAGCGCCGGCAGGTATTTGGAGGCGAAGGCCTTGACCTCCGGGTCGCGCGATTCGAGCGCGGTTTTTTCGTACAGGGGGATGTTGCTCTTGTAGGCCTCCACGCCCATCTGGTTGAGGTAGCGGCGGTCGAAGGTGTCGTCGCCCAGGCCGGCGATGATCATCTCCTTGCCCTTCTGCAGCATCGACGGTTCGGTGGGCACCTCCTGGTGCTTGGCGGCGGCGAGCGTGCGCAGCTCTTCGCCGACCTTGGTGTGCTCGTCGACCATGCGCTGCGCGAAGTCGCGCACCTTGGGGTTGCGCGCCTTGGTCAGGGCCAGGCGGCCGGCGGACACTTCGGCGTGGCCGTTTTCGGCGGCCTGCTCCAGAAAGGCCTTGTCGATGGGAGCGAGACCTTGGGCGAAGGCCGTGCTGCTCCACAGCAGGGCGGTGGTGAACGCCAGGGCGGTCAGGGGGCTTGCTCGGTGTTTCATGCGGGGGCTCCTTGAATCCGTTGGTGAGCCCGTCGACCGGCAAGTGGCATTCCCGCGCGGTTCAGGAACGCCGTTTGCCCCGCAAAACGACCATGAGCCGCACCATTCGAATACCCCCTGCGCCTCCACCGGCCGATGCCAGCGAATTGCTGGACTCGGTGGCGGGCGAGGAAGACCCGGGCGCGGCGCTCGATGCGCCGGTGCCGCCGCCGCGCGCGCCGCTCAGGGACGCTGAGGCTGACGGCTCACCAGCCGCGCCGCCGCCAGGTCCCAGCCACCCCAGCCACAGCTCTTGAAGAACACCGGGCCGCGAACGGGCCGAGGCGAAGCAAGCCAGTCGCCCAGGGTGGGCAGGGCGGTGACGTCGATGCCGGCCTGCAGCAGGTCGCCGGCTTCGTGGTCGGCGTCGCGCGTGTCCACCACCAGGGTGCCGCGCGCGGCCAGGTCGCGGCAGACCTCGGGCGCCCACTCCACCATGCGCGGCGTGAAAGCGCCCACGGCGGCCACGAAGGCGTCGTCGCGCGGCGTGCCGCGCAGCGCCACCTGCTGGGCCGGCGTGGTGCTCACCACCAGCGGGCAGTCGGCCAGCGCGGCATCGGCGTCGTCCACGCGGTGCGCGTCCAGCCCGAGTGTGCGCTCGTGGGCCACGAGCGCATCGGCGCTGGCGGGGTTGCGCGAAGCGATGCGGACTTCGCGCACGCCCAGCCCGGCGGCGAAGGCCTCCAGGTGCGAGCGGCCCTGCACACCCGCGCCGACGATGAGCAGCGGGCCCTCGCGCCGGGGTGCGAGATGGCGCGCGGCCAGCAGCGACACGGCGGCGGTGCGGCGCGCGGTCACGGTGGGGCCGTCGAGCAGGGCGGTGCGCTGGCCGGTGGCGGCGTCGAACACCACGATGTCGCCCTGGATGCTGGGCAGCTGGCGCGCGCCGTTGTCGGGCACGAAGGTGATGAGTTTGGTGATGGCCACGCGCGCGTCGGTCGCGGGCATCACGAACAGGCTGCCGCCACCGGGCAGGGGCTGCACGATGCGCGCCGGCACGACCACTGAGGGGTCGCGCAGCAGCGCCTCGATCTCGTCGGCCAGCGCCGGGTAGGGCAGCGCGGCGGCGGTGGCGTCGGGGCTCACTTCATGCGGTAGCGGTAGACGCCGTCGGCCCCCGTTTCGCGCACCGCTTCGTTGCGCGCGAGCAGGTGGTTGAGGTGGGCCACGCCTTCGCCGGTGGCCATGCCGAGCAGCTCGCCGTTGCTGTCGATGGCGCGCGCGAACAGCGCGCCGAACACGTCCACCGTGCGCCGGGGCGATTCGGCGAGGCTGCGGCGCAGGCGCTGCAGACCGCGCTCGTGGCCTTGCGCCAGGCGGTCGAGCCGCGCGTGCAGGCCGCGGAAGGGCTCGCCGTGCGCGGGCAGCACCAGCAGCTCGTCGCCCAGCGTGCTGCGCAGGCGCTCGATGCTGGCGATCCAGTCGCCCAGCGGGTCGGCATCGGGTTCGGTCGGGAACACGCTCACGTTGGACGAGATGCGGGGCAGCACCTGGTCGCCCGAGACCAGCACGCCGAGCGACTCGCTGACGAGGCAGGCGTGTTCGGGCGAGTGGCCCCGGCCGATGATCACGCGCCAGTCGTGCGCGCCGATGCGGATGGTCTCGCCCTCGCTGAGGCGGCGGAAGCTGTCGGGCAGCGTGTGCATGTACTTGCTGTAGCCACCGAAGCGGGTGCGGTAGATGTCCAGCGCTTCTTCGTTCCAGCCCATCTGGCGGTAGAACTGGATGGCGTCTTCCGGGGCTTCGCGGCCGGTGTCGGCCACCAGCGTGCGGCAGGTGAGGTACTCGAGCCGGGTCATCCACAGCCGGCACTGGAACTTGCGCGTGAGCCAGCCGGCCATGCCGACGTGGTCGGGGTGCATGTGGGTGCAGAAGACGCGCGTGATGCGCGGGCCCTGGGGCGTGGCGGCCAGCGGGCCGTCGGGCCCGGTGAGCTGGCGCCAGGCGGCCAGGGTTTCGGGCGTCTTTGTGCCGGTGTCGATCACGGCCCAGCCGGTGCCTTGCTCGTCCTCGTCGGCCACGGCCCAGAGGTTGATGTGGTTGAGCGCGAACGGCAGCGGCATGCGCAGCCAGAGCACGCCGGGCGCGATTTCGCGCACCTGGCCGGGCGCGGGCGGTTCGCCGCAGGGGTACTGCAGGGCGTAGGGGGTGTCGGGGGCGCTGGCCGGATCGTCCGGTCGGCCGTCGGAGGTGGGGGCTTCGGGCATCCGGGGATTATTTCAGAAGGGCCCCCGGCGCGCTGTCACCCCCGGTGGTCAGACCTCGCGCGCGCCGGCCCACCAGCCGCTCATGAGGCTGGCGGGCTTGGTGCAGGCGCACACCCGCGCGCTGCTCTCCCAGGACTCCACCTGCACGTTCAGCCCGGCGAACACGCCGTAGCCGGCACCCGCGCAGATGACCTCGTGCGCGCTCAGGCTCTCGCCGGCGCGGATGGTGCCTTCGGCCAGGATCGAGCGGCCGGCCTTGATGCCCCAGCCGGCCTCCAGGTGCATGGCGCTTTCGATGCTGCCGCCGGCCTGGATGCCGTCGCCCGCGCGGATGCTGTCGCGCGCCGTGAGCCGCCCGCCCACCACCAGGCTCTTGCCGCACACGATCGGGCCCTGCGTGACCAGGTCCTGGCCCACGTGCGCGTTGCCGCTCACGTTGAGCGGCCCGCCGCACCACAGGTCCCAGGCCGCGCGGATGTCGCCACCGCAGCGCAGGTGCTCGCGCGCCTCGATGCCCCAGGCCGCCTTGAGGTGGCCGGTGACCTCCATGGCGCCGTCGCTGCGCACCGTGCCGCCGGCCTTGACGTCGTCGCCCGAGACCAGGGACTGGCCGACCACGATGCTGCCGCCGGCCTGGATGCCCCGCCCGGTGCGGATCAGGGTGTCGACCTCGATGTTGCCGCGCACCTGCAGCGAGCCGGCGAACACCACCGCCTCGGCGTTCACGGCGTCCACTTCCAGCACGGCGTTGGTCGGGCCGAACTGCGAGAGCAGCCAGCAGGCGTCGCTCACCCGCCCGGCGTCCACCAGGGCGTCCAGCAGGTCCTGGTAGTTGCTGCCGTTCTCATGGTGGCGCAGGAACCAGCGAAAGCCGTCGGCGCAGGGCTGCTTGGTCTTGATGAATTGTTTGGTCAGGTCCATGGCGGTCGTCATCCCTGGCTCACCATCACGGGCACCGGTTCGGGCATGCCGTCGAAGGGCACGACGAGCACGTCGCTCTCGGCCCACTTGGCCAGCCGCTGCGCCACGCTGCCGGTGAAGAAGCGCGTGAGCGTGGAGACGCGGCGCTTGCCGACCACGACCAGCTCGGCGCTGGTGGCCTGCTGCTGCAGGGCGGTCTGGTACGCGGGGTCGCCGTTGCCGACGTCGAAGGCCATGGCGCTGGGCGACAGGCCCAGCGTGCGCGTGAGCTGGATCAGGCGCTCCTTGGCCTGCTGGCGCGAGCCGAGGCGATTCGCGCGGATGGCGTCGAAAGACACGTCGGCCGAACGCAGGCGGGACTCCTCGATGGTGTCGATGGCGTGGAACAGCTGCAGCGCCGAAGGGCTGGCGAACTGGCGGGCGTAGCTGATCAGGTCGCGCGAGCGCGGCGAGAGGTCCACCGCCACCAGCACCTGTTCGTAGTTGCGCTCGGCCGCCTGCTTGACCACCAGCACCGGGCAGAGGCTTTCGTGCACGAACTGGTCGAGCGTGGTGCCCCGGTAGAAGGTCTTCCAGCGGCGCTGCAGCAGGGGGCCGACCACCAGCAGGCTGGCGTTGCGGCCCTCGCGCACCACGTCCTCCAGGGTCACGGGGTTGCGCTCCAGCGCGTGCGCGCGGATGCCATGGCGCCGGGTCAGCTGGCGCGCGCGCTGCGACAGGCGCGCGACCGGGTCGCTGAAGAAGCGGTGGGGTTCCTCCGCGAAATGCATGAGCCGCAGGGACGCGTTGTGCTGGCCGGCAAGGAGCGCGGCCCGATCCAGTGCGTGCTCGGACTGTGTCGTGAAGTCGGTGAGGGCGAGAATGGAATCGAAGGTCATGGGACATCCTGGACGTGCGGGGGCCAACCC
>Ga0247823_10003216_pt1 | contig 13293 bp, 10 predicted proteins | sample 13C_PalmiticAcid_2_FD_192426 | JGI IMG/M metagenome (GOLD analysis project Ga0247823, IMG submission 192426) | Soil microbial communities from agricultural site in Penn Yan, New York, United States - 13C_PalmiticAcid_Day30 | ecosystem: Environmental > Terrestrial > Soil > Agricultural land...
TTGAAACGCCTTACCCCTGCACCATATTCTCCGCAAGTATTCGCTTCAGGTATTGGATCAGCTGATCATCTTTCCACTCTCCTTCGAACTTCTCTCCGTTGATGAAAAAGCTGGGTGTTCTGTTCACGCCGCTTCTCAATCCACTCTCAAAATCTTTCTCTACTTTATCGATCAGTGCTACTTTTTTGATATCCTCTTTGAATCGTTTCACATCCAGATCTATCCTGCCCGCAAGCTCTACAAGAAAATCATCACTCAATGTTTTCTGGTTCTCGAAAATGATATTGTGCATATCCCAGAACTTACCCTGAATGGCTGCCGCTTCCGTTGCAACGGCCGCTGCAAATGCATTGGGATGGATCTTTGTCAGTGGGAAATTCCTGAACACGATCCTGATGTACTTGCCCAGTTGCTCTTTTATTTGCTTCACCTGGGGATAGGCCTTGCCACAATAAGGACATTCATAATCGCCATATTCTACCAGCACGATATTGCTTTCTGCATTGCCGTAGGAATTGTCGTTGCTGTTTACCGGAATTGTTAACTGTGTCATTGATTAATTGCTTTAACGTTATCTAATTCTTCGAGTGCATTCAATATACCGTCTGCGCCGGGGTTCATGCCAACAGGGGAGAGGTAGCTCCATTGAATGATGCCTTCCTCATCTATCACGTACAGGGCGCGCTGGCACTCACCCGTTTTATCATTGTATACGCCATACAGTCTGGCCACTTCACCTTTGGGCTCAAAATCAGACAGCAAGGGGAAATGAAACTTATTGGCATCAGTAAATGCGAGGTGGCTCCACTTGCTGTCTACCGAGATCCCGATGATCTGCGCATTGTGCCTGGCAAAATATTTTCCCATTTCGTTGTACAGGTTCATCTGGTCGTCACATACCGGGCTCCAGTCTGCCGGGTAAAATGCCAGGATAACTTTCCTGTTCTTCAGCTCACTTAGTTTCAGCTGCTGGTCTGGCGTGGAGTAGAGCTCAAATTCAGGAGCAATTGTTCCTTTAGGTAGCATAGTGTTTATTTTTTGTATTGATTATTGGGTATTACGTGGATGGTTATGCACTGATTGAATAGTCCCATCTTAATTTATCCGTCATTTCCGGACTGATATTGTCTTCATACACCAGGCAGCTATCCACCAGGTAGCCTTTAATGCCATCCCCGGAAGAAATAGCATAAAGTGTCCTTGAAGTATCGGTATTACCCGGGTCTTCAAAGTGATGGTACTCATCCACGGTAAAACTGTCTGGTGTGATCAGGCTGTCAAGTTCGGTGCAGTAAAGACAGGTTGCTTCTCTTCTGAACTGATACTGATAGCCTCTGTCTTTGAGATATGCGAGTGTATCGTTGAGCAGGGTGGGTGGGAGTAAGGTTCTGGATGCTATTGCGTTGGTCATATCCTCTGGTTTTATGCAGTAGTATGATCCAACCAAATGCCAATCTGTTAACCTGCTGATAGTCAGTGGAATGAGGTGCGGCTGACAGATTGTTTTTCACGATATTTCGTGAAAGCATGAAATGATTCACTAAATAAAAGGAGAAATCCATCCTGCTTTTATCCATAGAGTGCAGGAAACTATAAATTAAAAAGCTGCTGAATGGCAGGGCCAGACAGCAGCTTGAAGTACGATTGTAACAGGGGTTTATCGTCTCTTGCGGTAGATCAGCAGGGCGGCGCCGGCAATGAGCAGGCTCAATGGCAATATGCCAAAGAAGAATACCCTCAATCTCATTACGCCGGTATCGGTACTGTCTATATGGTCATTGATACGTTTACGTTGCGGGTTCACAGGGAACTCTCCATCACTGAACCAGTGGAAGAGTCCTGTAATGAATCCGAAGTTGTTGTTTTCCGGAGTCCTTCTGCTCAACTCTACGGTGCTCAGGAAATCTGCATCGGCAGTAACGATGATCTTCTGGGTCTTGTTGTTCACGGGCCTTGACAGTGCGAGAGCCACCGGAACGTTTCCTGTTCCCTTCAGCAGCGGAGTTACTTTGAAAGCACCTTCCACATAACTGACGGTGGATACACCAGGCATCGTCACCACTGAACTGTCTGCCTGCAGTACTTTATACCTGTCGGAAAATTCTCCGGCTGTTTCTGTAAACAGGGCCTGCACCAGGTCAGGAGCAAAGTCCTTGCTCTGCTGCACCAGATTTTCACTGCCTGTGCTTACTCCGATATGTCTCAGCACTGAATCCAGGTTTTGCCTGGAGCTGGTTTCAGAAAGGATCAGCATATTGCCGCCCGCATCGATGTACTGAAGGATCTTCTGCGTTTCAGCAGGGGACATTGCTGTTTTGGGATCAGCCAGCACCAGTGCCGATGTTTTGGCGGGAATATCAGCCGCTGCCAGGTTGATGGTATCGATATCAAAACCCTGGTTCACTAAAGAGTACCTGTAACTGAGCTCTGCTCCGGCTTTGCGGAGATCAGCATCACCAGCCTTGTAGGCGCTTCTTTCATTATGACCGGTCACGAATCTGATCACGGGGATCTTTTCAGGTTCCATCAGCCGCTTGATGGCGGCAGTGATCTCCTGTTCACTGGGGTAGATCATTACATCTTCATAATAGCGGAGGAATGTTTTCCTGTCGCCATACGTTAATTGCCTGACCAGGCGATTCTGCTCCGGACCAAGGTTCACGATCTTCCTGATCTGTTCAGGGCCCAGTAGTTTCTTGAAATCCATGCTCTGGATATCGGCCACTTTTTTGGCTACCTCTTCAATGCTTGATCCTTTGTAATTCCTGAGCAGTGCTTTGTTGTCTGCTGCATCATAGTAATACACATATTCCATCTTCAGGTCAGGAATATAGCGCCTGTACTGGTTGAACATACGTTCATCAGAGCTCTTCTTTTCAGGTGCACCGAGATAGAAATTATCACCCAGCACATTGATATAAGTGGTAATGGTAAGGGGCTTGTCCATTTGTTTCAGGAAAGCGATGCTCTTCTCTCCGAGGGTACGTGATTTTGCAACGGTCATATCGATATAACTTGTTGCACGTGGTCTTGAGCTTACATAGCCAACTACCACGCAAACCAGTATCAGCATTGCATACCTGGTGAATTTCAGCCTGATTGATTTTGCTTCCCTTCCTGCCTGCAGGCGCATGCCTGTGATGGTCAGGAAGAAGGTAATGATCAGCAGGAAGTAGATCACATCTTCAGAACTGATCAGCCCGCCGATGAACTGTTCCGTTCTTCCTGCGATGGAGAGGAAGTAAGTGATATGGCGCACCACATCATTACCCTGGAACAATCCGCCCACAAAGTTGAGCAGGGCCAGTACTGCCAGTGTACTGATAGCCGCCACTACCTGGTAGGAGGTGAGGGACGACATGAACAGGCCGATGGCGGAATAGGCACAGATCAGCAGGTATAATCCGAATGCGCCTGATATGATCTGCAGGTAATCGATGTTTTCAATGAAGAAGGATGCGGAGTATCCGAACATGCCGATGATAGCGATCAGTATGAGACCGTATACCATCATTGCCAGGTATTTTCCCAGAACGATCTCTCTCACTTTTATGGGAGATGACAATAATAATTTGATGGAGCCGCTGTGTAATTCACGGCTGATGAGGCCCATGGTAAGCAGGGGAATATAAAAATACAAGGTGTTCTTTACGCCCATATAGAATCCCTGTTCACTGGCAAACACGATATTGGTGACACGGGAAAAGTGTGCGCCCATTCTCTGTGAGCGGCCCAGCATCAGGATGTATTCTGCAAAGTCCATTCCGATCTGAATGGGGAATACGATCAGGATCAGCCATGCCACGGGCGAATGGAATAAAATGCTAAGCTCCTGCCGGCCTATTCTGTATATGCTTCTCATGATATTTTTTGACTTGATCTTTTGTTAGATAATTGAGCGAAGATGGCATCGAGCGAACTCTTTTCGAGATTGATCTCTTTCAGTCGCCATCCTTCTGCTACGCTTTTCAGCACCACCTTTTCGCTGATCTCAGTAGCATCGTTGAAATGCATTCTGAAAGTTTTGTCTTCCACCTGTTCAACAGCCGTAATGCCGGGAACGCTTTGCAGCGCTTCGATGGCAGGAGGGTTTTCCAGGCTCACGAGCAGGCTGTCCGGAGCGATGTAATTGTTGAAGGCCGTCATGGTGTTCTGGAAAACAACATGGCCTCCCTCGATCATAATGATATCATGGCAGGTGGCCTGCACTTCCGCAAGAATATGCGAAGAGAAGATAACAGAACGTTCCGCAGCGATCTCCTTGATCAGCTGCCTTACTTCCAGGATCTGGTTGGGATCGAGGCCATTGGTAGGTTCATCCAGCACCACCAGCAGCGGTTTGTGAATGATGGCCTGCGCAATGCCTACGCGCTGGCGGTATCCGCCGGAGAGATTGCCGATGAGGCGGTTGCTGAAATGCGCAACGCCGCATCTTTCTTTCACCGCCTGTACTGCAGACCTGATCTCGTTTTTAGGAAGAAGCCGGATATGCGCACAGAAAGTGAGGTATTCATCAACGGTTTGTTCAAGGTGGAGCGGGGCCTGTTGCGGGAGAAAGCCGATTCGCTTCTTTGCTTCCTCAGGATTTTCCCTGATATCGATTCCGTCAATGGTGACCCTGCCTTCAGTCTGGCTCAGTACACCGCAGAGGATATTCATGGTTGTTGATTTACCGGCGCCATTGGAGCCGAGCAATCCCAGGATGCCCTGCCTGTTGATTTCAAAACTGATATCTTTTATCGCCCACTGCTGACTGTAGCGGTGCGATAAGTTTTCTAGCTTAACGATCGTTTGCTGCATGGATACTTCAGGTTATGGCAGCAGCCAGGTTGAACGGTAACGGGATCCGTCCAACCGGCTTTTGCCGCATACTTAATCAGAGAGATGTTTATGGATTGAGGGGCCAATCAGGGTTGAATGCAGAGGCTGCAGGCCAGATCTGGCGCTGGTATTCTTTGCTGTTGGGTAATAGTTTGTATTCCACACCTTCTGCTTTGTGTGTGATCGTTTTCTGGAAGCGTGCTTCTTTATTAAGACGCTTGAGGTCAATATGTCGCATATTCATGAACGCGAGTTCCCTTCTTCTTTCTTCCAGTACAAAACGCAGTACCTGCTCAGGATCGTTCCCGAAATCTGCAGGTGCTTTATCTGCATAGGCTGCGGGTTTGAGCCTGTGTTTCCTCAGCTCATTCACAGCATCGAGTGCGCCCTGCATATCGTTCTGGCGGGCTTTTGCTTCTGCTTCATTGAGGTATACTTCAGCAACGCCTACTGCATTGTTGTAGAAATCCCCTCTCAGGAAGATCTTCACCTGGTACATATTCCAGTAGTTGAAAGGAGGTGCAGGAGGCCAGCCGTTTGCATAATAAAGCACCCAGCGCTGATCATCATTGGTGAACAATGCAGATAATTCAGAAGATGCGCATACACTCTGTCCCAGGCCGAAGGGGCGCAGGAAGTGGCGTGCATAAAGGGCTTCAGGATGCTTCTGTGCAGCGGGAACGTTGGTCCAGCCCACAGGCGTACCAGGTACGTAAGGGAAAGGTCCGGGAACGATCACTGCATAATTATTCATGTCAACCAGTTCACTTTTCAGTGCCAGTGCTGCTTCTGCATTTTGTTTGGCCAGCTCCCAGTTGCCCATGTAGAGGTATACACGGCTGAGCAGTGCATAACCTGCAGGTTTGATGGGCCTGAAGCTGGTAAGCTTTGATTCTGCCGGAAGATCGGGGATGGCTTCGTTCAGGTCTTTGATGATCTGATCATACACTTCAGCCACGGTATTCCTTACAAATTTTGCGCTGATGTCTCCGATCAGGGCAATAGGAATACCCAGATCTGTGGAGGCAGTGGCTGCATCGTAATGCTTGCCATATACATTTACCAGTGCGAGGTGCTCAAAGGCGCGTCCCAGCAGTGCTTCAGCCTTTACCGATTTTTTGTATGCCTCTGTTTTTCCGGTGGAGGTCATGATATTATTGATCACCGTATTGAGATAAAAGATCCGCTTGTAACCTTCGCTCCAGAGGAAGTCGTTGGACCTTTCATCATAAGGAGCATTGTTGAAGGTATAGATCTTTCTGGCATACAGTTGCGTGTTGGTGTACAGGTTGGCTGGCTGACCTTCAGGGAGAAAGGCGTCGTCAGTCATCAGGTCCTGGAAGTAATCACCGGCATTCACCATGGTGCCGTTGTTCAGCATGTTCTCAAAATCCTCCACGGTTTGGGGAATGATCCTGTCCTTGGGTTTTATTTCCAGGAACTTGTTACAACTGGTAACCAGCACCAGTGCGGCTATCGGAAGTATATGTTTTAAGTTCATTTGTTCGGAATTAGAAGGTTAGATTAAGACCAATCATGTACTGAGGAGTTACCGGCGTAGTGCGGAAAGCTCCATTGGTGCTGATGCCATACGCTTCGGGATCCAGGCCTTTGTCGTTCCTGAACCAGCTTAATGGGTTCTGTACCTGCACCAGGATGTTAGCAGCGCTGATCTTTGCAAAACGATTTACTGCTGACGCGAAATCATAGCTGAGACCGATATTCCTCACTTTTACATAATCAGCCTTTAGGGTGTTGGCATCGGTGGAGAACCAGATATAATCCAGGTAGGTGCCGCCTGTTTGTTTGAGATCAGGCGCAGGTTGCATACCGGGGATCTTTTCGTCGCCTGGTTTTTTCCAGTAGTTCAGTGCCCTCCTGTCGAGGTTACGGCTGAAGTTGAATTGGTTGAGGATCCCAGGAATGGCATCACGGAACACGTTGCCGCCATTGGCAATGATCATCATCGTAAACGTGAATTTCTTGAAGCGGATGCTGTTCATGAGACCTACTGTGTAAGTGGGGTCCATGGTGCCGCCGTAAACGAGAGCATCAACATCGGTAAGATTCGCAACGATCGATCCGTTCTGATCATAGCTGGTCACTACTTTTCCGTCTTTGTCGTATACCAGCGGAGTACCGTTGGTAGGATCAAGTCCTGCTGAACGATAGTTGAACAGTGCGTTCATCGCGTAACCTTTTCTTTGAGTACCGAAACCATTCACATAGGCATAGATCGACTGATCGGTAGGAGCTATGTCCGTCATCACATTCTTGTTCTTGGTGAAAGAGAGACGGGTATCCCATTCAAAATCCTTGTTCCTGATGTTAACAGTATTGATCGCAACCTCGATGCCTTTATTGCTGAGGCTGCCGTAGTTGATCAATGCAGAAGGGAAGGCGTTGGTAGGATCTGTTGGCTTTTCTCCCAGCAGATCAGTTGTTTTCCTGATGTAATAATCAATTGAACCGGAGATCCTGTTTTTGAGGATGCTATAGTCCAGACCGAAGTTGGTGGTCACTGTCTTTTCCCATCTGAGCGATTCGTTGGGCGGGTTGAGGATAGTAGTGGCCATACCTTCGGTTTCATAGAAATAACTGGAAGTGGCAATCAGATACGGGCCAACCTGGCGGGCCACGTTACCACCACTTCCGTATGTTACGCGGAGGTTCAGGTTATTCAGCCAGGAGAACTGGTCCATGAAATCTTCCTGAGAAATACGCCAGCTGGCGCCTGCAGACCAAACGGGCAGATGCCTGTATTCCGGATCTGTACCCCAGAGGTTGGAATCGTCTACACGCACGCTACCTGTGAGGTTGTACTTTCTTTTAAAGCTGTAACCAGCATTGCCGTAGAATGAAGTATAACGGTCCTGGTTATCCGTAAAATTATTATTGTCGTTAAATCTGTAGTTATAAGTCCCTTCAATGGATTGCGTATTGGTGAGATTGGCAATCTTATTGTAATCAACAGGCAGGAACTGCAGGTTGTTATCGTTATAACCCAGTCTGTGCACCATGGTTCCGGTGTTATGGATGGCCCTGCGTTCGGCGCCTGCAATGGCTGTCACCTGATGGTCCCGGCCAAAGCCTTTATCGAAGTTCAGTTGCGCTCTTGCAGTGTACGATCTTGCATTGCCGCGGTTTTCAATGATCTGGCCGCCATCAGGGATATTCTTGATGATCTCACCATTTATGATCTGTGTGGCATTATTGATCATGTTGGCAGTGCTCCATGCATCCGGGCCGGCATAATTCTTAGAATAGGAGCTTCCGCGCTCGGTCTGATATTTCAGGTCGAGGTTGAGGTACTTCGTGAATTTCACATTGAAGCCACCCTGTATCCGGAAATAGTTATTGTTGCTGCTAATATCATACCTGTCAAGTTCCTGAAGCGGGTTATATGACTCATCGAGCAGACCGAGGCTATTCAGCCTGGCTATTTCGGTAGGGGATTTCAATTCGTTCCAGGCAACATAATTTCCCTGCGCATCCTTCAGTGTTTCATAAGGCATACGTCTGTAGAAGCCGGTAGCGGATACGGGAGCAGATTTGACCTCGGAAAGAGAGGCGAAAATACCTGCTTCAGCTGTCAGCCATTTGAACACCTGTGCTCTGTCGTTCAGGCCTACGTTGAAGTTCTCTGACCTGGTTTTGATGGTATAGCCACGGTCTCCGATATAGTTCAGGTTGATGCTGAACTGATTCTTATCGTTTCCTCCGGAAATAGAGAGTGCATGCTTCTGGCTTATGCTGGATTGCATCAACATGTCTTCGATCTGCGAGAGGCCATTGCGTGATCTGAGATCATTCAATGTGGCGTCAAGCTCTGCCTGTGTGATCTGGCCCTGCTCAAAGGCATACAGTGCTTCGGTAACCTTGGGCATGGCATACCTGGCAGAGTTAGGGTTGAAGCCAGGATGATATTTGTTGAAAAGATCGCGTTGCAGGTCCACCACCTCACTGCTGTTCAGCAGTTCCAGGTAAGAGGCATCGGGCTTGGGGTTTATGAATATTGTACTGTTATAATTGATACGTGTCTGGCGTGCGCTGCCCAGCCTGGTGGTGATCACGATCACGCCATTGGCGGCACGTGTACCATAGATGGACGCAGCAGCAGCATCTTTCAACACGGTAACGTTCAGGATGTCATCAGGATTCAGATAGTTGATATCCCCTTCATATGGGAAGCCATCTACTACTATCAGCGGGCTGCCGGTTGCATAAAGTGTGGCCAGACCTCTGAGGTTGATGGAGCCATTGGGTTTGGAGAACAGACCCGGCACCATGCCTTCGAGCCTGGTCAGCAGGCTGGGTTCAACCCTTGTACTGAGCAATTCTGAGCTTACAGTAGAGAATGCGCCGGTGGCCCTGTCTCTCGGAAGTGTCTGGTAACCGGTGGCCACCACTTCAATCACTTCCATATTCGCTGTGCTCTGTTTTAAAACAATCTTGCCTACCTGCATCACACCTAAAGGTGGAACGATTACCTCGCGGCGATAGGTTTCATATCCTACAAAAGAAACTTCAAGTGTGTAGGTCCCATGCTCTACATTCGGGATGGAGAAGAAGCCGATATTATTGGTGGTAGTGCCTTTATTACCCGGCAGCAGTTTTACCGAGGCGCCGGCAATGGGCCTGCCCAGTGAATCCACAACGCCGCCATCAACCGGTATACCGGGAGGGGGTGCAGTGTTCAGCAGGCTTGAAATAGGGGCTGGCATTGGTTTCCGGCTCAGCACGATGGTGGTGCCATCGAGCCTGTAGTTTACCGGCTGATCTTTGAACACCATGTTCAGCAGTTGCTGAAGAGGCATATCAAAAACAGCGAGGGTAACGGGTTTGGTGGCTTCCAGGTCCTTTTTGTTGGAAAGCACTACATACCCGGTTTGTTGCTCAATGATGGAGAATACTTTCTTCAGCGACAGTTCTTTGCCGGAAATGGTAACCGATTGTGAAACGGCATTGGCATGTACCTGAAGGAAAGCGACAGTCAGAAATACGATTGTTAATTTCATCGCTAACATAAATGATTTGCTGACTCCTGGTTGCAGCTTCATTGAAAGTGCTCGCACCATTAACAGCAATTGGTCCAGGCGCCGGGTCCTCATATAGGCAGACCGGCCCCCATAAACAGTTTTTTGCATAAATTGCACTGGTTTAGGTTGTAAAAAATAGTCGTTAAGCAACACGAAATTTACAGTGCTAAACTTTTCGCCGGGTTCTGCATGCCCGCAGAATCCGGTTTTTGTTCAGCATCTTTCATTATTTCAAAGCCCGGGCTTTCCTGTCTTAAGGTAGTATCGTCAATTCTTTTTTGCTGTCATTCACTGTGTAATTCACTCCGATATCTTTCAGATTCCTCAATAAACGGTCGAAGCTGGTATTCCTGTTCATCTTGCCCCATAACTGCGTTTTGGGGATGCCCTGTGCATAGATCACTTTCACTCCGTACCAGCGGCTGATCTGGCGCATGGCGTCTTCGAGGTTGATGTCTTCAAAATTGAAGAGGTCGTTCTTCCAGGCCATCACCTTGTTTATATCTACGTTGTTGACTGTGCTGATGGCTGCTGTACTGAGTTGTGCCTGCTGGCCGCGCGCCAGTACTACGGACTGTTTTGATGGCAGGTCAGACACTTTTACGCCTCCGGTCAGCAGTGTCACTTTCAGGTTGTCCTCATCATCGTAAGCGTTCATGTTGAAGCTGGTGCCGAGCACCTGTACTTTGGCATTGCCTCCGCTCACTGAAAAGGGGCGGGCTTTATCGGGGGCTACTTCGAGATACACTTCGCCGGTGATCTTTACAGAGCGTTCATTGTCCGGGAAGGACACCGGGAAAGTTATGGAGCTGGCCGCATTCAGCCAGGCTTTGGATCCGTCTGGCAGGGTCAGCTGGTACTTGCCTCCGATGGGCGTGCGCATGGTGTTCATCATGCTGGTAGCGGCCTGGGATCCGTTGGTGCCGTAAACGATCTGGCCATCTGCCTGCTTCATGATCCGGGTATTGCCCTGCTCGGCGATGGAACCGTTGCCGGCGCTGTCAAGCAGGATCTCTGTCCCGTCTGCCAGTGTGAGCATGGCCCTGTCTCCGCCGGGCTGGATGTTTTTAACAGGAGCTGGTGTTTCCTGGTTGGCCAGGTCCTCCTTAGAGGAGGGGCTGAGCAGGAAGTATGCGCTGACGCCCAGTACCAGTGTGGCGGCAGCTGCATAACGTAACCAGCTTCTGTTAAGGGATGGGGTACGGTTCAGGGCTGGTCTTGCTCCCGGATTGATCCTCTCAAGTACCTGCCGGATATGTTTTTCTTTTTTCGTGTCTGGTTGTACGGGAATCTCCGGGTTGTCCATTGAACTGCCGAGCAGGGCTTCGAGGTATTCCTGGTTTTCAGGAGCCTCCAGCAGTGAACGGAACTCGGATCTCTCGGCCTTTGTCATGCGGCCTGAGAGGTATTGTTCCCATAAAATGGCTAGCTGATCATTTTCCATAGTGGTTTGTAATTGGGGCGCGTTGATGACGCTGTACAATTAGAGATACAGGAAAAGGGCGGGTTAATACGTTGCCGGGAAAATATTTTATAAAAAAAGCGCAGCAAGCCTGAAGCCGGGCTTTTCATTGTATTTGGCGAGCGCGGCGCGCAGCAGGATGGTGGCGCGTGCCACATAGGTCTGAGAGCTGAATCTTGAAATGTTCATCTCTTTTGCCACTTCTTCATGTGACAGGCCCTGAATGCGATGGAGGGTGAATGCACGCTGCATCTGGGCCGGTAACTGCGCAATTTCATTGCTGAGCACAGTATGCAGCTCTTTCAGCTCCAGCAGGTCCACGCCGGTGAGACCATCGTCCAGGAAATAAGGGTCAAAGAGATTGGTGTCGAGAAGAGGGATTACTTTCTTGCGGAAGGCGCCCAGCACCAGGTTTTTGGCGATGGCATAGAGCCAGGCATCGAAGCGCTGGATCTCAGGCAACTGGTCCCGGTTCTGCCATACGGCAACAAAAAGGTCCTGCGTCAGTTCTTCAGCCAGTTCCTGCTTTTTGCAGTGATAGAGAATGTTCCCGTACATTTTGTCCCAGTACCTGGTCATTAGTTCCCGGAATGCGGTTTCGTTACCATTTACTACATCCTGCAGTAGCTTGTTTTCATCGTATAGTGGGTCAGCAGCCAAATGTGGTCTCGTAATATTCCTAAAATTAAGGATATTAATATTAGCGGGCGTGTCTTTATCCGGGCATGGAAAATTTCCATAACAATTTCATTCAATGATCAGCCAATTGCTCTGAATTTCCGGGCAGGATAGCAATTAGTTTAGATGAACATCTCCATTCATTCACTTTAAACTTGAACTATGAAAAAGTTGATCTTCCTTTTATTCCTGTCTGTACTCTGCACCGGTGTTTTCGCGCAGATAAAACTGGCGCAACCCTGGAAGCCCGTTCACAATGATGGCGACTCATATGGCTATTATCTTGACCCCATCCCGGGCGCTGTATCCTACGTGTGGTCTGTTACCGGTAATACCGGCGCCATCATCTGGCCTGCATGGGATGAGGCAGTGGACCTGACCTTTTCCTATTCTGGATATTGCGTTTTAACCTGCACTGTTACTATGGAAGATAATTCCGTTCAGGTGCATTCCATTGAAATTACTGTGACTGAAGATGACTGATATCACTGGCAGGCAGCGCTGATCCGCTGCCGCCTTCTTCCATGAGTTGGGCAGATTTTCTTTATTTTTATTGCCCCGACATCATGAAACACCGTATCATCATTTTCCTCTTATTAATCTGTTCTGTGCAAACTGGTTTTGCACAGGCAACCTTCACCAATCCTTTACTGCCTGCCGGCGCCGATCCCTGGTGCATCTACCAGAACGGATCTTATTATTATACGCATACTACCGGAAAGAATATCACTATCTGGAAAACCAGGAATATTGCGGATCTGGCCAATGCACAAAAGAAAGTGGTGTTCACGCCTCCTCCCGGCACTGAATACAGCAAACAGCTATGGGCTCCCGAGCTGCATTTCCTTCAAAACAAATGGTATGTTTATTTTGCCGCAGACAGTGGTGATAATAAAGATCACCGGATGTATGTACTTGAAAATACATCGGCTGATCCTTTGAAAGGAAGCTTTACGTACAAAGGGAAACTCACTACCCCGGAAGATAAATGGAGCATCGATGGCAGTGTGTTTGAACACCGTCAGCAATTGTATTTTATCTGGAGCGGATGGGAAGGTGATACAAACGGGCAACAGAATATCTACATCTCTGAAATGAAAGACCCCGTTACCCTGGAAGGGCCGCGTGTGATGATCTCCATGCCGGAGCTGGATTGGGAAAAAGTGGGCGATCTCAACAATGAGAACGATGTGCCGCATGTGAATGTCAATGAAGGGCCTCAGATCCTGAAGAATAACGGGAAGCTGTTCCTGATCTACAGCGCCAGTGGCTGCTGGACGGACCGTTATGCAC
>Ga0247823_10003217_pt1 | contig 13289 bp, 9 predicted proteins | sample 13C_PalmiticAcid_2_FD_192426 | JGI IMG/M metagenome (GOLD analysis project Ga0247823, IMG submission 192426) | Soil microbial communities from agricultural site in Penn Yan, New York, United States - 13C_PalmiticAcid_Day30 | ecosystem: Environmental > Terrestrial > Soil > Agricultural land...
AGTTGTTCGCGAAATAGCGGTTGAAACAGCGCACGCTCAATATGAACCGTTCGCCCTGAGCTTGTCGAAGGGCTGTTCTTTCTTTTGAACGTCGCAAAATAAAGAACGGTGCTTCGACAAGCTCAGCACGAACGGATTTGGAGATGGCGCAGATTTAAGGCGCGATGCTCTAATGCCCGCCGCCCATCGAAATCTGTTTCGGCCGCGGCGCGAACCAGACCGATATCGCGGCGATCACGAACACCACCCCCGACGCGAGAAACAGGTGCAGCACGCCGAGCGTCGAGGCCTGCACCTCGACCAGCCGCTCGATCGCGGCGCGCGCCTGTTCGAGCGTCAGCCCGGCGCTTTGCAGCGAGGTCATCGTCGCCTCGGGATTGTTGAGCGCCGACACCAACTCGGAGCGCGACGTCCGGCTGGCATCATCCCACGCGGTCGTCGCGACCGCGGTGCCGATCGCGCCGCAGAGCGTGCGAAGGAAGCTCATCAACCCCGCTGCCGAGGTCTGATGCTGTGCGGGCACCGAACTCAGCGCGAGCGCGGTGAGCCCGACGAAGAAGAAAGGCATGCCGATCCCTTGCAGGATGTGCGGCAGCGCAAGCGTCCAGTAGCCGACGTCGGCATTCCAGCTCGCACGCAGGATCGACATGAACGCCATCCACAGGATGCCGCCCGAGATGGTGATGCGCACGTCGACCTTGGTCATCAACCCCGCCGCGACGGGCGACAGGAGGACCGCGAAGACACCGAGCCAGGCGACGATGAAGCCGGTCTGCGTCGCCGTATAACCCGCCACCTGTTGCAGCCAGAGCGGCGTCAGCACGACCTGCGCAAAGAAGGCGCCGAATCCGAGCGATATCGCCATCGTCGCGAAGGTGAAGCCGCGGAAGCGGAAGATGCGCAGATTCACGACCGGATTGGCGTCGGTGAGCTCCCAGATCACGAAGGCGGCGAAACTGATCGCGGCGACGACCGCGAGCCCGATGATCCAGACCGATCCGAACCAGTCATGCTCGCGTCCGGTATCGAGCATGATCTGGAACGCACCGACCGAAACGACGAGCAAGATCAGGCCGATGACGTCGATGCGCGCCTTCGCCCGCTTGGTCTCGAACGGCGTCAGCAGCGTGAAGACGCCGAACGCGCAGATCGCGACGACGGGCAGGTTGATGAAAAAGATCCACGGCCAGGTCCAGTTGTCGCTGATCGTACCGCCGAGGATCGGGCCGAGAATCGGCGCGGTGGTCGTCGTCATCGCCCAGATCGCGAGGCCGATCCCGGCCTTTTCCTTGGGGAAGATGCGGAGCAGCAAAATCTGCGACAGCGGCATCAGCGGGCCGCCGGCAAGGCCCTGCAGCACGCGGAAGAGCACGAGGGCGTCGAGCGTGCGCGACACGCCGCAGAGGAAGGAAAAGATGCCGAAGCCGATGATCGAGATCATGAACCAGCGCACGGTGCCGAAGCGCATCGCGAGCCAGCCGGTGAGCGGCACGCTGATCGCATCGGCGACCGCGTAGCTGGTGATCACCCATGTTCCCTGCGTCGGAGACACCGCGAGCCCGCCCGCGATATGCGGCACCGAAACATTGGCGATCGTCGTGTCGAGCACGACGACAAAATTGGCGAGCGCGAGCGCGAAGGCGGCGACGATCAACCGCGCGCCGGTCAGCGGCTGCGGTTCGGCGGGAATGGCGGATGCAGGGAGGGCGGCGGTTGCCATCGCTCAGTTGCCGCGCGTGTCGATCGTGGCTTCCATCGACAAGCCGACGCGTAGCGGATGCTCTTTCAGCTGCTTCGGATCGAGTGCGATGCGTACCGGCAGGCGCTGCACCACCTTCACCCAATTGCCCGTCGCATTCTGCGCGGGGATGAGCGAGAAAGCCGCGCCGGTGCCGCCGGCGACGCCGACCACCTTGCCGCGAAAGACAACGTCACCGCCATAATAGTCGGACACCAGCTCGACCGGCTGGCCGATGCGGATATCCTTGAACTGGCTCTCTTTGTAATTGGCGTCGACATAGGCGGTGCTGATCGGAACGAGGACCATGATCGGCGCGCCCGCAGCGATCCGCTGGCCGACCTGCACCTGCCGGTTGGTGACGATGCCGTCGACGGGCGCGCGCAGCACGGTCCGCGCAAGGTCGAGCTTCGCCTTTTCGAGCCGCGCTTCGGCAGCCGCGACGTCGGGGGCGGTGTTGATCGTCGTGCCGCGCACCACGGCTTCGGCGGCGCCAAGGTCGCCGCTTGCCGATCCGCGCGTCGCTTCGGCCGAGGCGATGCCCGCGGCAGCGAGGTCGCGCGCGGCCGATGCCGACGCGAGCGCAGCGCGCGCGGCAGTGAGCTCTTCGCCCGACACCGCGCCGGTGCCGGCGATGCTTTCGCGCCGCGCGAGTTCGGCGCGGGTCCGCGTGACCGCCGCGTCGGCGTCGCGGAGCCGGGCGCGCGCCTGCGCGATGTCGGCACCCCGCGCCGCAACGCGCGCGCGGGCGGCATCGGCGTTCGCATCGGCCTGTCCATAACGCTGGCGCGCGAGGCGGAGCGCGGCTTCAGCGTCGGCCACCGCGATCCGCTGATCGGCGTCGTCGAGGATGACGAGGATGTCGCCCTTCTTCACCGCCTGCGTGCCGCTGACGCGCACTTCCTTGACCGGGCCCGCGATGAGCGCTGTGACCTGCGCCGAATCAGCGCCGACATAGGCGTTGTCGGTGTGGACGCGCCCGGCTTGCGTGAGGAAATACCAGAGGCCCCACAGGATCGCGGCGGTCACGACGACGAGCGCGAGGATACGGAGCAGCTTGGCGCGCTTGGCGCCATTGCCTTCGGGGGTGACCTCGGGAGCCTCGATTGCGGCTGCAGCCGTTTCGTCGGCCATCATGTGTCTCCTGTTGAGTTTTGCGCGCGATATCCGCCGCCAAGCGCACGGATCAGGGCGATATCGAGTGTGAGCTGGCGTGCTTCGAGGTCGGCGACGGCGCGGCTCAAGGCGACCATGCTGTCCTCGGCGGTAAGCTGGACGATCTGGTTCGAAAGGCCGGCGCGATAGCGCAGCCCGGCGAGCTTCGAAGCCTCTGCCGCGGCGGCCAGCGCCTCGCGCCGACCCACAAGCTGGCGTTCGGTTGCGGCGCGCTGTGCGACGATATCGGCGACATCGCGCAGCGCTGCGATCAATGTGCGGTCGTAGGTCGCGACCGCGACATCATAGTCGGCGCGCGATCCGCGATAGCGGCCCTGCAGGCGCCCGCCCTCGAAGACCGGCAGGCTGATCGCGGCGCCACCATTGCCATATTCGGAGCCCGACTTGAACAGGTTCGACAGGCCGAGCGACTGGAGCCCGACGAGCGCCGACAGGCTGATATTGGGATAGAAATCGGCACGCGCGACGTCGATGCGCTTCGCGGCCGCTTCGGACCGCAGCCGCGCCGCGACGATGTCGGGGCGGCGTCCGATCAGGTCGATCCCGGCGCCGCTTGGGAGCCCGAGCGACGGGCGCGCCATCAGCGGACGTGCGATCGACAGGCCGCGATCGGGTCCTGCGCCGACGAGCGCCGCAATCCGGTTGCGCGTCGTTGCAATCGCTTCTTCGAGCGCGACGACGTCGGCCTTGGCGGAGGCGGCGCGGCTTTCGGCCTGTCGCTGGCTTGCCTGATTTTCGATGCCTGCGCGGGCGCGCTCGCCCGACAGGTCGGCGCTCGCGGCGCGTACGCGCACCGCGTCATTCGCGACGTCGAGCGCGTGATAATAGCCCGCGAGATCGGCATAAGCCGACGCGATCCCGGTGGTGAGCATCAGCCGCGCCTGCGCTTCGTCGACGCGCGCGGCCTCGGCTTCCGACGTCGCGGCGGCAAGCGCGGCGCGATTACGGCCCCACAGGTCGAGGTCGAAACTGAAGGTCGCGGCGATGTGGCCGGTGTCCTGAATGCCGTCGGGAACGAACTGCGGCGGGATACCCAGATTCTTGCTCTGCTGCGTGCCCCCGGCGCTGGCCTCGGCACCCACGCGCGGCAGCAAAGCGGCACCCGCCTGCTGCGCCATCGCGTCGGCGGCGCGAACGCGCGCGGCGGCGATGACGACGTCGGGCGAGCCCTTCAGCCCCTCGGCGATCAGCGTATCGAGTTGCGCATCGCCGAACCCGTGCCACCAGCCTTCGGCGGGCCATTGGCCCTCTGCGCCGGCGAAACTCGCCCGCGACTCCAGCGACTCCGCCGCCGCCGGGACGGGCTTCGGCCCGACGTCGGGAACGGTCGCGCAGCCTGCAAGCAGGCCGAAAACAGCGGTTGTGGCAAAAATCAAACGGGGCATGGCTTCCCACGATACTAGATGGTATCATGGCCCAATGAGCCTCGGAGGAAGCGTTGTCAATCGAAATGATACCAGATAGTACGGCACCCTTGGACGACGCTGCGGCGCTGCGGCGAAAGGCGTTTGTCGACGCGGCGCGCGAACTCTTCTTCGCCAACGGTTATGCGGGGACAACGATGTCGTCGATCGCGAGCAAGGTCGGCGGATCGAAGACGACGCTGTGGACCTATTTTCCGTCGAAGGAGGATTTGTTTGCCGCGGTCGTCGACGGCATCGTCGAACAATATGGCGATGCGCTGACGATCGAACTGCCGCTCGACGAACCCGTGACCGACGTGCTGCGACGGTTTGGCAAAGTGTTGATGACCAAGCTGACCGCGAAGCCCTTATTGTCGCTCTATCGTCTCGTCGTCGGCGAAGCCGACCGCTTCCCGCATCTCGCCGAAACCTTCTATGACCGCGGGCCGCGCCGTGGGAAGGCACGCATGGCCGACTGGATGGCCGAAAAGATGGTGCGCGGCGAGATAAGGATGGGCGATCCGATGCGCGCGATGCAGCAATTCTCCGGCCTGCTCCAGTCGGGCCTCTATCAGTTCGCCGTCCTCAATCTTCCCGAAAGCCGCGACCTCAGCCGCTTGCAGGACGAAATCGACGCCGCGGTCGACACCTTTTATCGCGCCTGGGGACCCGAAGCTTAGGAGCCCGGCGCAAACTTGCTCGCGCCCTCGTCCTGTGCAATAGGCGCCGCCCCCAACGGGATCCCCAGCCACAGGAGCATGTCATGGACAAGGCGGCCGCGAGCGCGCTCGGCCTCGATTTCGGCACGACGAACAGCGTCGTCGCGCTTGCCGATGGCCAGGGGGGCACCAGGCTGGTCGAGTTCGGCGAAACGGGTGATGCGGTGTTCCGCTCGGCGCTCTGCTTCTGGGAAGAGGAACGCGGCTGGAACGGCATCGCGCACGAAGCGGGTCCGTGGGCGATCGACGAATATCTGCAGTCGCCACTCGACAGCCGTTTCATCCAGTCGTTCAAGAGCGTCGCCGCGAGCCCGTTGTTCGAGCGCGCGATGATTTTCAACAAGCCGTTCCGTTTTGAGGATATGGGGCGCCTGTTCCTCCAGCGCCTCGTCGCGCACGCCGGCGGCGCACTCGACGAGCGGCCGCGCCGCATCATCGTCGGCCGCCCGGTCGAATATGCCGGGGCGCGACCCGATCCCGAACTCGCGCGCCAGCGTTACGACGCGATGCTCGCGGCGTTCGGCACCGAAATCTATTATGTCCACGAACCGCTCGGCGCCGCGCACAGCTATGCTTCGCGGCTGACCGAGCCCGCGACGATTCTCGTTGCCGACTTCGGCGGCGGCACGACCGACTTTTCGATCGTCCGCGTCGCCGAACCGGGTGCGCCGCGCCGCTGCGTCCCACTCGCCTCGTCGGGCATCGGCATCGCGGGCGACCGCTTCGATTATCGCATCGTCGACCGGCTTGTACTGCCCCTGCTCGGCAAGGGCAGTAATTACCGCTCGTTCGACAAATTGCTCGAAATCCCCGGCGGCTATTTCGCCGATTTCGGCGACTGGTCGCGGCTGGCGATGATGCGCAACCGCCGGACGCTCGACGAAATCCGCCGTCTGCAACGCGATGCCGAACGCCCGGATCTGATCGAACGCATGATCGCGCTGATCGAGCATGAACAGGGTTTCCCGCTCTATGACGCGGTCGGCAAGCTCAAGCGCGCGCTATCGGATAGCGATCATGCCGAATTTCATTTTGCCGGCGGCGGCATCGAAATCGGCGCCGACGTGCGCCGCGCCGATTTCGAGCAATGGATCGCGGGCGACCTCCATCATATCGAGGCGGCGATGGACCAGGCGCTGGGACGCGCCGAGGTTCTGCCCGCAGAGATCGATCGCGTCTTCCTGACCGGCGGCTCGTCCTTGATCCCGGCGATCCGCGCAATGTTCGACCGCCGTTTCGGCGCCGAGCGCATCGCGACCGGCGGCGAACTGACCTCGATCGCGCATGGGCTGGCGCTGATCGGCGAAGAATCCGATCCCGCCGAATGGGCCGCCTGAGCCAATCGGAGCGCGACCGGACGGCGCCCCGAAAACTAAGCGCCGCATCGCTTCTCAGTAATTTGTGCCGGGCGGCTGGAGTGAGGCGTTCACGGGTTGAAACTCCGCCCGCAGTATCTTGTCAAAGCTCAGATTGACGAGCCTCGCGCGTTCGCTGGCGTCGACACCGACACCCGGTCCCTGCCAGCCGCCGGCCCATTTCTCCCACATCCCGCCTGGCAGGTTGATCCACTTCCATCGGTCGTCGAACAGGGTGACGTCCCTGAATTCGGTGGTGGAAAAAGAGGTCAGGAAGTCGCGGTGATAGGGATGAACCGCCCCCGTTGCCGTTCGCGTCAGCTTGAATATACCCCACTCGGGCGAGGGCGGACGCAATCTGTCATAGCGCGGCTGAATGATCGAATATTGCTCGATCTCGAGCAGGGCACGGTTGCCCTCGGCAATCTGGTCGGCACTACCGCTGTGAATTCGGGTAAGAGCTTCGGCATAGCTGCGGCGCGCGGGGCGCAAGAGATCCTGAGCCCCGGCGAGCAAGATCGCTGCGGCCGGGTCATCGAGATAGGCCTCGTGCAACCACGCCAGGTCGTTGAAGATCGCCTGGCCGATTTCCACCATTACCTGCGTGATCGGGGTCGGATCGGAAAAAGGGAGGGATGTCATGAAGTCCAGACCGCCGACGACCGCGCCGCCGGCCATTCTGCCAAGCCCCGCCCAGAGAAACCGGTCCGGCCGGTCGTTGAACACCGCGCGGTAATAATCATAGAGCTTCACGATGCGCGCCCGGTTTGCGGCAAAGCCGGCGGCGGGTATCCAGCTTTCGCCGTGGTCGCCGAATGCCCGCTGATAGGCGCGATCTCGATATTGTTCCTGCGTCATCGGCATGCTGACTGCTCCCCCTTGTTCGCGCAAAGCGCAATTTCAATCGGTGTCGCCCCCGATCGCCGGGCCTCAGATATCCCCCTGCCCCAGTGCGTGCGTCAGCATCGTCGCGGCGATCGTGTGATGGGCTTCCTGCCAGTCGACATTGTGGGGAAAGCCGGCATTCTTGGCGATTTTTGTCCAGGAACCGGCATCGACGGCGGAAGCCGTCCGCCGCTTGTCTGTGGTCGTGCGAACAAATGGCTCCCTGGGCGGCGCTTGCCCCAGCAGCTTTTTGTGCGCGTCGGTTGCCTTTCGCGAATAGAGCCGGATACGTTTGTCGCGTTCGGGTGCACCCGCCCAAGCCAGCGCCGAGGCAATGCAATCATTGATCATGTTGGTCGGCGGATCGAGAAAATAGACCGCCTTCACGATCGTTGAGAGAAAATCGCTGCTCCGGTTGGCAGGATCCTTCAGCCATTTGTTGAGGAACAAATTGCCCGAGCTGAAGGCGCCGATTGCGGTGTTGCCAATTGTTGCGGGAGGCTTCTGAACGCCCGCCCGCCAGAACATGAACGCCTGCAACTCCTTCAGGATCTTGCCGGTTTCCTCCATGTCGGCGACGACCCCGAATTCGGGACCGACGCCGTTGCAGGGGATGACCGTGACCGCTTTGGTCCCCGAGCGCGCGAGCTGATAGGGCACGCCTTTGGAACCCCAAAGTTCGAGCGGCGAAAAGGCCGAATAGTGAAGATTCTGGAACAGGCAGGTGTTCGCATAATCGAAATTGTCGGGATAGGCCGCGAGCTGCCCGCCCTTGAACAGTCCGATACCGACATTCTGTCCGGCGCCCTGCCGGATGAAGAGGAAGATGGGGGTGGGCGCGGCGTCGATCCGCGGCGCGATCGTTTGCGGCCAGACAACCGCAAACAGCTTGGGCGCTTTGACGCCAGCCAACCTCAAGACAACGCTCTCGCCCGCAAGGTTCAGGGACGGCGCGAGCGCGAAGTTCAGGGCGCCCGGAAGCTCGGGATTGATGGGGTCGATATAATGGACATGATTTGCGGGATGCAGCTTCCAGTCAGCCGGGGGGAAGCTGCCGTAAAGCCCCTGATGATCCTGGATCTCGTCGACGGGCTGGCCCAATCGCGCGGTCGGGGGATTGCTCAAGAGGTTGAGGACCTCGCTGGTCGCTTCCTTGAACCGGCTGAGGTTGATCGTGAGAATGGTGACCTGGGTGCCCGCTTGCGCCGTGGTGCGGAGTTTGGTCCGGATCTGCGAAACTGCCGCCGCCGCAGGAACGCCGCTCGCCGACAGGGTCAACGAGACGCCGTGGTCCCAATAGGCGGGCTTTTGCGGTTTCGCCGTCACATCGAGCGTTGTCGTCCCGGGCGGAATGAAGAATACCGCCGGATCGCCGCTCAGGGCAATCTGCACGCCATTGGCGGTTGCGGTGAAGTCGCACGGGACCCGCACGCCCTCGAAATTCCGAGCCACAGGGACGAGCACATTCGACATCAGCTGAGCCCCACCTTCCTCGGGTCGGTCGGTTCGTCGGTGACGTCGGGCACGTCCTCGGCATCCATGGCCAGGCCTTCCGCGGCATCGCCCGAAGGGATGTCGGCAAGGAGCGCATCGATGTCCGCCTGGGCGGCTCCCGCCGCAAGCAGCTCATCGAGAATAGTCTGCAATTCGCTGACCGGGCTTGCGGCAGGGCCGCCTCCGCCGCCTCCGCCTCCGGTCGCCGGTTTCGGGCCCACCGGGGGCGCCAGCCCCTTGCTGGTCGTGATCCGCCGATAGCCCGGCCCTTCGGCGATAACGACCTCCTCCTCGATGATCTGCGCCAGCAGGATGACGGTGATTGCAAAACGCGTTCCGGCGGGATTGACCTTATAGGCATCGGTGCCGCTGATCGTCGTGACCAGCGCCGTGTCATCGACGTCGATCACGCTGGCCGGCAGGCTCTTGACCGGGTCGCCATTTGAACGCGGCTTGACGCTCGCGGCGGCTTCGGCGGCGGTCTGGGTCCCTGTCGGGAAAATGTCGACGCCCTCCTCGAAGAAGAAGGAGGGGCCGAGGGTTGTCGTCGCGGCGTTGGCCGCTGTCCCAAGCAGCGTCTTGAACTCGGCGCCGCTATTGATTCCGATCTGGATCGCGATGCGCGCAAATTTGGTGTCGGCGTCCGTCACAAATGCGGTGCGGAACGCCGGCCAGCCAACGGTTGGTGCTGCCTGACCAGCGGGAAGAAGCGGCGCCTTCCGGACCACGGACCAGGTCCGCGCCTGTCGGTATTTGACGGCCGTGCCGTCGAGCTTGAAGACGCCCATGCGCTTTGGCGCAAGCAGTTCGCCGGGGTCGCCAAACAGGCCGGACAACATTTTGAGGAAGGCCTCGGTCCGGCCGACGTCGCAGCCATAGATCACGATCTTTGTCTTGCCAGAGACGATGCCGGGGCCCGGGGGCGCGAGTGTCTTGTTGGCCAGCGCATCCTGAAGATCGTCAACGGTCATCGTGCGCCGACCGGAAGCCTGGCTGGCCCTGGTTATCGGGCATTCCATCGATCCAAAGCCCGAAGCGTGGCTCACCAGGTTGATGACGCTCTGCTCCGCACCGATGGCCCTCAGCCGGTCGAATATGCCCTCGAGCGTCTGGCCACTGGCTGGCGCTTCCTCGACGGTCGAGCCGGCCGCCTCGAAAAACTTCTTGGCGAAATGATAGAAGCGGTTTCCGCTTCCGGCCGGATCGGCGTTCATGAGGAAAGTGAGCTCGGCCATCGGGGCTACGCCATCGGCTCTGCGACGTCGAACCGCAGCCCGCTCGCCCCCTCGCCCCGGCCGCTGGAGACCGACCGGGCCGCCCAGGCATGGCGTCCGCCATCTGCCGAGCGCGCGAGAAACCAGCGCCGCCTGACGATGACCCCGGCGCTCGGCACTTCTTCCTCGGCAAGCCCGGGAAGGCCTTTCAGTTCCTGAAGGACGCTTGACCGCGGCTCCGGGATTTCGACCTCGCCCATGCTGTTGGGGCGCGGAAGCAGGGCTTCCACCAGAGCGACCTGGCGCTTTTCGCCATCCAGCTGGACGGGAATGAACGGGATCCAGTGATCGGGAACATCGGTCATCAGCCGGTAGCCGACGGAAGCATTGGGCTGCGCAGAGGTTTTGCGCTCGGGCTCGCGAATATACTCATCGATCAGCTGGCGTATGCTGCCGTTGGCGTCTGTGACGATCTGCTCGACGCCCCAGACCAGATTGGCCATCTCATCGCGCAGGAAGCGGACTTCCTCGACCACCTCGCCCGCCAGCGGAGCAGCGGTCACCGACAGCATCGCAAGCGCAGGATCGGTGGGCGACGAGCCCGCCGGCCGATACATCTCCCAGCTGGCGTCGGCCGCGGGCAGGATGAGCTCGTGCCGCCCGAAGGTGTCGCGAACGACGAGGTCCTTCACCGCCACGAACGACCCGTAGGTCACCGGTATCGGGAAAGTGAACCAGTCATTCCCGAAGATGGTGCTGAACTCGACCAGGGCCAGCCGGCCCAGGTCGGTCGTGGCCGCATCGATGCGCGCGAGGGCAAGCGTTGCGTCCTCAAATTCCCAGAAACGGTTTCGCGGCTGGCCCGGAAATTCGATGATCGTCGGCACGCGCCTTCGTCGTTCGGACGGTGCGGCCGCCCAATCGGCCTCGGCCGCAACGTCGAAATCGTGCCAGTCGACCCGTTCGCGGTTATGCGCCGGCGCCTTCAGCACCGGACGGCCCCCCGCCATCAATTCGAAGCGCCGCTCGAGCCGCTCGGCGATCCAGCTGGCCGGCCCCGTCCCGAATGTGACCGCGCACCATCCGGCAAAGGCGTCGAGATCGGCCCGCGCCCGCCCTGTCTGGGTCGCCGTGAGACCAAGTGCCGCGCCCAGCTCTTCGTCGGTTGCTTCGGCAGCGGATGAAATGGCGGCGGCAGCGTCGAGGCCATCGGCGAACTGCGCCCCCGCCCGGGCAAGCAGCCGCGGCGCGTCTTCGTCTGGCGCCAGCGGAAAGGTCATGCGCAGCTTTGCATAGACGGGCTTGGGAACGGCGGCCGCGAGGGCTCTTCCTGCTTCCAGCCGATCGAGCATGCTGTGCACTGGCCCCGCCGCCTCGCCTGCGATAAGCGCTTCCAGAACGTCGGTTCGCGGTGAATAGGGCCGGGCATCGCCGTCCAACGCCTTCCAGCCATCAAGAGCCACCTCCAGCTCCCGGAACTCGACCTGGACGGGCGAGCCGGCATCCTCGCCCGTCAGCTCGCCAAACTGGCGCTGCCTCGCCAGCATCCAGAAAGGGTCCTGGACGGTGGCGGCGAGGCCACGACCGGGGTCTCCGCCGCGGGAAACGGGTTCGACCCGCGTCATGGAATAGACAGTGGTCATGCGCCCCCCTTTGCAACCCAGCGGGTCGGGAAGAGCTGCGCCGCGCTGATGAAATGTCGCAGGCCGAGATCATCCTCGTCAAACTCTGCAAGGTAGCAGGCTGGAAGAAGTGCCGGGACCCGCTTGGTCGAATCGAGATCGACCATCCGGCAGTCGGCAAGTTCAAGCGCCTCATCGACCACCGACAGCAAAGCTTCCTCGGTCCAAGGTTTTTCGGCGTCGGGTGGCACCGCCATCAGGATGAGGTTGGGCGCTCGGGCGTCGGGCGCCGAGAGATTGGCGGCCACCGCGGCGGTGCCTGTCGGGCTCGGCACGATCTCCGTCCAGCCATCGAGTTCGATACCGGTCACCGTGCCCCCGGGCTCGTCGCCGACGATAAGGGCGCAGACGACGGGCGCCGGGCCCAGCGCGTGCGGGTGCGCCAGCCCCACCCAGGACATGGCAAGCATCGGGTCGACATCCGCATCATAGGGCGCTGCCGGGGATTGCGCTGCCCAGATGTCCAGCGGTTCGGCGCCGGCAAGGTCGCCGCGAAGCAGGGCAGCCGCCAGCGCCGTCGCCGCCGGGCGGACCCGCGCGCTGTCCTGAATCCAGCGGGCCAATGTTCCGTTTGTTCGTCCAAGGAGCTTTTCCTGCGAACCGATGCAGGTCTGAAGGTCGGCGGGAGGCGTGCCAAGCGTTCCTTCGACAATCGCGGGTCCGCCCATAAGCGCCGCGGCCTTTTCGATCGGATCGCCCAGGGCGGCCGCCGCCGCGACCCGAGCCTTGGCAGCAGCCTTGGCTTCCGCCGCGTCCATCCCGCCGATGCCCCAGGCGAGAAGATCCGCCGCCGGGCCGGCAAGATCGCCCGCAAGTGCCTCCACGCCGGTTTTGAGCGCGGCAAATTGGTCAGCAGCACCAAGCGATGCTCGGGCGGCAAAGGTCACCTCCGACAGCGGCTTTTTCGCGGCAAGCGTGCGCTGCCATGCCGCGGCATGATCGAGCAGGTCGATCAGCTCGGCATCCTGTGCGAGGTCGAACCCGATATTCACGGCTTCGGCGACACCGGCCGCCAGCAGCAGCCGGGCAACCCCGTGCCGGCCCGGATTTGAATTCGGCGCACCGGGCATGGTCGACGGCGATGTGACGCTGCTTAGCTGAATGGTCTCGAGTGAAAGGTCGAGTGCCGCGAGGTCGAGCGCCGACAAGCCGAGCGAGGACAGCGTGGGCGCGGCGATCTCGGTACCGGATTTGTCGAGAAGGCGCACCCTGATGCCGGTGATCGGCCCAAGCTGGCTCGCGACAAAGGCGTCGGCCGCTGGCGCGAGGCGCGCCCGCGGCGTGTCACTGCCAAAGCCCGCCGGCCGCACAGCGCTGCCAAAACTGATGATAAGCCGCTGCTCGATGCCGCGCCCGCCTCGCGGGGTCGTCATCGAATCGAAGCTGTCGGGCGGCGGCGCTGCGCGGCCCAGCATGTCGCTCGCGGCCGCGGCGCGCTCATAATTGGCGCCCGCCAGCTGGTACATCGATTCGGCAAGGCCAAGGTCGGCGAAGGCATCGAGTGTCGCGAGGAGTTCGAGCACCGCCTTTTGAACCGCATTCTTTTCGGGGGCACCGAAGCCTGGCTGGGGCGGAGGCGGGACGACAATCGCCGCGACAACGCTGCCCGGGGTTTCGCGCTCG
>Ga0247823_10003218_pt1 | contig 13287 bp, 12 predicted proteins | sample 13C_PalmiticAcid_2_FD_192426 | JGI IMG/M metagenome (GOLD analysis project Ga0247823, IMG submission 192426) | Soil microbial communities from agricultural site in Penn Yan, New York, United States - 13C_PalmiticAcid_Day30 | ecosystem: Environmental > Terrestrial > Soil > Agricultural land...
ACCCGTTCCACCAGCGCGCCGAGCAGGAAGCTGCCGGCGGTGCAATAGGAGAACGTGCGGCCATGCGGACTCTGTTCCGGCCTCGTCACCCACGGCGCATAGCCGCGCAGGGGCAGATCCAGGGCAAAGCGGGTCCAGTTCTCGCTGACGTACATGCGCTCCTCGTTGCCGGACGAGAACGGATTGTCGTCGTCGCAATCCCAGGCCGAGCTCATCGTCAGCAGATCCTCGACGGTGATGGCCTGCTTGCGCGCGCTGTCGTGCTGCCATGGCGCCAGGTCGCGGAAGTGGTCGTACACGCGCGCCCGCGTATCCGGAATCAGGCCACGATCGATCGCCGCGCCGACCAGCAGCGCGGTCACGCTCTTGGTGGCCGAGCGGGTGTCGTTGAGCACGTCCGGGCCGCCGCCATTGAAATAGCGTTCGTAGAGCAGGTGACCGTCCCGCGCCACCAGCACGCTGGTGACGCCGGGGAAGTCGCCGCGGGCAATCGCGGCCTCCAGCGCGGCGAATCGTTCCAGTTTCCAGCCTTCGCGACTGGCGTCGGCCACCTCCCAGCCATCGGAACGGGAGACGGGCGCCTGGTAGGCGGCCGGCGCCTGCGCGTGTGCGCGGGCAGGGGCGAGCAGGGCAACGCAGGACAGCAGGATCAGGGGGGGCAGGCAACGCATCGTTCGGCTCCACGGAAAGGAGCCGGGATTGCACGGCCTGTCCGGATGAAGCGCCTGAAATCCGGATGAAGAATTATGAAGCCGGCCATTTCCAGCGCCCTGTGCGGAAAAAAAGCCCCGCGGGGCGGGGCTCTTTCTGACGCCGGACGCTCACGCCCTTTTCTTTTTCGCCAGGCCGTAGATGAACAACAGGATGATGGCGCCGACCACCGAAGCGATGAAACCCGCCGGCTCCTCCGGCCCATACCAGCCCAGCGCGCCACCGATGAAGCGGGCCAACAGCGCGCCTGCCACGCCCAGCACGATCGTCCAGATGATGTTGAGTTTGTCGTCGCCGGGCTTGAGCGCCCGTGCCAGCAGGCCGGCCAGGAAGCCGATGAGCAAGGTCCACAGGATGCCGCCACCAAAGATCTGTTCCATCTGCACACTCCGGTCGGGAAAGTGGGGGGTGGCCGCAGGGTAACCCAAGCGGCCGCCGGCGCACATCCGTACCGGCGGCTGGACGCCGAAAACGAAACGAGCCGGGTCGCCCCGGCTCGTTTCGTTCGTCCACGCCTGCCGGGAATCAGCAGCAGCCGTGATCGCCGTGCTGCTCGCCACCGGCCACCGCCGCGACGCCGGCGGTTTCGCCGCGCACGCTCGCCGCATGATGTTCGGTGATGACCCGGGCCACGCAGGCGGTGACCTTCTTGCCCATCGGAATGTGCAGGAATTCGTTGGGGCCGTGGGCGTTGGAGTGCGGACCCAGCACGCCGGTGATCATGAACTGCGCGCCGGGGAACTTCTCGCCCAGCATGCCCATGAACGGAATCGTGCCGCCTTCGCCCATGTACATCGCCGGCGCGCCGAAGAACTCGCGGCTGGACGCATCGATCGCCTTCTCCAGCCAGGGCGACATCGCCGGGGCGTTCCAGCCGGTGCTGGCCTTTTCCAGATCCAGGCTGACCTGCGCGCCATTCGGCGGATCCTTCAGCAGCAGTTCCTTCAGCAGTTCACCGGCGCGCTTGCCGTCCAGGGTCGGCGGCAGGCGCAGCGACAGCTTGACCGAGGTATGCGGGCGCAGCACGTTACCGGCGGAGGACAGCGGGGGCATGCCATCCACGCCGGTCACCGACAGGGCGGGGCGCCAGGTGCGGTTGAGCACCAGCTCGGTCAGATCCTCGGCCATCGGGGTCATCCCCGGCAGGAACGGGAATTTGTCGAACACCGCCGTGTCCAGCACGCGCGCGGCTTCCTGCGCCTGGGCCAGGCGATCGGCGGGAATCTCGACCTGCAGGCCCTCCGGCAGGATATGGCCGGTGTTCTCGTCCTCCAGCCGCGAGAGCAGCTGGCGCAGCAGGCGGAAGCTGGACGGCACCACGCCGGACGCGTCGCCGGAATGCACGCCTTCCTCCAGCACCTTGACCGTGAAGTTGCCGCCGGCCAGACCGCGCAGCGAGGTCGTGCACCACAACTGTTCGTAGTTGCCGCAGCCCGAATCCAGGCACACCACCAGCGACGGCTTGCCGATCCGGTCCGAAAGGTGATCGACGTAGGCGGGCAGGTCATAGCTGCCGGATTCCTCGCAGGCTTCGATCAGGATCACGCAGCGCGCATGCGGCGCGCCCTGCGCCTGCAGCGCCTGGATGGCGGCCAGCGAGCCGAAGATGGCGTAACCGTCGTCGGCGCCGCCGCGGCCATACAGCCGGTCACCCTTCAGGACCGGCGTCCACGGCCCCAGGTCGGCGTCCCAACCGGTCATTTCCGGTTGCTTGTCCAGATGCCCGTACAACAGCACCGTGTCGGCACCGGTTTCCGGACCCGACGCCGGGATTTCGATGAAAATCAACGGGGTACGGCCTTCCAGGCGAACCACATCCACTTGCATGCCCGGAATCGCCTGCGCGCGCGCCCAGTCGTCCATCAGGCGGACCGCCGCCTCCATGTACCCGTTGGCCACCCAGTCCTTGTCGAACATGGGCGACTTGTTCGGGATGCGGATGTACTCGACCAGCTGCGGGACGATGTCGTCGTCCCATTTCTCGGCGACGTAGCGGTCGACTTTGGCGGTGTCCATGGTGTCTCCAAACGGGTGCGGAATCAGCCGCCCATTCTACGCTTCCCCGCGGGGTAGGAATTTTCCTACACGATGCTGCGGGGTTTCCCGGCAGCTTTTGACAGCGCCGGGCGATATGTTTTCTCCCAGTGGCGGATGAGACTGTTTCCGTCGGTTGACGAAGCGATTCGGAGCCGGCAGGAGCCACAGGGGAGAAAACCTCTGTACGAAAGGAATCACCCATTTGCCACAAGGAGAGTTGCCCATGAAATCGCTGACCACCGTGTTGAAGTCGGTCGCGTTGTCCCTGGTCCTGGCCCTGAGTGCCCAGGCCGCCGACAAGGTGAACATCAACACCGCGGACGCGGCCACGCTGCAGACGGTCCTGATCGGGATCGGCCAGGCGAAGGCGGAAGCCATCATCGAGTATCGCAAGACCAACGGCCCTTTCAAGAGCGCCGAGGAACTCGCGATGGTCAAGGGCATAGGCTTGAAGACGGTGGAGCGCAATCGTGAACGGATCGAATTGCGCTCTTCCGCCGAACCGGCCGCCAAGCCGGCGGCCGCATCCCGCCAGGCGCCGGTGACACGGCGCTGACGGGGACCCAGGGACCCAAGCCGCGGTTACTGCAGGATGCAGACCGACCCGGTTGACGGGGCAGGAAGCCAGGGGACAGGCAAGGACGCCGACAGGGATGTACCCATTTCGCATCAGCGTGCAGGACGCACGGAAACAGGAGCAGGCAGGACGCCTGTGATTCGGCAGGAGCCGACAGGGACGTATCCATCGCCCGGACACGCAGGGAGCGTGCCCGGGCGATGCTTTTTGAAGCGCTAGAATCCGGGCTGGATTCCCGTCGAAGAAGAACAGTCGTGTCCCGAGCGCGCGTCATTCCCGCCAACGAATACGTCCGGACCCGCTGGAAGAACGGCCAGGGCTGGACGCGTGAAATCCTGCGCGTGCCCGATCAGGACAACTGGGATTGGCGGCTTTCGATTGCCGAGATCGAGCAGGACGCGGCGTTCTCTTCGTTCCCGGGCATCGACCGCGAACTGATCCTGCTGCAGGGGAATGGGGTTCGTCTCGAATTCGCGGATGGCGAGCCGGTCGAGTTGGAGCCACCGCATGGGCGCCTCCGTTTCGCCGGGGAGCGCGAGGTTTTCGGAAAGCTCCGGGACGGCACCACCCACGACTTCAACCTGATGTGGCGGCGCGAAGCGGTGGACGCCGAACTGCTGCATCGTCCGCTGGTCGGGCCGATGCTGTTCTTCGTGGATGCCGATACCACCTGGGTCATCCACTTGCTGGCCGGGCAGGCGGAGTTCGAGGCTGACGCGGGCTTGCCGCCGTTGTTCGCGGGTGATACGGCGGTGCTGCCCGCGCAAGCCGGGCGCCGCCGCTTCGCACTGCAGGGAGGAGGCGAACTGCTCGCGGCGCGCATCACCCCGGTGAAGCCCGTCGGAACCGCGGATCAGTAGACGTCGCGGCGGTAGCGGCCATCCAGCCGGAGTTGTTCCAGCGTGTCCGCGCCCAGGATGTCGTGCAGTGCGGCGTCCACGGCCGGCGCCATGCCTTCCAGGCTGCCGCAGACATAAATGGCCGCGCCGGCGTCGATCCATTGCCGGACTTCGTCCCCGGCATCACGCAGTGCGTCCTGGACGTAGCGGCGCGCGGGCGGATCACGCGAGAACGCCAGATCCAGGCGGGTCAGCGTACCGTCCACCTGCCATGCCTGGATGTCTTCCCGATGGAAGAAATCGTGCGCAGCCTGCCGTTCGCCGAACACCAGCCAGTTGCGACGTGCTCCGGCTTCGGCGCGCGCCTTCAGATGCGCGCGCAGGCCGGCGATGCCGGTGCCGTTGCCAATCAGGATCAGCGGGCGATCCGGATCGGGCGCATGGAAGTTGGCGTTTTCGCGGATGCGCAGTGAAATCGTGCTGCCCGGGGCGGCGTGTTCGCACAACCAGCCACTGCCCAGGCCAGGCGCGCCGTCCGGACGCAGCATGCGCCGTACCAGCAGATGCAGCGCGCCGTCGCCGGGAATCGAGGCGATGGAATATTCGCGGTGCGGCAGCGCGGTGAATCCGGCCACCGCGGAGGGTGCGTCGCGCCCGTGCAGCGGTGCCGGAGCCGGCAGGTGCACCTGGGCCAGGACATCGGCCAGCGATTGCCGGCTGCCTCGCCATTCCACGGGGTGTTGCGGATCCCAACCCGCGGCCTGGACGAAACCGGCCACCGCGGCCAGTGAATTGCGCGGACCGATTTCGGCGATGTCGCCCGCACGCCACCTGGGCAATGTTCCGTCGAGGGGGCGCAATGCCAGATGGAATGCGGGCTGTCCCACGGTGCCGGGATTCAGGCAGCGCCGTTCGGCGAGAATCCAGTCCTCGTAACGCGGCGTGTCCCAGTCCGGGAGTTCGCTGACACCGCCCAGTTGCCCCAGATGGTGCTGCCAGTGGCGCAATGCGCTCTCGTCGGCGTTGTCGACATCCACGCGATCGAACAGAGGCTGCGCGCCGCGTTGCCGCAGCCAGTCATCGAGTTGATGGCCGAAGGCGCAGAACTGCGCGTACTCGCGATCGCCCAGCGCCAACACCGCATAACGCAGATTCCGCAGCGCCGCCGTTTGCGGCATCACCCGGCGGACGAAGGCCAGGGCGTGATCCGGGGGATCGCCTTCGCCGGTGGTGCTGACCACGAACAGGATCCGGCCGTGGCCGAGATCGGCGGCCTGCAGGGTGTCGATGGCCTGTACGTGTGCGGGAACACCCGCGGCGATCAGACTCTCGGCCGTGCGGTTGGCGAGGACATGCGCGAATCCGGTCTGGCTGGCGTAGACGATCCGCAACGTGTCGGCGGTCGCGGCGACCTGCGTGCCGCCATCGCTGCGCCGATGACGCGCCGCCAGCCACGCCCAGGCGCCGACGTAGGCCACCAGGACCGCGCCCGCGGCGAACCAGCGGTCACTGCGCGGTGACGCGAGCCACCAGCCTTCGCCCTGCAGTCCCGCCAGCAGCAGCACCACGACGAGCAGCCCCGCGAAGACCAGCAGGTTGCCGAGGGCCGCGAACGACACGGGAGTAGCGTCGGCGCGGATGTTCATGGCGCCAGATGGGCCGCGAATCGCGTGCTGGCGCGCTCTTCCAGCGAGCCATGGACGCGGATCACGAAACGCGCGGCCAATCCATGGCGCTCGGCGAGTCGCAGGCCGGCGTCGGCGCCCAGCACGGTCAGCGCGGTCGCCCAGCCATCGGCTTCCATCGCGGTGGAGGCCAATACCGTCACCGCGGCGCGGGTATCGGCGACGGCGAGACCGGTGCGCGGGTCGATGGTGTGGGCATGGCGTTCGCCATCCTGTTCGAACCAATGCCAGCGATCTCCCGATGTGGCGACCGCCAGATCGTCCAGGATGGCAATCCGTGGCGCGAGGCCGGCGGCTTCTTCTTCCTCGGGTGCGGATTCGATCAGCACGCGCCAGGGTTCGCCATCCGGCTTGCGGCCGTAACCATGCAGTTCACCGCCGACTTCGACCAGCGTCGCAGCGATGCCGCGCGCGCGCAGCGCGGCGGCCACGGCATCGACCGCATGGCCCTTGGCGATCGCGGACAGATCCAGTTTCACGCCGCCCGGCTGCAGCAGGCGGCGATGGTTGGCGTCCAGGGACAACCGTTGCCAGCAGACCTGATCGCGGATTGCGGTACGCGCGGCTTCGTCCGGCACCTCGCGCGCACCGGCGTGCGCCCCAAAGCCCCACAGGCCGACCAGCGGCCCGACGGTCGGATCGAAGGCACCTTCGCTGGCTTCCGCGATCGCGAGCGCGCAGTGCAATACGGTGAAGAAATCCGTCGGCAGATCCTGCCAATGGCCGGCGGGCGCGCGGTTGAAGCGGCTGATGTCCGAATCCGCCTCCCAGGTACTCATCTGCGCCACCACCCGGTCCAGTTCCGCCTGGATCACCGCATGCAGGACATGCAGATCCGCGCGCGGCGAAGCGACCAGCCGGACCGACCAGTTCGTGCCCATGGTTTCGCCATGCAGCGCATGCAACGCCGTGGCGGGAGCGGGGGAAGACAAGGGAACACTCATGCCGTGCGGCGCGTCCCCGGGGGACGCGCCGGTGCCGTGGTTATTGCGGCAGGACTTCCAGCGTGGCCACGTAGCTGAGACGGCGCTGCCTGGCCTGCGGCAACGAGGTCTTGTCGTCCTGTGCGGTGGTTTCCAGCCAGTACATGCCGGCTTCCGGCCAGGTCACGCTGAATTCGCCGTTGGCGTCGGTGGTGACCTTGATCTCGTCCTGCGCGTTGCGATAGCGCGTGCCGCCGCGGGTGATCTCGAATTCCAGTCCCGCCGCGGGCTTGCCATCCTTGAGCATGCGGAACTTGGCGGGCTCGCCGGCGAACAGATCATTCGGATGGGTGACCGGCACCAGTTCCAGCCCTTCGCCGGTGGTCTTGAGCGCGGTGTCGTTGGGCGAGCCATTGGTCACGAAGGTTTCGATGCGTCCGACCGACTGCGAGACCTGCAGGTTCTTGGCGTCCTTCGGCACCTCGGTGGCGAAGGTGGCGGGGGTGCCGCGCCAGCGCTTGGGCTTGCCGTTTTCTTCCCAGCTGCCGAACAGGCCGCTGTTGACCACCGCGATGCGGTAGGTGCCCTGCTGCTTCAGTTCGACGTCGAACACCGTGCGGTACTTGCCGGTGGCCAGGTTCTGCGCATCGACCTTGCTGCCGTCCGGCGCGGTGATGGCCAGGCCTTCGGTGCGCAGCGGCACGTGGTTGAAGTAGAACAGGTCGTTGGACACCGCGGCGTCCACGGTGATCCACGGATTCTGGCCGGCGATCACCGTCTGCGACGGCTGCAGCCAGGCCTTGTGCGCGAACGCGCTCAGCGGCAGTGCGGACGCCAGCGCCATGGCGAGGGTCAGGGAACGCTTCATAGGTTGCTCCAGCTTTCGTTGGGAATGGGAAGACGCGGACGCGGTGGCGTCCGCGCGGGAATCACGGCTTGACGCTCAGGGTGACCGCGCCGAGTTCGGTGCTGCCCTGGGCCTTGCCGTTCTGGGCGGCGCCCTTGGCCGGCCAGGTGAAGGGAATCTTCAGCAGTTCGCGGCCGCCCACTTCGCGCGCGGCTTCCACCACCAGCGTGTACTGGCCGGGTGCGAGCTGGGCCAGCTGTGGTTGCTTGTCGGTGAACTTCAGCGCGTGCTTGCCGACCGGGCGGGTCGGGCCGGTGACGCCATCCACCGGCACCTTGAGCGTGCGGCCGGACTTGCGCCACCACTGCCGCATGTCCGGCAGCCACTTGGTGCCGTGGCCTTCGGCGGTGTCGCGCTGCTGGTACCAGACCGACAGATTGGCGGCGACCTTCTGGTCGGCGCCCTCCAGCCAGATCGCGACGTACGGCCGGTGGTACTCGGCGACGTTGAGCTGCGGCACTTCGACGTTGATGCTCAGTTCGCCGGCGTGGGCCGGAACGGTCAGCAGGCCGCTCAACGCGAACGTCAGGGTCAGGGACACGGTGGTCTTGGTCATGGGCGGGCTCGTGGAAAGGTCAGTGGATGAAGATCAGGGCCAGCAGCAGCGGCACCACCAGGCCCAGGCCGACCATCGGCCAGGTCAGGCGTCGTTGGCGCGCGTGCAGTTGCAGCAGGAACAGGCCGGTGATGCAGAACACCAGGCAGGCGACCGCGAAGATGTCGAGGAACCATCCCCACGCCGCGCCGGCGTTGCGGCCCTTGTGCAGGTCATTGAAGTAGGAGACCCAGCCGCGGTCGGTGCTTTCGTATTCCACCGCGCCGGTCTCGCGATCGATGCTCAACCACGCATCCGCGCCCGGGCGCGGCATCGAAAGATAGATTTCCACGTCCGACCATTCGGCCGGGCGACGGCCGACGCCGATGGAGAACTCGTCGCCCAGCCAGGTGGCGATCGGCGTGGGCAGCGGTGCATTGCCTTCCTGGCGGTCGCCCAGTTTGGCCAGCAGGGCCGCGGGCAACTGCGCCTGCCGGTTCACCACCTGCGGCTTGGCCTCGATTTTCGAGGCGTGGTTGAGGGTGATGCCGGTGGCCGCGAACAGCAGCATGCCGATGAGGCAGATCGCCGAACTGATCCAATGCCATTGATGCAGCGTGCGCAGCCAGTAACCCCGGCGCTGCTGCTGACTGGTGACGGATTGTGCGGGCGCTGGGCTCAAGCGGGCGGGACGGGTCGAAGGGAAGGTGAATTAGACCACAAATGAGAATGCCTCTCAATTGAGGCGGCCGGTCCGCGTGTGGGGCGGACCGGCCGGATGCCCGGATCAGAAGCGCAGGTTCAGCGACACCCAGAAGCTGCGGCGCTGCTCCTTCACCGCGTAGTCGTCCACGCAGCTGTACTCGCTCGGGCTGATCAACAGGCAGGATTGCGACACGAAATCCTTGTCGAACACATTGTTCACCCGGGCATTGATGGTCAGCGCGTCGGTGGCCTTCCAGCTGCCGCCCAGGTGGAACACGGTGTAGTCCTCGTAGTAGCGAACGTTCGAGACGGCCGCGCCGTTGACCGAGGTGACCACGGTGTCGCGATAGCGGTCGTAGCGGCCCTCGCCGATCAGCGACAGGCTCAGGGCGTCGTTGATCCGCCAGTTCAGGCTGGCATTGGCCATGTGCTTGGCCGGGTTGCCCGCGATGGGCGTGCCCTTGGCCGTGCCGCTGGTCTGCTCGGACTTGGTGTAGGTGTAGTTGCCGCGCAGTTCCAGGTTGTCCAGCAGATCCACGTGCGCGGCCAGCTCGACGCCGCGGGTCTCGGCCTCGTCGATGTTCACGCTCTGCCCGAAGGTGCTGTAGCCCAGCTCGGCCCAGCCGGGACCGACATCCACGCAGTAGCCGCTGCCGGCGGGGGCTACTTCGCAGTTCGGGAAACTGCCGCCACTGGCGATCTTGTCGTCGAACCGGTTGAAGAAACCGGTGACGTTGAAGCCGAAGCGATCGCCCTCGTAATAGGCGGCCAGCTCGTAGTTGGTGCTGGTTTCCGGCTTCAGGTTCGGCGAACCGACCAGGGGCAGCACGCCCTGGCCACCGAAGCCGGTCACGCCGGGGAACAGCTGATCCGGACGCGGGGTCTTGTAGCCGGTGCTGACGCCGCCCTTGACGGTCCAGGCGTCGCTGGCATTCCAGACCAGGTAGGCGCGCGGACTGACGTGGCTGCCGAAAATGTTGTGGTCGTCGTAGCGCACGCCCAGGGTGGCGGTCAGCGTATCGGTGAACGACCAGTTGTCCTCGGCGAACACCGACCACATCCGGTGCTTCTGCTTGACGTCGCTTCTGTAGCCGCCGCCATCCATGCCGAACACGCCGTCGATCATGTCGGTGTCGTTGTACTGTCCGCCGACGGTCAGCTTGTGCGCACCGAAGGTCATGTCCAGCATCGTGTCCAGCACGTAGCCTTCCAGTTCCATCTTGCGCAGCGGGCGAGGCAGGAACGCGGCCAGGCGCGCGCGTTCGGCGTCGTTGAGCACGCTCAGGTTGCCGCTGGCCATGTTGCAACGGGCGGTCTGGCCGCGGCGCGCGCAGACATCGTTCCACAGCGTCTGCAGATCCGCGCGTTCCTCGAGGGTCAGCGGAAGCGACCGGCCCAGATTGTTGCTGGTGGCGCGGGTCAGGCTGGTCTGCCAGGTGCCGAAGTCGTAGCGGCCCTGATGGCTGAGCGACCATTGATCACGCTCGTAGCGCTGCCATGCGGTATAGCCTACGCGAGGCTGCACCACCCGACGGGTGACGGTGCCGGCGCCGTCGGGATTGGGGACGGTGGCATTGCCGCTGCGCCACAGGCTTTCCAGACTGTCGAGGGTGCCGGTCTGACCCTTGCGGTTGTCGTACTTCTGCCGCGAGATGTCGTAGTCCAGCCAGAAATCGTTGTGCTCATCGAGGCTGAAATTCAGACGCACGCCGGCGTTCCAACGCGTGCTGGCGACCGCCTTGCCGCCGCCGCCGAAGCCCAGCGTGCGTTCCCACATCGAACCGTCCGGCAACGGCAACGCCTTCCATTCCGGGTTCGATTCGTCGGTGTCGTACCAACTGCCGCGCACCGCCAGACCCACCCGATCCTTCACCAACGGACCGCTCAGATAGAGGTCGGTGGTGCGCGCATCGCCGAACTGATCTTCCTGCTGGACGGTGAAGCCCTGGGTGATCGAGCCGTGCCACGCGTCCTGGTTGCGGCGGGTGATGATGTTGATGACGCCGCCCATCGCATCCGAGCCGTACAGCGTGGACATCGGGCCGCGCACCACCTCGATGCGTTCGATGGCGTCCAGCGGCGGCACGTAGGCGAACTGGCCGCCGCCGAAGTTGTTCGGGTAGAGCTGGCCGACGTTGCTCTGGCGGCGTCCGTCGATCAGGACCAGCGTGTACTCCGAAGGCATGCCGCGCATGCTGACGGTGGCGGCGCCATTCTTGTCGGTGGTTTCCATGCCGACGTCGATGCCTTCCACATCGCGCAGCGCGTCGATCAGGTTGGTATAGGGACGTTGGCTGAGTTCCTCGCGGGTGACCACGCTGATGCTGGCCGGCGCGTCGACGATTTTCTGCTCGAAACCGGCCGCCGTGACAACGACGGTGTCGAGGGTATTGGGGCGGCTGGAGCCATCCGGCAGATCCTGGGCCATGGCCGGGAGGGACAGCGAGAGCAGCAGGCCGATGGCGAGCCGGTTGCGGCGGGGGAACAGCGGGGACGGAATCTTCTGGGAGTGGATCATGGTCATCGGATAGGCGTATGGATGCCGTTCCGCGCATCGGCGGAGCAGGGCAATCGAAGAAGGAGAGGGCGGGGAACGCAGGAGCCGCGCGCGCCGCGACGGCCCGGTCGCGAGCGGACCGTCAGCCGATCAGGTGGTGCGGATCAGGAGAGAAGCGGCGGGAGGCGCCTGGCCGCGATGGCGCTGGCGCGCGGGCGCCGGTTTGGCCGGCGCGCGATCGGGATCATGCAGCGAGGCCTCGACCGTCCCCAGGACGCGTGGCGGGGACGGCAGGATGCTGTCGATGAATATCGCCGGCAAAGAGGCCGGCGCAGGTTCCGCCTGCCGGGAAACCACCTGCGTGCCCGCCCGCCGCTTCTTGGCGGGCTGGTCATCGTGAAGACCGGCCTCGGGGCCGTCTTCATCCGGCGCCTGCTGGAACAGGCCGGAGACGTCCGGCCAATGCCCGAAACCATGGGGCTTGTGACCCGCGATTGCGCCCAGGTGGACGGTGGACAACAGCAGGCACAGCGTCGCCAGCACCGACAGCCAGGCCGCGCCCGGACGCACCTGGCGGCGCGCCCGGCGAGCGGGAAGGACAGCGTGGCGAATCGCCTGGAACAAACCGGACCCCTGGGAAACGGCCACCTCGATGGGTGGCAAGCGCGGGGATTTTAATGAGAATCGTTATCAGATGCAAATGAGAGGCAACACGGTTGCCCGGCTCAGGTCTCCGCCCAGCGCCGCAGCAGGTTGTGGTACACGCCCGTCAGCCGGACCAACGCGGCGTCGTCGGCACCGGTGGCGCGCAGCGTCTCCAGCGAAGTGTCCATCTCGAACAGCAGCCGGCGGCAGGCATCGTCGCGGACCATGCTCTGCACCCAGAAGAAGGAGGCGAGGCGCGCGCCGCGGGTCACCGGCTGGACCTTGTGCAGGCTGCTGGACGGATACAGCACCAGGTCGCCGGCGGCCAGCTTCACTTCGTGCTCGCCATAGGTGTCGCTGATGATCAGCTCGCCGCCGTCGTATTCGTCCGGCTCGCACAGGAACAGCGTGCAGGACACGTCGGAACGGATCGATTGGCCGCGGCCATCCGGCGCGCGGGTGAGCATCACCGAACCGTCGATGTGGAAACCGTACTCGCCGCCGCCCTGGTAGCGGTTGAAACGCGGTGGCACGGTGCGCAGCGGCAGCGCGGCGGCGAAGTAAAGCGGATTGCGTTCGAGCGCGGCGAGGATGCGCTGGCCCAGTTGCTCGCGCAGCGGTGAGGCGTCAGGCAATTGTTCATTGCGCTTGACCTGCGCGCCCTGGACGCCGACCGTCTCGCGGCCATCGGTCCAGTCGGCCTGATCCAGCGCCTGCCGCATTGCCGATATCTCCTGCGGAGCGAGCACCTGGGGGATATGCAGCAGCATGTCTTGCTCCTTGGAAGAAAGCGGGGAGGCTTCCGCCTCCCCGCCGTGACCGCATCAGAACCGCAGGTTCAGGCTCAGCAGCACCGAACGCGGTGCGCCCGGGGTGTAACGGTAGCCGCTCTTGTTGATCGCCGCCACGTAGTCCTTGTCGAACAGGTTGTAGGCGTTCAAGCGCAGATCCAGGTTCTGGTTGAACGCGTAGCTGACCACCGCGTCCCACACCGTGTACGACTTGACGAAGTTCGGGGTGCCGACGGCGCCGTCGGTGCCGCGCTTCATCTCGCCGGAGTAGCGCACGCCACCGCCGACGGTCAGGCCGAACGGCAGTTCGTAGGTGGTCCAGGCGGTGAAGGCGCTGTCCGGGGTGTAGCCCAGATCGCGGGTCTTGTCGTTGGCCACAGGCGGGCCACCCGTCACGGTGGCGTCCATCGTGGTATAGCCGGCCGACACCGACCA
>Ga0247823_10003219_pt1 | contig 13286 bp, 13 predicted proteins | sample 13C_PalmiticAcid_2_FD_192426 | JGI IMG/M metagenome (GOLD analysis project Ga0247823, IMG submission 192426) | Soil microbial communities from agricultural site in Penn Yan, New York, United States - 13C_PalmiticAcid_Day30 | ecosystem: Environmental > Terrestrial > Soil > Agricultural land...
AATCTATATAATTGATTTATAACGTTTTTCTTATGTCGGAGGACGCCAAAACTTGCAGTGGATGATGGTTCATCCAATAGCATGTTCCGGGCTGTAGAGCCACGGATTCAGCCCGACTCAGCTCGCGGTGGCTTAGCGGGGCCATCTTAAGCGGGCTGTTTTGGCTGAGGGATTGAGCCGGCGGACGACCTAAAATACCGAGTGCGGTCAGGCTCGGAATCTCCTGCCAGCGATACCATTTATGAAAGCTGTGGGCACTGTCAGAACCCATGAGGAATACGAAGTCAGTGTGGCTAAAGCCGCCCTTAAGCGCTTGTAGCGTATCAAAGGTGCGATGTGTGCCCAACGTGTCCTCGATGTCCGTTGCCAGCATACGCGGCTCATCAGCGAGCATTCTCTGGCTGTCACGCAAGCGGTTGGTGAGGGGCGCATATGATTTTGGATCTTTGAGCGGATTACCCGGAGATACCAGCCACCAAATCGCATCGAGCTTGAGCGTTCGTAACGCCACGCGGCTGATATGCAGGTGCCCTGCATGCGGAGGATTAAATGATCCACCCAGCAAGCCCACACGCTGGCCGTGCCAAACATAAGCGTTATGAAGATTGGGGGATGCCTTAAGCACGATAGCCTCTCTGTTCAGAGAGGCTATCATAAGAATTCTATATCGTGAAACTTACTTCAGCTGGGAAGCAATCGACTTTATTGACTGATCAATCAGACGGTCATTTGTTGCTTGATCCATTTGCTTGGCAATGATTTCAGCGGTCGCTTTTACGGACAGTTCAGCGGCATAAGCTTTGATGTCTTGCATCGCCACTTCTTCCATACGCTTCAAACGGTCTTTCAGTTGTGCTTCCTTGCGGGCAACCATTTCATTCAGTTCTGATTCAGCCTGACGCTGGATTTCAGAAGCATGCTTTTCAGCAGATGCCAGGATCGTTTCAGCTTCGCGTGCGGCATCACGTTGCTTGCGCTGATATTGCGCCAGCAATTCTTGTGCTTCAACGCGCAGTGATTCCGCTGTTTCGATTTCCTTACGGATTTCTTCGATACGACGGTCCAGTTTGCCCATCAGCAGTTTCAGGCCGAACTTCCAAAAGCCGATCGCAAAAATTACGAAGGAAATCAGAACCCAGTTGGTGGCGTTACCAAGAAATTCCATCATGATTACGCAGCCTCACGTTTGTTGATCGACTGAACAACGCTTTTTGCATGGTCCAGATCAGCCGGTGTGCCAACAATCTTGGCAGCCGCTTCGCTGGCAACTTCTGCAGCAATCGTGGTCATTTGTTCCATGGCATCGGACTTGGCGGATTGCAAACGCGCTTCCAGCACCTGCATGTCATGATCCGCCTTTTGACGCAGACTGTTGATCTGTGCCTCTGTGCGGGACTTCATGGTGGCGTGAACGTCGTTCACAAGACGTTTGGATTCGTTACGCGCGTGATCAAGGTTCGTTTCGTAAGCGGCCTGAACGCTGTCTGCTTCTTTACGGAGGCGGTCAGCTGTTTCAAGATCGCTTTCGATATGAACGCGACGGTTTTCAAGAATGCCAGAAATATCCGGTAAAATTCGGCTTGAAAATACCGCGTACAGGATCACGAAGGTAACGGCCAGCCAGAAAACCTGTGTCGGAAATGTTTCCGGGTTAAACTGTGGCAGGCCGCCACCGCTTTCAGCGTGTTCGATATCATGGAGAGGCTCCGCGTGTGGATCGGCGGCAAATGCAGCTTGAACGCCAAACGCCAAAGCGCAGAACGTATAAGCCATTATTTTATTCAAACGATCCATCATCATAGAGCCTACTCTGAAGTTCAGAATTAACCGAACAGGATAACGAGAGAGATAACCAGCGCGAAAATCGCCAGAGCTTCTGTCAGAGCGAAGGTCAGGAAGAATTTCTTGTCCAGCAGTTCCAGAGCACCTGGGTTACGGCCTACAGCTTCATTGTAGGAGGAGAAGATCAGACCAAGACCAATACCAACGCCAAGAATCGGCATCAGAGCCAGTGCGGCGGCGATCAGTTTTGCGGCTTCGAGTTCCATTGTTTTACTTCCTTCTTCGTAGTGATTAGTGGTTAGTGGTGAAGTTCAACCGTGTCTTTCAGGTAGATACATGAAAGGACGGTAAATACGTATGCGTGAAGCAGAGCGATCAAAAATTCAAAACCGATCAGGATCACGTTAAAGAACATTGGCACGAGGCCCGCGGCAAAGCCAACAGCGCCCATGCTCAGCATGCCGACACTAAAACCGGCGAATACTTTCAGCATCAAGTGACCAGCCATCATGTTTGCGAACAAACGGACGGACAGAGTAACCGGACGTGCCAGGAAAGAAACCAGCTCAATCGGAATAATCAGCGGGAACAGCCATGCTGGAACACCCGGTGGCACCAGGAAGCTGAAGAATGCCGGACCATGCTTCACAACGCCGATAATCAGCACAGTGAAGAAAATCAGCAATGCCAACGCCATCGTTACAATGATGTGGCTGGTGTAGGTAAAGGAGTAGGGGATCATACCCAACAGGTTACCCATCAGGACAACCATGAACAGCGTGAAGATCAGCGGGAAATACTGGCGGCCGCCTGATCCGATATTCTCGCGGATCATATTGGCGACGAACTCATAGAGCATCTCGCCCATAACCTGGAGACGACCCGGTACCAGAGCCTTGCGGCGGGTAGCCATCGTCAGCGTTGTTATAGAGAGAACAACGCCAATCATCATCCAGAGAGATGAGTTGGTAAAGGACAGATCGATGCCACCGACTTCAAGTGGGATAATCGGAGTAATCACAAACTGGTGAATAGGATCGGCCACGCCTAGGAATTCCTTGTTTTCAGCGGTTAGTCGTCTTCATTTTCCGGCGCCTTTTTAGCGCCTTTTTCTGCCTTTTGCAAGGTGGCATAACCAACAGAAGACCCAATATTTTGAGTTATTCTATATATGTTGAAAAAACCTGCAAAAACGCCCGCCAAAAGGAAGACAATCAGGAATATCGGCTTGGTTCCCAGCCACGAATCCAGCCCGTAACCGATCAATACACCGGCACCGATGGTCACGACCAGTTCGGCCCCGGCCCGGATTCCATTATTGACGTTCTCGGCGTCCTTCAATTTGTCAGATTCCTGCTTGGCCTCGGAGGCTTTGCCGGACTTGAATTGGGCGATTTTGGCTTCGAGGTTATCCAGATCGTTCGGCATATTATATAGGTCTCATGGTTGTGGAGCCGCTCAGGGACATAATATTAGGGTCTTTGCTCAGTAGTACGAGGCCAGCCCCTGTCACAGTACCCGTCTGGATCAGGGAAGGGCTGACGCCACGAATACTGACGCCCGGAATAGGCTGGCCGCTCATATCCGGATAATCGCCAGGGCTAATCGGCGTCTTGGCGCGGATAAAAACCTCAAAGCTGGCATTATTAAATGAATCTTTGCTGGTGCGGTTAACCGCCGCAAACAGTTTTACATCGAGTTTGGAGTAATCCAGATCCGGATTGGCCATGACGAAATCTCCCTGATTTTTCTTATTAAAAAAGCCCGCCGAAGCGGGCTTTTCGAAACTACTATGCAGCATCCAGGAAGTCTAGCTGCTGGTTCATGTCCACAGAAACCAGTTGCGAGACCCCGCGCTCGGTCATCGTTACACCGTACAGACGATCCATACGGGCCATTGTCAGACGGTGGTGGGTAATGACCAGGAAGCGTGTTTCGCCGCGTGCTGCGAATTCTTGCAGTACGTCGCAGAAACGATCCACGTTGGCATCATCCAGCGGTGCGTCAACCTCGTCCAGCACGCAGATTGGTGCAGGGTTGGTCAGGAACATCGCGAAAATCAATGCTACGGCTGTCAGTGTCTGCTCACCACCGGAGAGGAGGGAGAGAGACTGCAGTGCTTTACCCGGAGGTTGAGCAAAAATCTCGAGGCCTGCTTCCAGCGGATCATCAGAGTCGATCATCTTCAGGTGTGCTTGGCCGCCCTTGAACAGACGTGTGAACATATCTTTGAAATGTGTGTTCACATCATCAAATGCCTTGGTCAGACGCTCACGCGCTTCCTTGTTCAGCATTTGAATACCGTTACGCAGTTCAGCAATCGCCTGCATCAGATCATCACGTTCAGTGAAGATTGTGCCCAGCTCCTTTTCCATTTCTTCGGCTTCCTGATCGGCGCGCAGGTTTACGGCACCGATAAGGTCACGGGAACGAACATCCTTCTCGCGCTGCCCCTTGATTTCTTCAAGATTCGGCAGGTTTTCAGGATCAAGCGCCGCTTCCACAGCCAACTCTTCAGGAGACATATTGAACTGCTCCTGAATGTGGTTTTTCACTTCTTCGATATGGGTCTGACGTTCAGAGATTGTCGCCATCGCGTGCGCACGTGCTTCACGCACTTCGCTGAGGGCGGCTTCTGCTTCTTTCAGGCCCTTGTTGGTGTCGTTCAGTTCTGCTTCCAGAGTTGCCAGCTTGTCGGATACAACAGACTTCTCGCTCTCGATTTCATTAATCGCGGTCAGCAGACCTTCGCTGTCCTTACGGATTTCGGCCGGACGCTCAACCAGTTCAGCAATTTTGCTGCTCAGTTGTTCCTGACGCTCATCCAGTTCACGCAGGCGTTCTTTTGCACGGATACAACGGTTAGCCAGATTGACGCGCTCATCGGCAATCGCATGCAGACGGCCTTTACGGCGGTTCTGATCCTGACGCACGATCTCGAGGTCGCTGATCGCTTCCTGCAGTTTCGTACGGGCAATGGTCAGACGCTCACGGGCGCTGTCGACCTTCTGCTGGCGCTCGGCCAGTGTGTTGTCGTCAAACGCTTCCAGTTCTTTACGGCTGACACTGATCGCTTCTTCCAGATTACCAATATCTGTTTCAGCAATCGTCAGTGCTTCTTCCAGACGCCCTAATTCCGCCTGACGGGAGGCTTGCGCCTCAACAGAACGGTTCAGGTTAATACGGCGGTCACGCAGACTGTATTCGGCCTGATTTTGAACAGTACGTGCTTCTTTCAGTTCTTCCTGAGCCGTGGAGAGAACTTCCTCAGCAGCATTCAGAACCACACGTGCGTCTTCCAGTGCGGATTCAACACCCGGCAGACGTTCTTGCAAGTCAGCCAGTTGGTTTTTCTGTTTTAATTGGATCGCATGGCGGTCAGCGGCTTCAGCCTTGATATGCAGGCCGTCCCAACGCCAGTAAGCGCCTTCGCGGGAAACCAGTGACTGACCAACTTTCAGTTGGCGGGCCAGTTCTTTGCCTTGTTCAGCGCTATCGACAACCCCGATCTGGCTCAGTGCCAGTTTTAGTGCGGACGGGGCCTTAACATGCGGCTCCAGTGTCATGGCACCAGCGGGCAGGGATGGCAGGTCAGAAACGCTGACATTGCTTTCGCCCCATACAATCGGTGCACCCTCATCCGTGGATGCGGTCAGTGTATCGCCAAGAGCACGGGAAAGTGCGGTTTCGAAACCTTCGTCGGCCTGAACGTCTTCCAGAACGGCACGGAAGCCATCTTCTGAATACATTTCAAGGACGGAACCCAATGTACGAACTTCGGCTTCCAGACGTGATTTCTCGGTAGAACGCAGTTGTACGGTTTCACGGGCTTCTTCGCGTTTTGCGCGGGCGTCCGTGATGGCGTTTTCCAGTTGTTCGATCTTGCCACGCAGAGACTCTGTCTGGGTCTCCAGCGTTTCAATTTCCGTACGCAGGTTGGCAATCGCTTCGTCCTGACCGCTGTCTGCTTTTTTGGCTTCCAGCGTCTGGCGAACGTTTGCCAGACGGGACTTCACGGCATCCATACGGCCTTGGTCGGTGGCGATCTGTTGCTCGAGGCCTTCACGTTTGGCTTTATCCGAAGCTACCGCTTGCATCAGGCTGGTGAATTCGGTTTCCAGTTGGTCAACTTCGACCTGCATGCCATCACGTGTGGTCTGGCGCAGTTCAATTTCGCGTTCCTGATTTTCTTCACCGGCACGTAGTGTGGCTTCTTCAGCCTCGATGCGCTCAAGAACCGCAGTGTTCTCGGTCAGGCTTTCATCTTCATGTGAACGGTCAGCAGTTGTGGTTTCCAGTTGTACTTTGGCTTCCTCAACGGTTGCTTCGATACGCTGTGCTTCATCTTCCAAACGCTGCAGAGCCAGTTTTTGAACCTGCAGACGGGCACCGAATTCAGCGTCTTGTTGACGCAGTTCCGGCAGATCAGATGATTGTGTGTTCTGTGTGCGTGTCAGTTGGCTGACGGTCAGCATGCGCTCGGCAACTTTGCTTTCGATCTCATCAAATGTCGATTTGATCTCATGCAGACGCTCGGACGCACGGCGCCATTCCATCGTGCCAATCATAACTTCCAGCTGACGGATCTGGGCGCTTAGGTTGCGGTATTTCGCAGCCTGACGTGCTTGCTTCTTCAGCTCCTGCAGACGACCTTCCATGCCGCCAACGATGTCATCGAGGCGTTTCAGGTTGTTATCAGCAGCGCGCAGACGGAGTTCAGCTTCGTGACGGCGGGCGTACAAGCCTGTAATGCCGGCGGCTTCTTCAAGGATCATACGGCGATCAACAGGCTTGGCCTGAATCATCGTTGTAACTTTACCCTGAGACACAAGGTACGGTGAACCCGCACCAGCATGCAGATCCGCATAAAGCAGTTGAACGTCACGGGCGCGAACGGATTTGCCGCTGATCTTGTAGTCAGAGCCTTTTTCACGTTCGATACGTCGCACCACTTCAATCTCTTCCAGTTCATTGAACATGGACGGGGCTGTGTGTGCTGTGTTGTCGAGAAGGACTGTAACTTCCGCGAAGTTACGGGCAGGACGCTTTTCAGTGCCGTTAAAGATCACATCTTCCATACTGCCGGAACCGCCACGCATGCGTTTGGATGATGTTTCACCCATGCTCCAGCGCAACGCTTCGACGAGGTTGGATTTACCGCAACCGTTAGGGCCGACAATACCTGTCAGACCGGGGCCGATATCCAGCTCTGTCTTTTCAACAAAGGATTTAAAACCATTCAGGCGGAGCTTGGAAAATTGAATCATATTATTCTGCAACCTTTTCCTGTGTCAGGTATGGCTCCACCTTCTTTTTGAAATCTGCGAAAGGCAGGGCGCCCGCGAAGGTTTCCTTTTCGTTTATGACGAAAGACGGGGTGGATTGGATGTTATATTTTGCGCTGGCATCCTGCATTTTGGCAACGATGTCGGCTTTCTTCTTGTCATCGGCCAGACAGGCATCAAGCTTCTCTTCCGAAGCGCCCAGCAGCTTGGCGTTTTGCTTCAGGATCTGGCGGTAATTGGCATCAAATGCCCATTTTGCCTGCTGTTCGAACAGGAATGAAATGAACTGGTTGTAACGCTCTTCCGGCAGGCACAGGGCGATCAGCGCGCCATCCATAGCCGGAGCATTCAGAGGGAAGTTTACGAATTCAAAGTATACCTTGCCGGTATCAATCAGTTCTTTTTTGACTTCTGGCAGTGTGTGCGTGTGGAAGTCTGCGCAGTGCGGGCAGCTTAAGGAGGCGAATTCCTTGATCTTTACCGGGGCGTTCGGATCACCCATAGCGTAGGTTTTTGCTGCGCCAACGGTGCTTTTCTCTTCAACGTGCGCAGGCTCTGTCTTTGCCACTTCTTCTTTAGCAGCAGGCTGCAGGCCATTGGCTTCAACAGCATTGGATTTCAGCCCAATTCCGGCATAGAGACCGACGATAACAACAACTGCCAGAGCCAGAAGGCCAATCAAACCTTTACGCATTTAATATCCTGCTCCGCCATATCCTAAATATGACAAAAGGGTGAGACACATCAGTAATGAGCTATATGGTAAAAATCAATAAAAAAGGGCCATAAGTCAATAAAACCCTGATGTTTCAGGGCTTTTATCCACACTAACGAGAGGGGAGTTCTAGGACCTGTGTCCTATTCAGCCACACGGACCTGATCACGCCCGCCTTCCTTGGCTTTATACAGGGCTGCATCGGCCTTGGTGATCAGATCCTCGCGGGTTTCGGCCTGCGACGGGTATGAGGACACGCCGATGGAAACGGTAACACCGTCAAAGATGTCTTTGCCGTTCGCAATGGTCATTTTGCGGGTGGCTTCGCAGATCTTGTTAGCAACGATCTGCGCCATCTCGATATTGGTCATCGGCAGAACGACAACGAACTCCTCACCGCCATAACGGCAGGCGATATCTTCTTTACGGGTCGTGTTCTTGACCAGTTGCGCAAATTTCACCAGCAAAGCATCACCCGCATCGTGTCCGCGCGTATCGTTATATTTTTTGAAATGGTCGATATCGAGCACCAGAACACTGAACGGATATTTGTTACGGGATGAACGGCTGATTTCCTGTTCCAGCGTCTCTTCCAGATAGCGACGGTTGAACAAACCGGTAAGAGGATCACGAATGGATTGATTGCGCAGCTTATCTTGCAGTTTCAGGTTAGCCATCGCCAGAGCAATCTGTTTGCCGATACGCTCACACAAATCCTGCTTATATTTGGCAAGATTATCAGGGACGGGTGCTGACACACTCAGCAGACCCAGAACTTCGCCTTGGGACTGCATCGGTACACAGATCGATACACCATCCGTATTGAGTAAGTGACTACAAACAAGCGATGAGCCGTCAGGTTTTGAAACGTGAATATTACCACGACGAATGGCCCAGCATTGCTCAGGTGAGAATTCACCATTCTCACGGCCCATGCTGCCCCAGACAGCAATTGTTTCCACGAAGTTCCGTGAATGGTTGTACATGCAGACTTCGCCTTGTGTTTCGGGCAGCATCTGCGGCATTGATTTCGCAATGATGGAATATGCCTCAGCCAGAGTATTACTGGTCTGCAGATAATCAGACATCTCGCTGAGTGACTTGTCGTCATCAGACAACTTGCGCATATCACTGAGCGCCAAGGATAAAGACGCTTCCATCTTGGAACGCTTATGTGTCTCGCGTGAGATCAGACCAAACACAAAAAGCAAAATGAGAACGTTCGTACCAAGACCTAGGCCGCCTACGAGTAAGGTAAGTTCTTCGGCTTCTTTAACGGAGCGCTGTCTTTCCGTAAGCAAATCTTGCTCGGTATTGACCATCTCGGCAACGATGGATCTGATTTCATCCATACTACGCTTGCCGTGACCCGACTTCACCATATCAAATGCAGCTTCCTGACCATTACTTTGATACGTTGTGATGATGTCAGAGGCAACCTGTATGCGTGCCTCCACATCTTCTTTTAATGTTGCCAGCAATTCTATCTGACGCTTGTTGTCTTTGATAAGATTCTCAAGGCTCTTAATGTAGGCGATTGCCTTAGGACGGGAAACGTCATAGGGATTCAGATAGTCAAGCTGCCCTGTAATAATATAGCCGCGCTGCGCGGACTGAACATCCTTCATGCTGGAAACGACGCCTTCAAGTTCACCGATAACTTGATAGGTATGGTCAACCCAGGCACGTTGATGGTCCAGCCGTTGGAAGTTTGAATAGATCAATAGCGCATTGCCCAGCAGCAGAACGCTGGCGACAAGAAACCAGAAAATAATCCTGTTATTGAATGACAGCTTATTCATGGCGCAGGCAGGTTTCTCAAGGATTGTGACGAAGGTATTTTCAGCTAAAAAGAGCAAAAGATGAACTGAAAAAAGTTCATCTAAAGTATATAAGGCTCTTACTTTCCAGAAGGTTAACCACGTTTTCCTGGATCAAAAACGATCATATCAACGCGGTCCATCGGATCGCGGTCACTTTCAGCGCCTAAGGCGCGGATATCCATGCGATTGGCCTCAATACCCTTGCCAAGAAGGTATGTACGCACCGACATGGCACGGGCGAGGGATGCTTTACGGGCGCTGCTCGCCCCATCCTTTACAGGGCTGGCAAAGGCCTGAATCTGTAATTTCCAGCCGGGATTATCATTCAGAACAGGCAATAATCTGGTCTCGATTTCATTGGTGATCTTGGTATCAATTTCAGTCAGCCCCTGACTGAACGGCACACTGACATACGCCTCTTCATCTTGCGAACGTGGCTCCGGCGGCCGCGGTGTAATTGTCGGGGCAGCCGCATCTGTTAATTCTGCGGTTTTGACTTCTTCTGCAGCGGGGGCTGTTGTTTCAGCAGGCGCTTCATTATCTTTCTTCGGTCTGTAGACATTGTACGGACGCTGCATCGGCTCGGCCTTTACAATGCTTGTACCTTGCTCACGCTTTTCCCGTTTAGGCGTGCCCGGCAATGGCTTGCCGTCTTCACGCTCTGCGACCATTGATTCAATCGTGGCCACCAGACTGGCTTTATCTTTCTCTACCAAGCGATCAAGCAATGGATCAGACTCAGCTGCCAGCTTGATGGTCTGCTCTGTCAGTTGTTCCGACTCCACAGGGGCTTTCGCGACAGCAGGCATATTCTTTTTCCCGCGCGGGCCCGGTGGTGGCGGTGGATTGCTAAGGTCTATAGCTGTTTTCGGCTTTGCAGGCTCTGAGGCTTCAAGTTCTTTAGCTGCTTCGCGGGCACGCAGTTCTGCCACCAGCTCCGGTGGTGCTTTTTGCACGTTGTCTGGGCGACGTGGCGGAATAACAGGTGCCTCTGGCTTGGTTTCGGCAACAGCCTCTACAGGTTTTGCTTCTGGTGCTTTTTCAACAACGGGTTCAGGTGTTGGCTGTGAAGTCTCAGCAACCTTTGTCTCAACGTTTGGATTGGCTGGCTTACGGCCCGGAATAACCGGGGCCTTTGGCGCATCCGCCTTTTTGATGTCCGCAGACGTTGCCTTTGATTCAGGTTCTGCTGCAGCCTTCTCGGTGACTTCCGGTTCTTCCGTCAGGTCGCGTACAGGCACAGATTCTTCCTCTGCTACTGCAGCGGGATCCAGATCGGGGGCAGGGCGTGATGGCACAACATCTTTCAGATTTCCGGCAATGCCTGTGCGAACAGGTACAGGGCGGGATGTATTAATTGAGGCTGGGTCAGTTGTTTCCTTGCGGATCTTTTGTTCCAGAGGAAAGTTTGTGACCTTCAACGCTTCCTCTTCAGGTTCTGCAGACTTCTCAGCGACTATCGGCTTAATCTCTTCAACGACGTCGGGAAGAACGGGCACGGGGTCCGTCACGGCAATAGGCTTTACAGGCTCAAGAACGGCAGCGGGCTGTTGTGCGGCAACGGGCGGAGGGGGAGTTGGATGTGGTGGTGCCGATTTTAATGGCAGATTATCCGGCGGCATCTCAGGTGCCTTGCTGACTATGGGTGCCTTTACGACTTTAGGCGCAGAAGGTTTTTCAGCAGGTACCACGGGCGCTTTGCTCACCGCTTCTTTAACAGGCTCAGGCTCAGATTTTCTGATTACAGGAGCAGGCTTGGCAATAACAGGTTGCTGCTGTGGTGTTGCTGGTGCCACAGCTTGTGCAGGCGCTGCTGTTGGCGCAATCAAACTGGGCATACCCTGTGCCGCATGCGCTTTAGGAGTCGGTGGCTTTAGCTTAATGGGGGCTGGCGCAGGCGTTGGTTCAGCACCTAGTCCCTGCAATACGCCCATGTCCACATAGACCTCGGGGTTGCCTTGCTGTGCGTGTGCACAGGGAACATGGACAAGGGCAGCGGCTGCCAAGAGAGACAGCCGGGCAATCCATTTTTGAATTGATGTCCTGCCCTTGCTCATAATGTCTATGCGGCGTCTTTTTCTGCCGATGCTGAAATCAGAGTTCTTTTGAACTCATCAAAGATTTTACCGTTACCGGCAACAACACCACTGGCGTAAACCGGGTTATCGTTACCATGAATAGAAGATATAAACCCGCCGGCCTCTTTGACAATGATGCTGCCTGCAGCAACGTCCCAAGGCTTCAGATTATATTCCCAATAACCTTCCAGACGGCCTGCAGCAACATAAGACAGATCCAGTGCCGCTGAACCAAAACGGCGTACATCGCCTGACTTGCTGGCAACAGCCTCAACTTGAGCAAGCTGATGTTTGTGGGTTGGCTTCTTTGGTGCAATCATGCCTGTGGCAATTAAGGACTGAGAGAAATCCCGGCGACCGGAAATCCGCAGGCGCTTGTTACGAAGGAATGCGCCTGCCGCTTTTTCAGCACGGAACATTTCATCACGGATAGGGTCATAAACGATACCGGCAACGATCTCACCGTTTTCTTCGATAGCGATGGTGATGTTCCAGTGTGGAATACCATGCAGGAAGTTTGTGGTGCCATCGAGGGGATCAATAATGAAACGATATGGCGCAGAGCCTTTAATCTCTCCGCGCTCTTCCATCAGGAAGCCCCAGTCCTTGCGGGCATGGGAAAGCTCTTCGTATAAAATTTCTTCGGAACGGTGATCGGCGGCTGATACGAAATCAGCGGGACCTTTTTGGGAAACCTGTAATTGCTCAACTTCACCGAAGTCTCGGATAAGGGAACGTGCTGCCTTTTCGGCGGCGCGCAGCATGACATTCATGTTGGGCGACAGGGCCATCTTTAATCACCTAATTTACTGTTGCGAGAACGATCCTGAAGCATCGCTTTTCCCAGACTTTCAAGCACATCTTTCAGGCCCGGGTCTTCGACGTTTTCAAGCACCCCTGATAAATAGGTTTTATCGTTTTCAGTCAAGATTTTTCTGGGTTTTCTGGGCTTTTTGAAGTCCTGCTCGGCGGTTTCATTGGGTACGAAACGCACAGCTGATACAAAACGCTCGCCAAAAATCTGGTTGATACGCTCAAGGATCAGGTCTTTGCGGTAGTGAAGCATCGTGGCTTCGGCGCTGGATGTGGCAATACTGAGTGTCGCCGTAGCCTTCTCGCCATTCTTGGGCTTACGGTATTGCAACTTTACGGGCTGTGTCTTGTGCGCGAGATCGTTACCGACTATATCCTCCCAATAGGTCAGGATACGGCCCAGCATCACAAATTTGCGGCTGAAAACCTGACCGGCAATTGCCGGGATTTTCTCTGACAGAGGTTTAAGGCCGTACATGGCTGCTCGCGTTTTGAAACAGAAGAAAAAGAACGACACGACTATGTCAGGGTCTAGTATACCCGACAAGCTTCCCGTACGCACGATTAACAGTTTTCGTAAGTCTGTGCTGGATTGGTATGACAAGCATCGCCGCGTTTTACCTTGGCGTGCGCTGCCTGATGTAACACCAGATCCGTATCATGTGTGGTTATCGGAAATAATGTTGCAACAGACGGTCGTGGCAGCGGTTATTCCGTATTTCCTGAAATTCACCAGATTATGGCCCACAGTTCACGATCTGGCGGCGGCACCTTTGGATGATGTCCTAAA
>Ga0247823_10003221_pt1 | contig 13280 bp, 7 predicted proteins | sample 13C_PalmiticAcid_2_FD_192426 | JGI IMG/M metagenome (GOLD analysis project Ga0247823, IMG submission 192426) | Soil microbial communities from agricultural site in Penn Yan, New York, United States - 13C_PalmiticAcid_Day30 | ecosystem: Environmental > Terrestrial > Soil > Agricultural land...
GGGGTAGGTACTCGTTGAGGTGGGGGATGTAGCCCGTTTCGCGGGGGATGACCTGAAGAGGCGTGTTAGTGATGCGGGGTGGGTTAGGGGAATAGGGAGATGGTGAGGCGGAGCGTACTTTGCGCAAGAGATCGTCGCAGCGAAAGTTGCGCTTCTCTTCGTCCTCTTGCAGGTTCATCAGCTTGATGTACTCCCACACCGCCATGACGGCCTCCTGGCGGGTCGCCTCGCGCATGTCGATGAGCTCGGCGAGCTCCGGGCTGAGCTCAAACCGCTCGGGGTCTTCGTGCCGGAAGAGGTTGATCGTGATGTTCATGTTCTCGTCCCCGTTCCTCTTGAAGGTGAACTCGTCAAAGTCGGCCATGGCAGGCAGGTTGGCCGCTCCCGCTGGCGTCCTATCCGGCTTCTTCCACTCCACATTGGTGTCAGGCCCCTGGCGCCTGGACTTCTGCCGGTCAAAGTCCACTGTGAGGGCCTTGAAGAAGTGCGACAGCCGCGGGCGTTTGGCAGGCTGGGGCTTCGGCTTGGTCTTGCTGGGCGTGTCGGTCTCCATCTTGTCGCCGTCGCCGTCGTTCTCGTTCGCCTTGCGTTCCTCCTCCTCCGCCTCCAGTTCGTATTCGTCGTCGAGCAGCCGGCCCTCGATCTTGACGCGGTATGAGGACTCGAGGTTGGACGAGAAGTCAAACGTGTCGACATTGAGGCCGTTGTTCTGCCAGAACTGGTCCTCCACCGTGTTGCTGATCCAGATGCGCAGAGTCTTGTAGCGCTACAGTTCCCCCGGCGTCAGCCATGGCCATCTCTGACCGCGTTCCCATGGTGGACATACCTTGACGTTGCGGCTCAGCGAGTCAACGATATCCAACCTCTTGCGCGTCATGGTGGCATCGAGGCGGCGCTCCAGGTCGCGCAGGTTTTTGTACGCGGTGCCGACCTCGCTCTCGGCGGACAGGACCTCCTCGACGCCATCGGGCAGGTTCTTGTCGGTCGGCTTGCGACTCCTTAGCTTCGCGAGGTGGTTCGCTTGTTGCTGCTGGTGGTGCTGCTGGTTGATCTGCGCCTGGGTCATGGGCACCGAGTGGTGAGGGCCGGCCGACATCATGGGGCCTGCGACGGATACAACGTTAGAGTCTGCGGTTCTATTCCACGGATAGTAGTTGGATCCCGGTGCACTTGGCGGGTTCGGGCCGTGGCGGGTTGCGGTTCGCGATTCACGATTCGCCCGGGTCAGAGATTGGAGTCCGGAATGGCCTGAGCAGCGCAAGGGAAGTGCAAAGCTCCACCCGCTTGGCTAACGGATGGGAGGGGCCGGGGGGGAGGAAAAGCGGAGCGCGTCCGGGCCAGGAAGCCGGGGTTCGAGATGACAATCGGACGAAGTCACAAAGCAGTCACGTACCGATGCCGCCTCGGCGTTGTGGGACATGCTGTCCTCCTGCCCTCGGGGGCGCATGTTGGGGGGTGTATTGGCGGTACTGCGGCTGCATTCTGGCGGGCGCAGGCTCGTCGCTGCTGCAGTGCGTGCTCGAATCAAAGGTCGGAAATGGACGGGTAGACCAATTGTTTCGCGGCGGCGATGGCGGTCGGGTCCGGCGGTCCGGGTGGGTGAATTATTGGCAGTCGCGTCGATCGCGTCGTGTCGTGGTCTCCAAGATTTGGTGGAGTTCATTGCGCCAGGAAAGGCGCTGGCTGGGACTGGCTGGTGGCAGGCTCACAAGCCCCACACGGCCATCTTGGCAAAAAGTTTGAGCGACAAGTTGAGCTACAGAAAACGGAGTAAACGCAAGAACATTCTAGATGCAGATCGGTTTCCAGAGTTTGGAAAGTGTAAAACATCGGTTGAATACCATGAATTCAGAGACTAAATTGCAATTCTGACATTCTAGAGGTGCTCTCTTGTAACGTGTGCAAAGTCCAGCTTCCAGAATTCAAGGGTGCCCGACTATCCTGTGACAAAGAATTCGGTCATGTGATACCCCTGACGGCAACCACCCGGTTGCTTGGATCTTAGACAAGCAAACCCCAATGCGTGGCTGAGCTCATCGTTGACCTAGCTAGCTTGAAGAGACTCGTCGTAAAAGACAGCAGAGACACAATGAGGACGCAGCAACTGAGCTGTCCAAATAAAACCATCTTTGCAATATCGGTCGAGACACCAAAGCATGCGACGAGATGAGGACCAGATGATGCGGGTAGAGCCTGCGCCACGCTCCCCAAAAATGCCCATTAAAGGTACTAATAGTTGCAGTTGAAAATGCTATGCCATTCCTCCCGGAGCCTCTGGCGCGCCCCAAAACCCCCTCCATGCAAAAAGTCCCTTTCCCAATCCTCCCAATCCTCCAACACCACCCACGGCCGCCGTCCAGATGGCACAGCATCCGCTAATCCGTATGCGAAGCGGAGGAATGCGCCAACCGCCACGACCATCAACCAAGGGCCAACACGCCGCCGCCACCACGCGAATCAGAAAGCCGCCCCGAGCCCGTTCTTGGACTGCCGTTTGCTGAAGCGGTTGCGCTTCACGTTGACCTCCTCCAGGCTGGCCTGGCTCCTGCTGAGCTGGTTGCGGCCCGACCTGTCGCTGATGCTGTAGCCCTCCGGGAACGCGGCCCTCCCCCCCATCGTGCTCGCCGGGCTCGACATGGACGACGACATATCGCCGAACCCGTTGTCGCTGCTGTAGGAGCCGACCAGGTTCTGCGAGATGGCCAGGTCCTTGGCCCGCTCCAGCGACTCGATCCAGTCGTCGACTGAGAACTTGGTATCGCTGTTTTGCGACGACTTGGGCTCTTCGAAAGTGTAATGCACACCGTTCTAGGGCTGTGTTAGTAGTTGCCTGACAAAAGGGGTTGGAGGGAGGAAGAATGGAAACTCACCGTGTCGACGCACCATACTGTCTGTCCCTTGGCGTCTATTTGCGTCTTCCACACGCAGTCAGACCCCAGCAGCGAGATCTCCTGCTTGGACCGTTTCTCCTCCCCACCAGCGGGGGCGAGCACTATCCGCCCGCTCGAGGTGACCATGACAAGGCGTTGCCTTTTCTTGGTTGTGCTGCCGCCAAAGAACCGGGCCAGCTTCTTGTGCCCATCACCCTCGCCTCGCCCGTGGGGGCTGTTCGGGATTGGCGACGATATTACCATGAGGTCACCAAGCTTCAATATCCTCTCGTTGTTTCTCGTCAGAACCGGAGACCACTCGATGTCCAGCTGCGTCGGCGGAGGCAACTCAGTGATGATCCTAGCAGGTCTTGAGCCGTTGGGTTGCCCGTGTGCTCCCCGAGAAGTGGGTGGTTTTGGTGGGCTGGATCCCGTCCCGTTCAATTGGATAATGTGAGGCTCCTGCGCAGGAGGCACGTACGGCCGCAAGCGGGGCGCCTTCACCCGCCACAGCTCCTTGCCAAACTGTTGCCCATCGAAGAACTCGTGGTTCTTGATATGTTCCACCGTGAGGCGCCGGGCTGGATCCAACACAAGACACCGCTCCACGAGATCCCGCGCAGCAGGAGGGAAACCAGCGGGAAAGTCGTACTCAAGTCCGACGATCTTCTGGAAGGTCAGGTACTCGGTCGCAGCCTTGAAGGGTGGTCGTCCAACTAGGAGTTGGTATATTATGCACCCGAAAGCCCACAAATCGCTTGGCTTGCCCACTGCCTTCTCTGTCAACAGCTCTGGGCTCACATACTCTGCGGTGCCGACGAAGGACGCATTTCTCTTGTCGTCTTGTGAGCCGTCTTGTCCCGACGGGTCTTCGGGCGGTCTCGGCTCTCGGGGGTCTGGCAACAACTTGGCCGTCCCGAAGTCGGTAATCTTGATGTGCATCTGGTCGTCCATGAGCACGTTCTCAGGCTTGAGGTCGCGGTGGATGACACCTCTTGAATGCATGTAGGCAATGGCATCCAGGATCTGGGCGCCATAGAACCTCGTGCACTCAACGTCGAAGGTCCCCGTTTTCTTCAAGACGCCCAGGAGCTCGCCGCCGTTGCAGAGATCCAGAACGTAATAGAGCGACGCCTCGTCCTGGAAGGTGTAGTAGAGTCGGACGATTCCCGGATGGTCCGTGAGCCGGTTGAGTGTGTTCTTCTCGATGTTGACGTATTTGATCTTCTTCTCCTTGATGATGTGCTTCTTCTCGAGCACTTTGACTGCGTACTCTCGGAGGGTCTGGCGGTCGGTGGCAAGGAAGACGGTGCTGTAGGAGCCCTCTCCCAGTATCCTCCCAAAGGAAAAGTCTCGGACCCCCTTCTTCACTGATTTGATGACGGTCCTCCCTTCGGCATCCACCTCTCTTTTCAGGCTGACTGCCGCACCCCGGTCTTTCCACTCCTCGCTGCTCGTTGGCAGGGGCATCTCGGACCCATAACTACCGGGTGGCGCCTGTGGAATACCCGGGATCGATGCATATCCTCTTCCCATCCCCCTCGACGTGCTCCTGTGCGGCACCGTGCCAGCCGGAGCGTGCCCGGGCTGGCTGGGGCCCGGGCGGCCGGAATGATGCGACCGACTGGGTTCACGCGACGGGATCTGTGATGGGCTGGGCTGGTCAAATCTGGGGTCGTTCCTACTCCCATACACCGAAGACCGCGGCGCATCGTTCCTGGGGCCTGGGTATGCCCCCCCTTGCAGATCGTGCTCGACGATCCGAGTCTGGCTGGACAAGGGTGCAGAAGCCGGCGGCACGCTCCCGTTTGTCGACTGATACGCGCCGTACTGTGCTGGGAGGTGGGAGTCACTGGAAGCGGCCGGACTCGTCAGGCCTCGTGCAGCATTCAGACTGTTCTGGGCGTTCTTCAGGATAGCGGCGGCCGATTCGTACGTGTGGGCTTGTCGGGACGGGGAGTCTCTGGCAACGGAGTGAGGCTCCGTATTCTGTGGAGTCTGGGACGCGTCGTTCTCTCCAGCTGCGGTCCCAGAGTTTGGTTGTTGTGAAGGGCTGTCGTCTGGACTCGCCAGGGGGTCGTGCGAGGGGTTGGGCGAGTCGTCGGGATTGGCAATCCGCAGGCCGCCGAGGGCCCGAGACAGGCTGAGGTCCCCGTTCATGCTGGCTATGTTCAGCCCTCCGAAGAGGCAGTACCGACGTCACCGATGGGCACGAGGAGCGGCTAAGGGTCGGGAACGGTGAGCGGCGCCGTATGATCGCACGCGGGCATGCGGTCTGGCTGGGCGGGAGGCGGGGACCACGACGCGGCGAATGAGAAGACGGCGGGAGATTTCGAGGCGGGCCGCGAGTGCCGTGGGGCTCTGGATGTCGCTCTCGTATTCAGGTCTGGGGCACTGGCGAAACTGGTACAGCGTGTCGCGCCTCTTTCGGGCTTGTTCGTGGCAGACCCGGCCCGTGAATTTACCGAGATTCGGGCATCGAGCTGCGGCAGCTCTCACCGTCTCCGATCTTGTGGTGCACCGAGAGTGCGCGGGTGTGCGTGGTCGGACTGCCCTCCGACAAAGAACGAGCGATGGAGAAACGGCCTGAGTGCCGTGGGAGCCGTGGGAGCCGTGCGGGGACGGGGCGGTGTTGATGACGGCGGATGGTTGGGAATTCGGTGTCTGCTCACCTACTCCGCAATGTCCAGAGGGATCGATTGATGGTGGCTTGGGGCTTGCGTGGTGGAGGACTTGGCTGTTCCCAGGGTCTACAACTCCGTGCGAACTCCGCGGGGGAGAGAATGGCGGCACGGTGCGGAATACGGAGGGGTCAGGGGGGACATCGTTTCTCCTCGCTTTGATGGCCGAATGGAGGAACCAAACTGCAAGCACAGGCAGTCCGTATTCTGCAATTGCAGCAGCGACGGAAAGACGGAAAGACGATACTATACCGAGTATTTAAGTGGTTGAACTTCTTGAGGAGTCAAGCGCGATCAAGTTTGTGGAAGGTTGAAGTACCTCACTAAAGGTCTGGTATCTTCGAGTTTGTCTGTCTGTGTGTGTGTTCGTTCCACTTGCCAGCTGAGTGCTGCAACCAACTTCGCTGTTTATTGGGGACCAAGTCCTCAAGAGTCAAGAGTTCCATCGGACAACTACAGCAGAGACAATAGAAAAACACTACATCTTGGATCCTGCTTGGTACCTCCAGCCGATGGAAACAAAAGGCTTGGGTTGTTCAAACATGCAGGCAAGACTGAGATTGTTTTCAATATCTGTGTGTGGCCGGGAACAAACTTGCTGCTGGTCTGCACCTTAGTTTCGGGATGCTGACGGGAATGCCCTCACCCGCTGACTTTGTCCCTTCTTTGTCAATGGAAGTTCCATTGATACTGCACTCAGCGTTGTCGTGGAACGGCATTGCAATTGAGAGTGCGGTCTGGCCCCCTCCCAATTCTGCTTCAGGTTCGCTGTTGCCATCTGGTATGGACTCATGACAGCTGAATCAATGCCCCTCACTCTTTCCTCGAGACCACGGCGTTTCATGCCACTTGCCACATGCCCACCATGAAAACAGTCCTATCTTTCTTGATGCTGTCATGGCAGTGCTCCTCCGCTCTGTCAATAGCACTATCACCTTCGATACCAGCCATTAGATCATTGGTGCCATGCTGCGTCTCAGGCAGACAGTCATCTCGTTGACTCCCACCGATGTCACCGAGGTCGTGCACCGCCGTCGGCTCCGGAGATTTCTTGAATGCGATGACGATGAACAGTGTCTCGCCTCCATCCCGGCCGAGACCGAGGCACTTTGCAACACGACTCGACCCCCCAAGCCCTCGTCATCTCGGACCGTTGGTCATAAAGCAACTCCGAGCAAGTACAGCAGTTCCCCTTCCTCATACAATCGTGTGCGTCCATTGGTGGTAGACTTGCCACTTATGCTCCGCTCCGAAAAGAGGGTTGACGACGACATACCTCCTGCCCCCGAGGCAGCCGACAAGCAAGCGAGCCGTTCAGATGTCGGCAATCGCCAGCACCAAGGCTCTCCTTGGACTCTCCAACTGTGCCTGCGGCCCAAACGCAGCCTGTCTGCTGCAACGATCCCGAATGCGGACGCTGGTGCGGATGTCTCATCGGAATACCAGGCTTCGCTAGAGAATCCTGCTCAGGAATCACCAAACGACAACCGCAGCATCAGACGGCGAGATCGAAGCCCTCGAGACCAATCGCCAATTTGGCTGCCAGAGTCGCCGTTACCCATTCCGATTGAGCGTCCAGCGTCCCAACCAACATCCGCCGATCGGGTGTCTCTCTCTGATATCCGCCTCTCAAAGTGCCAAGTTGGGCTAATGGTGTGCGATAGAGCCAGATCTTGGAAGACAGAGAACGTGCCCTATCGAAGGGCGAGGCAGGCCTCTCGACTCCAACCCGCAGGCCATCGCAGGCATCATCCGGCAGCCCACGGACGGCACCCATCTTGTCTGCCCGGGTATGCCCTGCCCACATGTTCACCCACACACAACAATTGCTGACATGACAACAGGCTTCGCCAGAGCCACTCGACGAGTCGGACTTTTGTAGAATCTTGGAGGCAAGTACTGCAAGCTCGCATCAACTTGACGTGCCTAACCTCGTATCCCTGGGAACCAGTTGGAGGGCTCGTCACCCGTGGCCACCCCGAAGACCCCAGGGCGGCTCCGGGTCTACAATGACTTGCTGCCCGGTTCCTCTCAGCCACAGACCCCGCACAACCTGCCCGAGGCCCGTCATCAGAGTCGACTGCGGGGATCGTATACGGCTCCGGCTCGGGACACCTCAACGGAGCCCACCTGGACCCCCACGACAACCCGATCCCAGCGTGGCCTTGGGAGGAGGAGAGAGCTCAGCCCACTGGGATTACAGACGCCCGGTTTCAAGGGTTTGTATGGGGGCACAGAGAACGTGGACGACGCGGCCTTGGCGGAGCGAATGGCGGAGGAGGAGATGGTGCAAGGCTGGGCGAGGCCATCCCGCCCTGACAGCTCAGCATAATGTTAGCCAGTCACTTGGGGACTTGAGCACGACGAAGGAATAGGGTGTGTGTATGGTGTATCTGTATCGTGGAGCTCACAAGCCTGCCAGATATCGATACTGCGCAGTCGGTTGCCCCATTGCTTGCCCAGACGAGATGCAGGTGAACAGAGCTCGAGCTTATTCCATGCTACACAGTCAGAGCTCGGCGACGCAAGTCAGAAACCGCCCGACTGCCTGATGAGTGAGACGGAGTGTGGACCCAAACTGAGTCGGGCAAGCATTTGCGCACGTGAGGGAGGCGGGACTGTGCGTGAGAGGCGTGATCGGTTGGACAGAAGCAGCCTGGCGCAGCGGTTGGTTGCACGCCGGGACGGCTGGACGGATTGGTGCGTTTTTCGGCACCCCGAGCGGTACCTCCCCCAAGCGGCGCAGCACGGACCATGTCGGGGGCAGGAAGGCGAAGAGTGGGGCCAAGAGACAGGAGGGCAACAACCGACTTCGACGCTGAGCACTGACGGGGATGTTCCGCCGCCTCAAACCAGCGCAGAATTTGGTCGGCGAATCAGGAAATGCCGGGTGGGTACCAACCCCACACGCAATCGCAGCCAATGGGATGCTGCAGTGACCTTCCGGGTTCCCTGGCGCGGCACCCACTGCTTCCAGCTCTCCGATGCCTTTTTGTCTGCCTCGCCCAGATCGTGCAGGTCCTCGCATGCCGGTCCCTCGCTCTGCCTCTGGCCTCAGATCTTTTGCCGCCTCTGCCCTTCTTCCTCTTCCCTCTTCCCCTTCTTCCACCCTCCATCTCTCTCTCGCCCACTTTCTCGCCCACCCGCCATCTCGTCGTCCTCCACCGTCGACTTGGACCATCATTATTGTCCATTACCCACCTTCAACCCATCGTTATCGTTGACTTACACGGTGCCTCGTCGCGCGCCACTCGGGTCCTCGCCCTCCACCAACGCGCGTGCTGGCCCTAACCACCTCCGCACCTCGCCGTCGTCAATCCATCAATTTCATCGAGCCCTGACACTCGGCCCGTCCCCTCTTTTGGCCAATTGCCTTCACATACCCGGTCACTCTTCCTCCTCGGCCCTCTATTCTCTGACTTGCCGCGCCGTCCCCCGATCACTGCATCCATACACCCTTGACACACGCCTTGAACTAACCACTGCCACTACACCGAACTCTAACTATCCTTTCCCTCACTCATCTAGTACTCAACAGATCTTTCAAAATGCCGTCGTTTGATCGCATCCTCGCTTCGTCGCCGGTTCTCGCCATGCCGCCGCAAGCAGCTCATCAAGTCTCAATGGGCAAGCCCTTCCTGCAGTACCAAGGCGATTCCTTCAGCCAGACAGCCTCATGGCGGGCGCAACTCATTCGCACCTGCTCAGCCGCCGGCCGCAAACGATCCAGAGACGAGGCGGCCGTCAACCTGGACCCTCCGGAGAAGCTGGTCGAGCCTCGCGCCATCCAAGACGCAGAGGATGAATGGGTCTACGGCCCGGGCATGACCCTGATCAAGAAGTCTGCCGGCTATGTCACCGATGCCGGCAGCCAGTCCGGGACCTGGGTCGAGGATCGAGCGGCCAAAGACGAGGCGCGCAAAGCGGAAGCGGCCCTTCTCGCCCAAGAACAATTGGCACAGTCGCGCCCTTCCCTGCGAAGCCACAAATCTCAACGGCTCGACATGACAACATCCACCAATGCAGACGAGAAGCTCCCAAGCCGCCGTTCTAGCCCCACCCGTGAAGCGACCAACCCAATGACCGCCTCCTCGGATTCCCTCGCGCAGCCAATCGTCGACAACTTCACGGTCCATCTCGGCATTGGCTGGAGCCGCATCAGCGAGGATGGCCACATCCAGGCGGCCGCTCGTGGCTGGGCCCGCTACATCGAAAACCACTATCCCGTCACCAACGCCAAGATCCTTCTGGAAAGCCGCGGCCTCCAATCGTACCTGGTTGAGGCTTCTGAGGGGTTCTTCCTCTTCGCCGAAAACCTCCGACAGGGCCGACTCGTCAGTGCAACTCCGGAAGGCGCTCTTCAAAACCTCAAGGCCTCGCCGCCCGTCTTTGAAGGCCTCGCCACCATGGATGCATCCGAATCACCGAAGCCTGTGGACTCTATCGTCTCGGCTGAGATGGACATGAGCTGAACGACTCTGGGATTTGTATTGGCGTTACAGGAAGGGACTTGTTTTTCCGGCGCGATTTTTTGAGCAGCTTGTGGCTGGTATGGCGTTGAGCTGGCAGCGTCGACACGATTGAGCTTCGCCAATCTTTCGGCTTGGGGGAAGATGTTTTTCATGGGCAAAAGGTAACCGGGCATTTGGGGGATTTCCGATTTCGACAAGGTTTTGACGATGTGAGAGTGTATGAGTAGACGCAACCGCAAAATCCACTGCATTCATTTACATATCGCTACACCACTGCGTGCTGATGCATCGTATCTTGGTTGTGATTTTGCCCCAAGAAGAGAGATGGATAAGAAGATCGCTTTAAGGCTCAAATCCTCAGCATCAATCCGTCAAAGGCCCAACCATACATGATCAAAGCAGCAGTGCATGCCATGGGCCAGTCATCAAGCTGCACTTACAGCATTGGCGATGCACAGGTGTGCCAGCTGGCAGCCAGTGGCCACGTCGACCACTCCTGGCAGGCATCGTCAACCAAAACGATGTTTCTGTGCCTTTTTGCCCTTTTTATCAGGAGAAAGAAATCGCGTTCCTGGCCTGACGAGAATAAACCCAGTCTCAGACAGGGGTGCCGTTGTTGGCTAGCATCGCTCTCAAAGCCTCTGCTGGCCATTTGCCGGAAACGGCGCAACTGGGCCAAGGAAAGCCAATCGAACGGCATCGCATGGAGAACTCTGGCACCCTGTAACACAGGCCTCAAGGAATAACCGGATCTGTGGACAGGACGCGAAGACGCGCCCCAGCGTCCGCACCGCGACCTGCATTAGCAAGTCACATGCGGGATGCCCGCGGCGGGTTTCCATGGTATTTTTGTATTTTGGTCAACATGACCCTGTTTTCTTTGTCACTTTTCCTCGCCGCCGAGAACCTGGAAGCTTCCTGTTTCCTCGCTTTCTTCCCTTGTGGTTTCAGCTTCGCCTTCCCCGCTAATTTCATCGCTACCGCCTCTGGTCCGGCTCTTGGTGGTTCGGTTCGCCAGGTCCAATCCTCCTCTGCGACGCAACCTGGGCCAGCCGTCGCCAATCATTGTCAGCACACGACCGGACGAATGCCCTGCTCTGCCGAGCTCCCTGCGAGTGGCGAAAGTGTGGCAGCTGCTGCTTGTTCGCCGTTAACAGCCGGACACAGCCTCGCCCCGAGTCACAGCCTCGACGCTCTCCTTGTTGAGCTAGAACAATCTCTCTGCAAGGGGGCACTGCTTTGAATTTGCAAGACCTCTTTGTTGATTTTCTACGGCATAAAGTTTGGGATTTGTATTTTGGCGCGACTCGATGTGTTGACCCCTCTTCGTGCGACAACCAGCTTGCCAAGCACTCAGCTGCCACCTGCGAGCCCACCGATTGCCAGCCGGGAACGGTCAAAGCAGGAGGCAGCCAGGGCCGTGATCAGGTCACTGGCGACGAGGAATCCAGACGAGAACGATCGCACGAGAACAACCGGTCCTGGGCGGGCACGACGACCGAACCGCCCGCATCCATGGTGTCGCAGCACAGCGACGGGATGACCTCGTTGACGCTGCGGGGCCCGTCGTCGGTCGTCGGGACCAGCTCCAGCGGCCGGGGGACGGGGTTACACAGCTCGTCGCGCTCGCGCCGCTACAACCGCTCCCACGCCGGCGGCACATCCTTCATACCAAAGAACGAGTTTCCCGTCTTCAGCCAGAGCGGCGACGTCGAGATCGTGGTGCGCGTCGCGACCGGGCACGAGAACCGCTACGTCCTCCACCGACACATCCTCACACGCTGCTCCGGCTTCTTCGAGGCCAGCACAAGTAACGAATGGTCGCGCGCGCAACCAGTGCCGGAATTGCCGGCACCGGGGATAGCCGGTGCGATCGAGGGGAGGAGCGCGCCTGGCGGGGAGTTGGCGCGGATAGGCGACCGAGGGGGCAGCAGCGATGGGAGCGACAAGCCCGGTTCGATGGCGTTGGCGCAAACGAAGAAGAGGTGGAGATATGAGCTGGATTATGGGTCGGAGGACAACGACATACCGATGTTGGTGCAGAAGGAGGAGATCAGCCACCCGCCGCCAGTCAGCAACTCAATATTCGGTGGCGCTTCTCCGCCCGCTCACTCTTCAAGCCGGCATTCACACCACAAGTCGCAGTCGCACTCCTTTTTCCGATCGGTCGCCAACCTCAGCTTGTCCACAACACACACTCCCTCCCTTCCGCCGCCCACCCCGGAAGAACAAGACCTACTACGAGATTACGACAACCTCTTCCGCATCATGTACAACTACCCGCCCTGTCTCGACGGCGTCAACATTGCCGACTCATACGTGCAGTGCAAGACGCTGCTCCACCTCGCTGACCAGTACGACGCGCTCGCAGTCGTCGGCCCCCGCGTCGACCACCACATGCTCCAGTTCCAGTCGCGCCTGTGGAAGCAAATCGCAAAGTACCCCATCAGCTACCTCCGCCTCGGCTACCTGGCCCGATCCAAGGTCATCTTCCAGGAAGCGCTCATCCACGTCGTCGGCCAGTGGCCGGCGGGCGAGCGCTCCATCCGCGCCGCGCTCCCGGAATCCGTCGTCGACATCATCGAGGACAAGGTCGACGAGCTCGAGGAGACGGTCAGCCGCATCGAGGCCCGCCTCTTCCGCCTCACGCTGACCACCCGCAACGGCGAGCGCGTCACCCCGGCCACGGGCTACCTCGAGTGGCTCGCCGTCAGCCTCTTCCGCCAGTGGCTCGCCGACCACACCTCCCCGCCGATGCCGCCCGTGCCGGAGCGCAGGGGCGCCGGCGCCGACGCGCGCGGCGGTGCGGCCGGGTCCAGGGGCAGGGTGGGGAGCAACAGCAGCGGGAGCGGGGGCAGCGCGGCGAACGGCCGGTCGGGGAATCACCACGGCGGCGGTGGCGGTGGCGGGAATAGCAACAACCACCACAGCAGCAGCGGCGCCCACAACGCAAACAACAACATGCAGCTCGCCCCCGCGCCGTCTCCCGCGGCGATACCGACCCTCGCGTCGCTGGGGCGCACCTACCGCCTCCTGGGCGGCGCGGGCCCGCCGGCGGAGAAGGGCTACCTCGGCCACGACGAGTGCAAGCGGTTCCTCAAGATCACGCCGGAGCTGTACACGCGCGACAACCTGCGCAAGTTTGAGAAGCGGATCGACGAGCTCAAGGCCATGGCGCGCGAGGTGGTGCGCCCGCTGATGGGGAGCGGGCTGGAGCTGGAGATGCTGCACGGCGCGGGCGCGGCGGGGATCGGGTA
>Ga0247823_10003222_pt1 | contig 13278 bp, 12 predicted proteins | sample 13C_PalmiticAcid_2_FD_192426 | JGI IMG/M metagenome (GOLD analysis project Ga0247823, IMG submission 192426) | Soil microbial communities from agricultural site in Penn Yan, New York, United States - 13C_PalmiticAcid_Day30 | ecosystem: Environmental > Terrestrial > Soil > Agricultural land...
TGAGGTTCTTGAAACTGCCCTCGAGCATGGACTGGATCTCGCCGGCCATCTCGTCGGCGTGGGTCAGGTCGTCGCGCAGGCGGTTGAAGGTACTGTCGTAGGCGCGGCGCACGCCGAGCTTGATGCCGGGGCTCTTGAGCTGGCGCGCCAGCGTGGACACCTCGGCCTTCAGGTGCGAAGGGCTCAGCAGCGCGAACAGGTCCTTGAGCAGGCGCAGGTGCACCGAGCGCACCGCCTGGATCTTCGCGCCGCTGGCGTCGAATTCGGCCTGCTCCTGCTCGATGCGCAAGCGCATCTGCTTGATCACGCCCGCGTTCTTGCCGCGCAGGCCGTCGAGTTCCTGGATCTGTTCGACCAGGTCGCGCAGGCGTGAGTGCACCATACGGCCGGCCTCCCCGCGCAGGGCCTCCACCCCGGCGGCCACGGCGGCGCCCAGGATGCGGCGGCGCTGGCCCAGGAGGCCCTCGCTCAGCGCGCGCTCCAGATCGAGCAACTGGCTGGCCTTGAGCAGGTCGTCGTCGCGGTTGACCTTGGCGAGCAGGCCCTTCTGCGCCGACACCGCCAGCACCTGCGACTGCGGCACACCCAGGATCTCGGCCGAATCGGCGCGCTGCGCGGCGATCTGCAACTGCACCTGCTCAGGCGAGCTGAGTGCATCCCACATGGTGTCGATCTTGTTGAGCACCACCAGGCGCGAGGCCTGGCCATCGCCCAGCGTGGCCAGGTGCTGGCGCCAGATGCCGAGATCGGACTTGGTCACGCCGGTGTCGGCCGCCAGGATGAACACCACCGCGTGCGCCTGTGGGAGCAGGCTCACCGTGAGTTCGGGCTCGGCCCCGATGGCGTTGAGGCCGGGGGTGTCGAGAATGACCAGTCCCTGCTTGAGCAAGGGGTGCGCCATGTTGATGAGCGCGTGGCGCCAGCGGGGCACCTCGATCAGGCCGTCGGGGCCGGGCAGCGGGTTGTCCTCGGGCACCTCGTCGTGCCAGAAGCCCATGGCGCGCGCCTCGTCCACGGGCACGTGGCGCACCTCGGACACCTTCTGGATGGCCTTGGCAAGCTGCTTCGGGTCGTTCACGTCCAGGTCGACACGCTCCCACTTGGCGGGGGCATTGCGCCAGTCGAGCAGGGACTGCGGCTGCAGGCGTGTCTCGATGGGCAGCAGGCGCAGGCAGGGCGGCAGGTCGGCGTCGTAGGCCAGCTCGGTGGGGCACATGGTGGTGCGCCCGGCACTGGCCGGCATGATGCGGCGGCCGTAGCCCGCGAAGAACACCGCGTTGATGAGCTCGGACTTGCCGCGCGAGAACTCGGCCACGAAGGCGACCGTGATCTTGTCGTTCTTGATCTGGGCGTGGAGCTGGTCGAGCCGCTCTCGGATGCCCGGCTCCATCAGTTCATGGTCGGCCAGCCATTCGGACAGGAGCTTCAGGCGCAGCGCGAACTGCTTGCGCCAGGCGCCGTGCTGATCGAAGGCTTGAATGAAATTCATGCGGCGGTGTCTTTCGGGCGATCGAACAATATAGCACCCGCCCCCCAGAGAGGCCGCCCATCGCGGACGCGTGGTCAGCGGGCCTGGCAGAGCGGGCAGAAGTAGGTCGAACGTTGCCCTTGCCGGATGGAGCGGATGGCCGTGGTGCACTGGCGGCAGGGCTGGCCGGCGCGGTCGTACACCATGGCGTCGAGTTGGAAGTAACCGCTCTGGCCCTCGGCGCTGACGAAGTCGCGCAGGGTGCTGCCGCCCAGCGCCAGCGCGCGCTGCAGCACCTCGACGATGGCGGCGTGCAGGCGCGCCGCGCGCGGACCGCTGATGCGGTCGGCCCGCGTGGTGGGGCGGATGCCGGCGCGAAACAGCGCCTCGCTGGCGTAGATGTTGCCCACGCCGACCACGATGTCGCCAGCCAGCAGCACCTGCTTGATGGGCGCACGCCGCAGGCGCAAGGCCTGGTGGAAGCGCACCGGATCGAAGCCCGCCTCCAGCGGCTCCACGCCCAGGTGGCCCAGCAGTTGCACCGCGCTCGGATGCTCCAGCGAAGGCACGTGCACCACCGCGCCGAAGCGCCGGGGATCGTGCAAGCGCAGGCGACCGTGGCTGGTGTCGAGCTCGAAGTGGTCGTGCGGGCCGGCCGGTGGCAGCACGGGCGCGAACTGCAGGCTGCCCGACATGCCCAAGTGCAGCAGCAGCCAGCCGGCGTCCAGTTCCATCAGCAGGTACTTGCCGCGGCGACCGACCGAGCGCACCCGCTGGCCGACCAGCGCGTCAGGCTCGATGCCCAGCGGCCAGCGCAGCGGCTTGCCCAACGCCACGCCGCGCACCGTGCCCCCGGCGATGCGGTCGGCAAAGCTGCGTCGGGTGACCTCGACTTCGGGCAATTCGGGCACGGTGATCCGATGAAAATGGGGCGCGGGGAACACGCGCCAGGGTCTTTGGATCAAGACACAAAGGCCTTGGACCCTTCAATTATCATGACCCGATGAAACCCCTGCCGCTGCATTCACGTCTTCGCCGCTCACTGGTGGCGCTGGCTTGCGCCGGCGTGCTGGCCAGCCCGGCGGCGCTGGCGCAGAGCCCACTGAAGCCCTTGGTCACCAGTTCCCCGCTCGACGCCTCGCTGTTCTACCAACTGCTGCTGGGTGAACTCAACGTGCGCGGCGGCGACCCTGGCGCGGGTTACTCGCTCATCCTCGAAGCAGCCCAGCGGGAGAAGAACCCCGAGCTCTACCGGCGGGCCGTCGAGGTCGCTCTGCAGTCCCGCCAGGTGGACGCCGCGCTGGCCGCTGCGAACACCTGGGCGCGCGACATCCCCGGCGACGCCGACGCCAACCGGTTCACGCTGCTGACGCTGCTGTCGCTGGGGCGCGTGAACGAAACCGCGCCGGCCCTGCGTGCCGTGCTGCAGGCCACCCCGGCCGAAGAACGCAACAGCGCCATCGCGGCCATTCCGCAGATGTACGCGCGCGCCACGGACAAATCCCAGGTGCTTGCCACTGCCCGCGAGGCACTGGGCCCGTTCCTGACCCAACCCGCCCACGCCGGCGCCGCCTGGGCCACCCTTGGCCGGCTCGAGTTCGACCTCGACCGCCCCGTGGCCGCCACTGACGCCGTGCGGCGCGGCCACGCGGCGGACCCGACCTCGCCCTACCCGGCCCTGCTGGCGCTGGAGTTGCTCGAACGCGGCCAGGCCGAGACCGAGCCGGTCGTGCGACAACACATCGACGCCGCGCGGGCAAAAGACCCGCAGAACACGGCCATCGCCACCGCCTACGCACGCGTGCTGCTCGACCTGGGCCGCCTGCGCGACGCGCGCGTGCAGCTCGAACGCCTCACCACCCAGGCACCGCAGCAGGCCGATCCCTGGTTGCTGCTGGGCATGCTGCAGGTGCGGGACAACGCACTGCCCGCTGCGGACGTCTCGCTCGACACCTACCTGCAGCTCGCCCGCGACGCAAAGGACGAGCGCGTTCGCCGCGGGCTCACGCAGGCGTACCTGCTCAAGGCGGAGATCGCCGAGAAGCAGCAGGACTTCGTCGCCGCCAACGCCTGGCTCGACCGCATCGACAACCCCGAGGAGATCATGGCTGCGCAGTTGCGCCGCGCCTCGGTGCTGGCGCGTCAGGGCCGCCTCGACGAGGCCCGCGCACTGCTGCGCAGCCAGCCCGAGCGCCGCCCCGACGACGCGCGCCTCAAACTGATCAGCGAGGCCCAGTTGCTGCGCGAATTCAAGGCCTGGCGCGAGGCCTATCAGGTCTACGGCGAAGCGGTCCAGCGCTTCCCCGACGACCCGGACCTGCTCTATGAACAGGCCATGATGGGCGACCGGGCGGGCATGCCCGCCGAGATGGAGCGCCTGCTGCGCGAGCTCATCGCCGCCAAGCCCGACCACCACCACGCCTACAACGCGCTCGGCTACTCCCTGGCCGACCGCAACGAGCGCCTGCCCGAGGCCAAGCAGCTCATCGAAAAGGCCGTGTCCATGGCGCCCGACGACGCCTACATCCAGGACAGCCTGGGCTGGGTCGAATTCCGGCTCGGCAACACCGAGCGCGCGCTCGGCATCCTGCGCGACGCCTACGGCAAGCGCCCCGACCCGGAGATCGCCGCTCACCTGGGCGAGGTGCTCTGGTTCAAGGGACAACGCGACGAGGCCCGCCGCATCTGGCGCGAGGGTCTGGCGCTCGCCAACGACAACGAGACGCTGAAGAGCACGCTCAAGCGACTCAACGTCGAGCCGTGAGCCTGCGCGCCCCACTCACCCGCCGCACGGCCGTCATCGCCCTGGTCGCTGGCCTCGCCGGCTGCGCCACACCGCGGCCCCGCCTGCCCGGCGAAGCTGCCTGGTCCGGCCGGCTCGCCCTTCGCGTGGACAGCACGCCACCGCAGGCCTTCTCCGCCCTGTTCGACTTGCGCGGCAGCGCGGCACGTGGCGAACTCCAACTCAGCTCCGCGCTGGGCCAAACGCTGGCCACGGTGCGCTGGTCCGCGCAAGGGGCCGAACTGCAACGCGGCAGCGACACCACGCGCCGCGACAGCCTCGACGCACTGACCACCGAACTCAGCGGCGCCCCCTTGCCGGTGCTGGCCATGTTCGACTGGCTCCAGGGTCGGGACGCCCCGGCTGGTGGCTGGCGCGTCGATCTGTCGGCGCACGCCAACGGCCGCCTGGTGGCGCGGCGCGAGCAGCCCCTGCCCTCGGCCGAGTTGCGCCTTGTCTTCGAGCAGCCATGAACGCGCTGTACGACGTTCCCGCGCCGGCCAAAGTCAACCTGTTCCTGCACATCGTGGGCCGCCGCGACGACGGCTATCACGAGCTGCAGTCCGTGTTCATGCTCATCGACTGGTGCGACCACCTGCACTTCGAGCGACTGGGCAACGGCGCAATCGAGCGCGTGGACAGCACACCCGGCGAGTTGCCTGAGGACGATCTCTGCGTGCGCGCCGCGCGAGCGCTGCGCCAAGCCACGGGCTGCGCCCACGGCGTGCGCATCACGCTCGACAAACGCCTGCCCACCCAGGCCGGCCTGGGCGGCGGCTCGTCCGACGCCGCCAGCACGCTGCTCGCGCTCAACCGCCTGTGGGGCCTGAACCTGCGGCGCGACGCGCTGGCTCGCATCGGCCTCACATTGGGCGCCGATGTGCCCTTCTTCATCGGCGGACGCCACGCCTGGGTCGAGGGCATCGGCGAACGCCTGACGCCCATCGAGTTGCCGCGCGGGCACCTGGTACTGGTCAAGCCACCGGGTGGCGCGTCCACACCACGGATCTTTGCTGAGCCATCGCTCAACCGGAACACGAAAACTGCTACAATCCAAGGCTTTGCTGCAAACGGCACCCTCGATTCGCTGATGGCCTTCGGCCACAACGATCTGGAGCCGGTGGCACGGGCCCTGTGCCCCGAGGTCGGTGAAGCCATTCACTGGCTGGCAGACCAAGGTCTGTCGGGGCGCATGACCGGTTCCGGAACGGCGGTGTTCGCACCGTGCGACAGGAATCAGGTCCTCAGCCCGGCGCCAGCGTCCTGGCAGGTGCGGGTCTGCAGCAACATGGATGTCCATCCATTGCTCGATTGGTGCGACGGCTGAAAGCCTGCACACCAGACGGTGCAAGGGTTGTGCAACCTGCGACAATTCGGTGGTTCGTGACATTGGCACGGACCTCCTGTGTAGGGGAGTCGCCAAGTTGGTAAAGGCACCGGATTTTGATTCCGGCATGCGAGGGTTCGAGTCCTTCCTCCCCTGCCACCGTTTTTCTGACATCACTCACACTGGCCATCGTTTGATGGCCGTTGTTTTTTGATCGCGGCCCCGCCGGTGGCCGCCAGACCGCTGGGAATGCCATGCAAGTTCAGCCCCCGGATTACATGATCTTCACCGGCAACGCGAACCCCGTGCTGGCATCCGAGATCGCTCAGCACCTGGGCACGCAGCTCGGCGCGGCCACCGTGGGCCGCTTCTCCGACGGCGAGGTCACCGTCGAAATCACCCAGAACGTGCGCGCCCGCCACGTGTTCGTGGTGCAGTCCACCTGCGCGCCCACGAACGAGAACCTGATGGAGTTGCTCATCATGGTCGACGCGCTCAAGCGCGCCTCGGCCGAGCGCATCTCCGCCGTCATCCCCTACTACGGCTACGCCCGCCAAGACCGCCGCCCGCGCTCCAGCCGCGTGCCGATCAGCGCCAAGGTCGTGGCCAACATGCTGCAGACCGTGGGCGTCCAGCGCGTGCTCACCATGGACCTGCACGCCGACCAGATCCAGGGCTTCTTCGACATCCCGGTCGACAACATCTACGCCTCGCCCGTGCTGCTGGGCGACCTGCGCACCAAGAACTACGAAGACCTGCTGGTGGTCTCGCCCGACGTGGGCGGCGTGGTGCGCGCGCGCGCACTGGCCAAGCAACTCAACTGCGACATGGCCATCATCGACAAGCGCCGCCCCAAGGCCAACGTGTCGGAAGTGATGCACGTCATCGGCGACATCGAGGGCCGCAACTGCGTGATCATGGACGACATGATCGACACCGCCGGCACGCTCGTGAAGGCGGCCGAGGTGCTCAAGGAGCGCGGCGCCAAGAAGGTTTACGCCTACTGCACGCACCCCATCTTCTCGGGCCCCGCCATCGAGCGCATCGCCAAGGGCAGCGCGCTCGACGAGGTGGTCGTCACCAACACCATTCCCCTGTCGCAGTCCGCCCAGGCCTGCGGCAAGATCCGGCAAGTTTCCGTGGCCCCGCTGATCGCCGAGTCGATCGCGCGCATTGCCTCGGGCGAGTCGGTCATCAGTTTGTTCGCCGATCAGGACAACTTGTTCTGATCAGCGATCAATATCCGGCCGCCGCGAGGCGGCCTTCATCAACCCGAGGCGTTCTGGTCGCGGAACCCCTCAATTGGAGTCAGTCATGCAATTCGTCGCTTTTGAGCGCGCCAAGCAGGGAACGGGTGCGAGCCGCCGTCTGCGCATCACCGGTCGCGCGCCCGGTATCGTTTTTGGTGGCACCGCCGCCCCCGTCTCGATCGAACTCGATCACAACGCGCTGTGGCACGCCCTGAAGAAGGAAGCCTTCCACGCCTCCATCCTCGACATGGAGCTCGGCGGCAAGGTTGAAAAAGTGCTGCTGCGCGATGTGCAGTACCACCCCTTCAAGCCGCAGGTGCTGCACGTGGACTTCCAGCGCGTGGACGACAAGACCCGCCTGCGCAAGAAAGTGCCGCTGCACTTCACCGGCGCGGAAGAGTCGCCGGCCGTCAAGCTTGACAAGTGCCTGGTCAACCACGTGGCCAACGACATCGAGATCGAGTGCCTGGCCACCCAACTGCCCGAGCACATCACCGTCGACCTGAGCCAGGTCACCAAGGGCGCTACCGTGCACGCTGGTGACATCAAGCTGCCCAAGGGCGTAAAGATCGTCACCCACGGCCGCAAGGACATCACGGTCGCGACCGTGGTCGAGCCGGTCGAGGAAGTGGTGGCAGCGCCCGTCGCCGCCGCGCCCGCGGACGACAAGAAGAAAGGCAAAGGCAAGAAGTAAACAAGGGCCCCCACGCTCCGCCGCTGCGCGGGTCGCTGCCCCCCAAGGGGGCGCGTTCCGGCTTGGGGCGGCCCGGCGCCGGAACCCTCTTCTCCCTTCCGAAGGCCCGCCCCGCGCGGGCCTTTTCTTTTGGGACAATCCCTCCCCATGATCAAGCTCATCGCCGGCCTGGGCAACCCGGGCCCCGAGTACGAGGCCACGCGCCACAACGCCGGTTTCTGGTGGGTGGACGAGGCCGCGCGCCTGCTCAAGGTGTCGCTGCAGATGGAGCGCTCGCATGCCGGCCTGGTAGCGCGCGCCAACGTCGGCGGACAGTCGGTCTGGCTGCTCGAGCCCCAGACCTTCATGAACCTGTCGGGCAAGTCGGTCGGGTCGCTCGCCCGCTTCTTCAAGATCGCACCCGAGGAGGTGCTGGTGGTGCACGACGAACTGGACCTGCCCCCGGGCGAGGCCAAGCTCAAGAAGGGCGGCGGCCACGCGGGCCACAACGGCCTGCGCGACGTCCACGCGCAGATCGGCGCCGACTACTGGCGCCTGCGCCTGGGCATCGGCCACCCGGGCAACAAGAACGAGGTGGCGAACTGGGTGCTCAAGAAGCCCTCGCCCGACGACCGCATCGCCATCGAACAGGCCGTTGACCGCAGCCTGCGGGCCCTGCCCCACCTCATCGCTGGCGAGGTGGACAAGGCCACCGCGCTGATCCACACGAGCAAGCCGCCCCGGCCGAAGCCGCCGCGGCCCGCCGCGCCGGCCTTGACCACGCCCGTTCAGGCGGCTGGCGCCTCACCCGAGGCCGACGACAAGCCCTGACCGGCCTTCTGCAAGCGCTGGTACTTCTGCCACAGCGTCTCTTTCGATTCGACGTGCGCCGGGTCGACTGGAATGCAGGACACCGGGCAAACCTGCACGCACTGCGGCTCCTCGAAGTGCCCCACGCATTCGGTGCAACGCCCGGGGTCGATCTGGTAGATCTCCTCGCCCATCGAGATCGCCTGGTTGGGGCACTCGGGCTCGCAGACGTCGCAGTTGATGCACTCGTCGGTGATCAGCAGCGCCATGGCGCTCTCCTCAGGCCTGCAGCGGCGGCGTCACCAGGCGCGCCGCCACGGCGGGATGGACCATGGTGGAGACGTCACCGCCGAGCTTGGCAATCTCCCGCACCAGGGTGCTACTGATGCACTGCAGCTCGGCCTGGGGCAGCAGGAACACGGTTTCCACCGCCGGGTGCAGCTTGCGGTTCATGGCCGCCATCTGGGCTTCGTAGTCGAAGTCGGTGATGTTGCGGATGCCGCGCACCACGGCCTGCGCGGCGTTGGCGCGGCAGAAGTCCATGATCAGCCCGTCGAAGGGCAAGGCGCGCACGCGCCCCGGAAGGCGGCGCGCTGTCTCTTCCACCATCGCCAGGCGCTCGTTCAGGCTGAACTGCGTCTTCTTGTGGTGCGCCACGGCCACGGCCACGATGACCTCGTCGAACAGGCCGGCGGCGCGGTGCATCACGTCCTCGTGGCCGAGCGTGATCGGGTCGAAGGTGCCGCTGTAGACGGCGATGCGGGCGGTGGTGTCGGGCATGGGGGGATTATCCCGTGGTGCCCGGCAAGGCCGGGCGCAGCAGGTGAAAGGCCACGGCGCCCGCGCGGCCGTGGCGATGCAAGGCCAGGTCGAGGGGCGACAGATCCGCTTCGGCCCAGGGACGCGGGGCTTCCAGGTAGACGAAACCTTCGGCCGACACGGCCTCGCGCGCGGCGCGCAGCGCGGGCTCGAACAGGTTCACCGCATCGAAGGGCGGGTCGAGAAAGACCACGTCCAGGCCCTGTCCCGCCGCCGCGCGCAGGGCAGCCAGGCCATCACCGCGCTGAACGCGCACGGTCTCGGCCTTCAGGCGCGTGCGGATGGCCTGGAGCTGCGCCACGAGCGTCGGATCCTGCTCCACCATCACGACCTCGCGCGCACCGCGCGAGGCGGCCTCGAAGCCCAAGGCTCCAGTGCCCGCGAACGCGTCGAGGCCACGCCAGCCCGTGAGGTCCTGCCCCAGCCAGTTGAACAGGGTTTCGCGCACGCGCGAGGGCGTGGGCCGCAGCCCGGGCCGATCGGCCACGGGCAGCTTGCTGCGTTTCCACTGACCGCCGAGGAGGCGGACTTCCTGCGGCGGCGCGCCAGCGTGCTTCTTCATGCCGACGAGCTTAACCGCGGGCCCCTCAGGGCTTCGCGCCGACGATGACGGCGGCCATCCGATCCGGCTTCACCACCCGCTGCATCGCCCGGCGCACCTCGTCCACCGTCAGCGCGCGCACGCGCTGCGTCCAGGTGTCCAGGTAGTCCAGCGGCAGGCCATTCCAGGCGATGTTGACGACGTTGTCGAGCAGCTTGCGGTTGCTGTCGAAGCGCAGCGCGAAGCCGTTGATGAGGTAGTCCTTGGCGGCCTGCAACTCGGCCTCTGTCGGGCCCTCGGCGATGAAGCCCGCGAGGGTATCGCGCACCACGCGCACGGCCTCGTCGGCCTGGTCCGGCCGCGTGTTGAGTCCGATCTGGAACGCCCCCGCGTGGCGGCCCGGCGAGAAGTAGCTGTAGACGCCATAGGTGAGGCCGCGCTTCTCGCGCACCTCGATCGTCAGGCGCGAGGTGAAGCCGCTGCCGCCGAGGATGTGGTTGCCCACGAAGAGCGGGAAGAAGTCCGGATCGTCGCGTTTGAAGCCGGGTTGGCCCATGAGCACCTGCGCCTGCGCGGCGGCCATGGGCAGGCGCTGCTCCGAGGCCGCGCTCAGGGGTTTCACCTCCGGCACGGGCGGCAGCTCGGTGCAGGCATTCGGCGCGATGGCGCGCACCAGCGCATCGACGATCCGCTCGGCACCCGCGCGGTCCACGGCGCCTACCAGCACCACCTGCGCGCGGCAGGCGGTGACATGGCGGCGGTAGAAGGCGCGCATGTCGTCCACGCGGATGGCCGCCAGGGTTTCGGGCGTGGTGAAACGCCCGTAAGGGTGGTCGCCGTACACGGCGCGCCCGAAGGCCTGGCTGGCCACCGTCGGCGGCCGGTTGAGCGCTTCGCGCAGCGCGGCCGATGCGCGCTCGCGGTCGCGTTGCCACACGGCCTCGGGCCAGGCAGGCCGGGCCAGTTGTTGTGCCGCCAGGGCCACGGCGCGCGCGAGGATCGCCGGATCGGTGAGGCTGCGCAGTTGCACCGAGAAGCGGTCGCTCCCCGCGCTCGCGCCGAACTCGGCGCCCAGGTCCACCCAGGCCGCGGCCAGGGCGTTCTCGTCGCGCGCGGGCTGGCCCTCGTAGGCACCCACGCCACCATCCATCAAACCCGCCGCCGCATTGGCAAGCCCCGCCTGCACGGCCGGCTCGCGCCGGCTGCCGCCGTCGAAGTCCATCTGCACGTCGACCATGGGAATGGTCGGGCTGTTCACCAGGTACACCCGCGTGCCGCTGGGGTGCACCCAATGCTCGATGGGGATGGCGGCCGAGGCCACGCCCGCGACCAGCGCCAGGCCCAGTGCGGCCAGCGCGCGCTTCACCGTTGGCCAATGACTCATCGCGCGCCCTCCTTCGCCCGAGCCTCGGGCACCAGCACGCCGGTGTTGAGCGTGCGGTCGGTGAAGTAGCGCTGGGCCACCGCGCGCACCTGCTCGGCCGTCACGGCCTGCAGGCCCGCCATCAGGCGTTCACTCGCGTCCGTTGGCAAGCCATTGAGCCAGTACGTGCCCTGCTCCTGCGCCTGGTTGAACACCGAGTCGAGCTTGTAGACCTCGGACGCCGTCCACTGCGTTTTCACGCGCTGGAGTTCCTCGGCGTTGACGCCCTCGCGCGCGATGCGCTCGATCTCCGCCTTGAGCGCGCCGATCGCCGTTTCGGCCGTGACCCCGCGCGCCGGCACGGCCGAGGCGGTGAACACCTGCGGCCCGCGGCCCAGCAGGCCGTAGCCCGCGCTCGCGCTGTCGGCGATGCGCTTGCCGCCCGTGCCCTGGCCCTGCACCAGCGCGCGCTCCAGGCGCGCGCCACTGTAGCCATCAAGCACGCCCGAGAGCACCGCGAGCGCCAGCGCGTCGCGATCGGGCTCATCGTCGCCACCGGTGTAGCGGGGCGCGTGCCAGGCCAGCACCACCAGCCCCTGGTCAGCCACGGCGCGGTAGGCCATGCGGCGCGGCCCGTGCTGCGGCGGCTCCGTGCGCGGCTTGCGCGCGGGCACGGCGCGTTCGGGAATGCGCCCATAGGTGCGCTCGGCGATCTCGCGCACGCGCTGCGGGTCCACGTCGCCGGCCACCACCACGGCGGCGTTGGCCGGCACGTACCAGCGCTGGTGGAAGTCGCGCACGTCCTGCGGCGTCATGGCGTCGATGTCGCTCATCCAGCCGATGATGGGCCGCCGGTACGGGTTGGCTTGCCACACCATGGCATTGAAGGCTTCGAACAGGCGCGCGCGCGGCGACTCCTCGGTGCGCTGGCGCCGCTCTTCCTTGATCACCTCGATCTCGCGCGTGAATTCGATATCGGGCCACTGGTTGTTGGCGAAGCGATCGGCGTTGAGCGCCATCACCTCTTCCAGCCGCTCGGCCGGCACCTGCTCGTGGTACGCGGTGGCGTCGCGGCTGGTGAAGGCGTTCTGGCGCCCGCCGAGCGCGGCCACGCGCTCCGAGAACTCGCCGGGCTTGAGGGTGGCGCTGCCCTTGAACATCATGTGTTCGAGCGCGTGCGCCACGCCGGAGGTGCCATCGACCTCATCGATGGCACCGACGCGCACCCACAGCATGTGCACCGCCGTGGGCGCCCGATGGTCGGGCCGCACGATCAGCGACATGCCGTTGGTGAGGGTGAATGACTGGACCGCCGCAGCGGTGGGGGGCGGTGACGCCGGGTGCGCGATGGACGCGGCCAGCACCAGCCCCAGGAGCATCGAGAGGCGTTTCATAGAATCCCAAGGATTCCAGAGATTCTCAAATGTTCTCGTTCTTTCGCAAAAAAAATCCCGCACCCGCCCCTGAGGCACCGACGGCGAGCCCCGCCACCGAGCCGGCCATGGCCCCGGCCACGGTGCCCGCACCCGCACCCACGCCCGCCCCGGCACCAGCGGGCGATGCGGCGCCCGCGTCAGCGAACCTGCCCGCAGCCGTCCCCGCCGCCCCACGCCAGGGCTGGCTCAACCGCTTGAAGACCGGCCTGCGCCGCACCGGCAGCGGCATCGCCACGGTGTTCACCGGCACGCGCATCGACGAGGACCTGTACGAAGAGCTCGAGGCCGCCCTGCTCATGGCCGACAGCGGCGTGGCGGCCACGCAGCACCTGCTGACCGATCTGCGCCGCCGCGTGAAGGAAGCCAAGGCCACCGAGCCGGCCGCCGTGAAGGCCTTGCTGGCCGACGCCATCGCCGATCTGCTCAAACCCTTGCAGAAGCCCCTGATCATCGGCGAGCACAAACCCACCGTCATCATGGTCGCCGGCGTCAACGGCGCGGGCAAGACGACCTCCATCGGCAAGCTCACGCGCCACCTGGCCGACGAAGGTGCCAGCGTGCTGCTGGCCGCCGCCGACACCTTCCGCGCGGCCGCGCGCGAACAGTTGGCCGTGTGGGCCGACCGGAACACGGTGGACATCGTGACGCAGGAAGGCGGCGACCCGGCCGCCGTGTGCTTCGACGCCGTGAGCGCCGGCAAGGCGCGCGGCAAGGACGTGGTGCTGGTGGACACCGCCGGCCGCCTGCCCACGCAATTGCACCTGATGGAAGAGCTGCGCAAGATCCGCCGCGTGGTGAACAAGGCGGAC
>Ga0247823_10003223_pt1 | contig 13278 bp, 9 predicted proteins | sample 13C_PalmiticAcid_2_FD_192426 | JGI IMG/M metagenome (GOLD analysis project Ga0247823, IMG submission 192426) | Soil microbial communities from agricultural site in Penn Yan, New York, United States - 13C_PalmiticAcid_Day30 | ecosystem: Environmental > Terrestrial > Soil > Agricultural land...
GTTCAGGAGACCGTCGATCGGCGATGCGCGTCGCGACGATGTGGCGACGGCGCTCGGCGGGATCACCCGCCGGCTCGGCATCATCGGCGCGGGAGGGCGGATCGGAGGAACGCGCCACTCGCGCCTCCGACGCCGCGGGCATCGGCGACGCGAGTGGCTCCGGCGCCGCATCCGCGACGCTCGAGCGGCCATCGGGCCTGAGGCCGTCGATCGTGCGGATGCGCTCCGGACTCCTCCGCGGGGAATGAGCGCGAGGCCCATCCCCTTCGTCCGTCGATGCAACGTGGGCTACTACGCGCATCGAGTCCGATTCTCTCTCCGTTGGCGGCGACGGCGCACGACGCGTCGCGTCACTACGCTCCGAGTCCCGCCCGGCCTCGCTCTCGTCGATCGCGGGCAACGGATCCCCCGGCGCATGCTCCGCCGCGCGTGCGAAGCGGGGCACGCTCAGGGGGCGGACGACCTCGGTCGTCGCCGTCGCCCGTCCGATCAGTCTGGCGAGGTAGTCGTGCATCAGGTGATCATCTCCAGGTAGCATTCCCGTCGCGCGGGACTGAGCGCGAGGATCTCGGCTTCGGACCAGCCGTAGGCGCCGGCGATCGCGTGCACGTCGGCCAGCAGCCGCCGCGCCGCGGTCGCAAGCTCCGCGTGCAGATACGTCGCCGCGTCGAACGGCAGCGACCACGCGGTCGCGCACGACGGACACTCGAGATCCAGCAGGATCTCCGCCAGCGGATCGCAGTCGGCCAGTGCCGACGCGATCGTCTCGCGCATCGCGTCGTCGAGCTCGTCGATCGCGACGGGCTCGCCGTCACGCTCGAGCTCGACGACCGCGCGCTCGAGAAGCGCTCCAGCGGCAGCGTTCGCGTCGAGCGATGCGGCAGCCACGACATCGGCGCTCGAGATCGGACGCAGCCTCCATCGCAGCGATCCATCGCCGCCGGTACGCTCGCCGGGCTCGCCGGCCGCACGCAGCGTCGACGCGTCGAGCTCGAGCTCCAGTCGCTCGCCGCAGCCGACACACACTGCGAAGCCCTTCATGCGCCGGCCGAACGTCGCCTCGCGCAGCTCCAGCAGCAGCGCGTCGCGACGCCCGAGCGGCAGGCGGGCGATCACGTCGACGGACTCGCCCAGCGCGGCCGCGAGCATCCTCGACGGCCGCTCCAGCGGTGACGTTGCCGAGGCGATCTCCCAGAGCGCGACGATCCCTTCGGAGCTCAGCGCGTGCATCAGGCCGGCTCGGTGAACGTCGGCTCACTCGGCTCGGTCACCTCGTAGTCGCGCTCCCATCCCTCGTTCTCCAGCTTGATCGTCTGGATCGCGATGGCGTTGGCGTTGGCGTCGAGATCGGGCATCGCCTGAAACTCGGAGACCCAGCAGCGATAGAGTTTGTAGGAGATCGCGAGCTGGCCGGCCTCGTTGTAGACCTCGATGATGATGTCCTTGCGGAAATCCTTCAGCGAGACCTCGGCGCCGAGTCCGGAGCCGAAGTTCCAGATCTTGTTCGCCCACTTCTCGAACTCGGTGTCGTGCGTGACGCCGCGCTCCAGGGTGACCGCTTCGAACTTGCTCCGTCCGGGAGACTTCCGGCTCGTGCTCGGATCGCCTCCCTCGCGGTGCTCCACGACTTCGGTCGTGCGCTTGAGGGCGCCGACCTTGCTGACGCCGGCGACGTATCGTCCGTCCCACTTGACCCTGAACTTGAAGTTCTTGTAGGGGTCGAAGCGACCGGCGTTGACCGTGAACTGTGCCATCTGCTGGTTCCCTCCTATGCGGCGATTTGTCCAGCGAGCTGCTGGATCCGGATGATGACGAACTCTGCGGGCTTCAGCGGCGCGAAACCGACGAGCACGTTGACGATGCCCCGGTCGATGTCGTTCTGCGTCGTCGTTTCGCGATCGCACTTGACGAGGTAGGCCTCGCGCGGCGTCGTGCCCTGGAAGGCTCCCTGCCGGAAGAGGTTGTGCATGAACGCGCCGACGTTCAGCCGGATCTGTGCCCACAGCGGCTCGTCGTTCGGCTCGAAGACCACCCACTGCGTTCCGCGATAGAGCGACTCCTCGATGAACAGCGCCAGGCGGCGCACCGGCACGTACTTCCACTCCGACGCGAGACGGTCGGCGCCCTCGAGCGTGCGCGCGCCCCAGACGACGTTGCCGGTCACCGGGAACGTCCGGAGGCAGTTGACGCCCATCGGGTTGAGCTGTCCGTTCTCTCCGTCGGTGAGCTTGACGCTCAGCTCGCGCGCGCCGAGAATGACCGCGTCCTGTCCGGCCGGCGCCTTCCAGACGCCGCGGCTTCCGTCGGTGCGCGCGATCACGCCGGCGACCGCGCCGGAGGGCGCGAACGTGTCGAGCTTGTTCTCCTTGAGCGGGTCGGCCATGCGGACGCGCGGGAAGTAGAGAATGGCATTCTCGTCGCGCAGCCCGAGCGCGTCGACGCCGGTTGCCGGGTCGAGCACGTCGGCGACGTCGTTCCATCCGGCGGGCGGATCCACCACGAGCATCGCGCGACGACGCTTGCAGTACGCGAGCGCGTCGACGAGGGTCGCGGGATCGACGTCGGCGTCGCGGGTCAGCGGCGGCAGGCACAGCAGGTTGAACAGATCGGCCGTCTCGAGCGCGTAGATGCCGGTCTTCGCGGCCTCGTTGCCGACGACGTCGCCGTCGTCGATCGAGGAGCCGTCGAGTCCGCCGATGAGCTGGTCGAAATCACCCGTCGCGTCGTCGAACGGATCGGCGCCGAAGGCGAACGCCGCGTGCGGCGCCGGATGTGCCGCCGGCACCGACGAGGTCGGATCGACGACCACCAGACGCGATTCCTGATCGAGCACGCGCGTGACGAAACGGCGATGATCCGGATCGGTCGAGACGTTGCGGAAGACCTCGATCTCGCCGGTCGCCATGTCCTTCACCGTGATGTTGAAGAGCTCCGTCGCGAGCTCGCCCGGCTCCAGATCGCGCGTGTCGTCGTCGAAGCGCACGCGCAGCGACGATCCCCATGCGCCCGGGCTCATCGCCTGGATCGTCAGGCCGGCATTGGTGACCTCGGCGGTCGCGGCGTCGTTGAGCGGATCGGCGTCACCGGTGTGCGCGACGCGCACGATGATCGCGTCGGTGCCGCCGTTGAGGAAGTAGTGCTGCACCGAATAACTCAGCGTGCTCAGCACCCAGAGTCCCCCGAACGTGCGCTCGAACTCCGCGAAGCTCTGCACGCGAACGGGCTCATTGACCGGTCCGCGCAGCGCGCGGCCGACGAACGCGGTGATCGATGTGGCGACTCCGACGAGCGTGCGCACGCCGCTCGGCACCTCCTCGATGTAGACTCCCGGATATGTAGGTGTTGTGGGCATCGGAACGGTATCCTCTGATTCGAGTGACGAGTGCTACGGCGTCGCGTCGCGTCCCACCAGGATCCTGATGTTCGCGGGCTCGTTCGTGGTGTTGGTGAAAATCAGCGAGCCCGGTCCCCCGCCGAACAGCGCCATGATGCCGGCGCCGACGAAGAGCTGCGGAGAATCCATCCGGATCACCGTCGTCTCGGCGTCGACGGTGTAGCTGAGATCGCTCTCGTGGTAGATGTCGGAGGTGATCATCAGAAACGTCACGCGCCCCGCCGACGGCTGCACCTCGACCTCGACCGTATCCGGCGAGCTGGGAATGGTGACGTTGATGAAATCGTAGGCCTCGACCGGTGTCGAATCCGACGTGATGACTTTCGGACCGCCGACAACCTGCGCGTTGAGGGTCCAATTGATCGTCGAAGGCATGCGTGCGCCTCTTGCCGCGTTCTGCGTTCGGTGACTGAATGGGAAATTGGTAAACCGTGTGCGCGGTCGGGACGTACCTCTCCCTGTGCGGGAAATGTCATCGCCCGCGAACATTATCCTTCGGTATGAGCGTACCTCTCCCTGGCCGTTGCTTTCATGCGCGTTTGCCGGAGGGCAACGGAGGTGCGCGCGAAATTCACGGACGGGAGCGACGATGCAAGCCGTGCGAAATGCAGGGATGCAGCGTCAGTAAAGAAAACCGAAAACTGGAGGAACGTTGGATCGAACGCGTGGGGGGACCTACCTGCGCCTCGTTCATCGAGAATCAAACGGGGGTTGAATTCTCGAGTCGGTGTGTGAGGACCTACGTGCAGGGGAGCATCGCAATATGCGAGCGACTCAGTGACGTGGTTGACACTGCGCGAAGATAGCGGAACGCATCGGAGGAAGTCAAGCGTTCGCACCGAGAAAGGACACGCATCGCGGAGATTAATTCCGGGAATATTCTCAACATGGTATTCGCGTGATGATGGTGTTCAAATTCGACCGCTCCCCGCGCAACGCTCGGCCGAAGCCGCGACGTTCGGCCGCGTGGATGCGAATGGCGCTGTGGCCGCCGCGCGGTATCTTCCGGAGCCCCCTCGTCGATCACTGGACACTGCACGATAGAGCCCTCCATGACCGCTCGCCTCTTTGCCGGCCTGCTGCTGCTCCTGACACCCGCGCTCGCGCTCGGGCAGGCTCCGCGCACGATCTCCTTCCAAGGCACGCTCGCGCAGAGCACTGGCGAGCTGGTTGCCGACGGCACGCACTCGCTGCGCCTGGCACTCTACGACGTGGTGACCGGCGGCGCGCCGCTGCATGTCGAGACGCAACAGGTCGCCGTCGTGCGCGGAACGTTCAACGCGATCATCGGCGCGGTCGGCGGCGTTCCCGCGACGCTGGGCTTCGATCGCGCGTATTACCTCGGCGTCACCGTCGACACGGGAGCGGAGCTCTCGCCGCGCACTCCGCTGACGGCGGCTCCCTACGCCATGCGCGCCCACGTCGCCGATCGGCTCGCCGGCGGCGCCGCGTACGAGCCGCACACCTATCGCATCGACGACGTCATCGCCGCCAATCCCGGCTTCACCGACGGACGCGCGCTGCAGTGGATCATCGACCGCATCGTTCTCGACGACCAGGGATCGCCGCTGGCCGTGCCGCGATCGATCAGGGTGCTCGTGCCCCGGCGCGTCGTCGACGTCAGCGGCGAGCCGCTCAAGGAGACGACGTCGCCGAACGGGGGCGCGACCGAGGGAGCCAACAGCCGCATTCTCATTCCCGCCGTCGGGACGATCTCCGAGCGTCCGTTCGTGACGCTCGTCTTCGAGCCGGAGGGCGGCATCGACGGGACGTTCGGCTACTCGGTCGTCTCCTCCGGCAACGAGTCGGTGCCCTCACGCGAAGTCGTCATCACGACGCGCGACACCGGCGGCACGGCGCTGCTGGGCGTCTCCCGGGCGGTCGACGGATACGCCGGCACGTGGCTCTCGAACGTCATCGTCGTCAACAACGGCGTGATCTTCCGCGTGCCCAACGGCGCGCCGATCACTGCGTGCGATCTGTCGCAGGCGCTCTCGATCGGCGGACGGTCGTGGATCATCGACGTCGACGCCTCGAGCGATCGCATCGCCGACCCGCGACCGAACGGCCGCTACGCGCTGCGCACACCGCGCATCTACAACGGCGGACAGATGACGATCGACCGCGTCAGCATCAAGGGCTTCGCCTTCGGCGTCGAGGTCAACGAGCACCTGCACGTGCGCAACGCGTTCATCAACTACTGCGGCGCCGCCTGGCGCCTGCGGGTGACCTCGCACAGCTCGCTCATCGATCGAAGCGCCGTGCAGTGGTGTCCCGTGCATTTCTACGGACCGCGCAACACCGATCCGCTCCGACTTGCCGACGACTGCAAGCTCATCGTGCTCTCGCACGGCTACGAACTCTACGACACGAGCTACTTCGGACCTCGCTGGTACGAGCACGCGGCAGTCGTCGACGATCCGGGCAGCCGCTGGGCAGGCACGCTGAACCTCAGCGTCGACCGCTCATGGATGGCTCGCGATTCGACGTTCATGGGCCGTGGACACGGCAAGAAGCTGCGGATCATCCCGCACGACTCGCCGATGGTGCCGCGCGTCGCGGCAACGACCACCGCCGGCGCAGCGGTGGTGACCATCGTCGACTCACTGCAGCTCGACGGCGGCGCCTGGTACCAGCCCGGATCCGCCGGCAGGGACACGTTCCACGTCGACACGTGGCTGCCGCCGGGCGTGCACACGGTGACGTGGGTCGGACGCGCCGGTCCGGGCAACGGCATCCTCGCGCTCGCGGGCTCGAGCGAGGTCGGTGATTTCTACGCGGGCGCGCTCGAGCGCAACGTGACCAGGACGTTCACGGTCGTGCAGCTCGCCGCCGGGATGAAGCGCCTCACGTTTCACGTCACCGCGAAGAACACGCGTTCGACCGGGTATCTGATGGAGCTCACGAGAATGACGGTGGGATACTACCGCTGAGCCGCCACGGGCTTCAGCGTGAATCCCTCGGCGCGCGCGACGTAGGTCACCGCGGTGATGTCGCCGGTCACGTTGAGGGTCGTGCGGCACATGTCGAGGATCCGATCGACACCGAGGATGATGGCGATGAGCGTCGGGTCGACGCCGATCGTCGCCAGCACGGCGATGATGAAGGGAATCGATCCGGAGGGAACGCCCGCGGTGCCGATGCCGCCGATGATCGCCAGGTAGACGACCATCACCTGCTGGGCCAGCGTGAGCTCGACGCCCGCGAGCTGTGCGAGGAACAGGACCGTGACGCCCTCGTAGAGCGCGGTCCCGTTCTGGTTGGCCGTCGCGCCGACGGTGAGCACGAAGCTGTTGATCTCCGGCGGCGCGCCGAGGTTCTCCTCGCTGACGCGGATGGCGGTCGGAAGCGTGGCGTTCGACGACGACGTCGAGAATGCCGTGAGGATCACCGTGCGGATGCTGCGGAAGAAGTCGAGCGGCCTGATGCGCGACAGCAGCCAGACCGACAGCGAGTACACGCCGAACATCTGTAGCGACAGTCCAATGAGGACCGTCGCGACGAACCATGCGAGCATGCCGAGCAGGTCGATGCCGAAGCGCGCGGTGTTCGTGAACAGCAGCGCCGCGACCGCGTACGGCGCGACCTTCATCACCATGTCGACGATCTTCGCGCTGACGTCGTAGAGCCCTTCGATACCGCGGCGCAGCGCTTCGACCGCGGGATTGCGCACCAGCGTCAGGGCGACGCCGACGGCGAGTCCGAAGAACATGAGGTGCAGCATGTTCGGCGTCTCGCCGGCGACCGACGCGATCGGGTTGGCGGGGATGATCGTGCGCACGACGCTCATCAGCGGAGCCTCGTCGGCGACGGCAGCGCGCTGCGTTTCGACACGCCTGTTCGCATCGTCGCCGAAGCGCGCGCGCAGGGCCGTCGCGGTCGCGGCGTCGACGCGCTCGCCGGGTCGCAGCGTGTTGGCAAGGGTCAGGCCGATGCCGACCGAGATCGCCGAGAGCACGAGCGTGTACGCGAACGACCGCAGCGCAACGCGGCCGAGCGTGCGGATGTCGCCCACCGACGCGACACCGACCACCAGCGACGAGAACACCAGCGGCACGACGATCATCAGCATCAGCCGAAGGAAGAGCGCTCCCACCGGCTCGGTCACGTTGTGCGTGACCCATTCGACGCCCGGATGCCCGGAGCCCAGCAGCAGGTTCGTCGCGATGCCTGCGACGACGCCCACGACGAGGCCGATGAGAATGCGCGCGTGCGCCGGGCGCCCACGGGGGGCGTCGGGCGTCGCGTCGTCGAGGTCGGTCGTGATCTCACGCTCGTAGGAGTCGGACATGCGCGCAATATGCATCCGCCGGCAATGCATCGCGCCCTCGGTCGTCACCGACGTGGGTATCCCGCGAACCGCGCCGGGTGCAAGTCATCTCACCGGATGACTGTGGGTTCGAGTCCCACACGCGCAGCGGGATAACATACCCGAAGCCAGTAGCCGCTCCCTTCAGGGAGCGGTTATTTTTTTGCCCGTCTGCGTCGCCCGAAGGCCGCGACCACGGTGGCCGGTGCCGCGCGGCCCGAAGGCCACGGCCAACCGTGCGAACGCGGGACGTATCTTGGCGGTGGAATCATCTCATCAACGCAACACCGACGTCTACAATGGGCAACCCGATCGTCTTCTTCGAAGTCACCTGCCGCGACGCCGCGCCGCTGGCGGCGTTCTATTCCAGCGTGTTCGGATGGACCGTGACGCCGCACTCCAGCGGCGAGTACCAGACGGTGACGACCGGCGAGGGGATCGACGGGATGATCACGCAGTTGCCGGACGACATGCGCGCGACGCTGACCGTGTTCGTCGCGACCGACGATCTCGACACGATGCTCGCCTCGGTCGAGAAGAACGGCGGCGTCCTCCTGTTCCCGCCCATGGACCTGCCGAACGGCGAGCGCATCGCGATGATCAACGATCCGGCGGGCACGACGATCGGGCTCATCCAGCAGCGATAGCGCACCGGCGCTCGATCAGCGCGACGAACGAATCGCTATGTTGCGGACGCGCCGCGCTCGTCCCCTTCTCGCTTCGTTCCGACCAACCTACATCGCTGATATGGGCACCCTACTCCTCGCCGCGATCCTGCTTCTCGTCGGCCTCGGCCTGATCATCAGCAGTCGGGCCGCCGTGCCCGGACTCGGAGCCGCCGCGACGCTGCGCCGTCCCGTCGGACTCGTCGCGATCGCGCTGGCGTTCGTCGTCGTCGCGCTCGGCTCGTTCGTCACCGTCGACGCCGGACAGCTCGGCGTGAAGGTCTTCTTCGGACGCGTCGAATCCGATGTGCTCGAGAACGGCTTCCACGTGATCAACCCGCTGACCGAGGTCGTCATGATGGATGGCCGCACGCAGGCCTACACGATGTCCGGCAAGATCAACGAAGGGCAGGTGCAGGGCGACGACGCGATCAGCGTCCTGAGCGGCGACGGGCTGACGCTCAAGCTCGAGGTGACGGTGCAGTATCACCTGACGGCATCGACCGCGCCGCAGGTCTACAAGTCGCTCGCCAACGACTACGTCGAGCGCGTGGTTCGACCGGAGACGCGCGCCGCGCTGCGCGATGCCGCCGTCGGGTTCCAGGCGACCGACCTGTACTCGGTGCGTCGCGGGGAGTTCGTCAACACCGTCAAGGAGAAGCTCACGCGCGCATTCAACACCCGAGGCATCGCCCTCGAGAACGTCCTGCTGCGCGACGTCGTGCTGCCGGACAAAGTGCGCGCCGCAATCGACGAGAAGATCGCCGCCGAGCAGGAGGCGCAGAAGATGCAGTACGTGCTGCAGCGCGAGAAGCAGGAGGCCGAGCGCAAGCGCGTCGAGGCGGCCGGCATCTCCGACGCGCAGACGATCATCGCAGGTTCGCTGACGAACCAGTACCTTCAGTACAACTACATCTCGACGCTTCGCGAGCTCGTCAAGTCGAACAACGCGACGTTCGTGATCACGCCGTTCGATCAGAAGCTCACCCCCATGCTCAACCTCAACCAGGGGAACTGATCCCCTTCCTCCCCGAACTCACGCACAGCACGCACGGCGTCTCCCTCGCGCACGGCGACCTCTCGAATGACGCATCCCGCCATGCCGCCCGCGGACGTTTCACCGACGCCTGCGCCGACGGACGAGTCCCGCGGCGCTCTCGAGGCACTGCTCGAGCGCGTCTGGGAAATCGCGCCGATCGACGCCGATGCCGCCGAGCGTGAGCTCGGCGCCGCCGAACCGATCGATCGCCGCACGCGCGCGATCTTCGGCGTCGTTCGCGCGCGGATCGCGTTGAAGCGCGTCCGCCTCGACGAGGCCGACGCCGCGCTCGGCGATGCCGGCGACGTTCTCGCCGACGAGCCACGCTGGATGGCGCGCGTGCTGCTGGTCATCAGCAACGGTCGCTTCTTCGCCGGCGAGTTCGCCCACGCGCTCGATCCCCTCGTCGCCGGCCTCGCGCACGCCGAATCGGTCGGCGATCTGCCGACCGTCGCCGCCGCTCTCAACGGCATCGCCGGCATCCACCACCGCCTCGGTGAGTTCCCCACGGCGCTCGAGTACTATCGACGGAGCCTCGGCGTGCGCGAGGCGATCGGCGAGGTCGGACGCACGGCAGCGACGCTCAACAACATGGGCACCGCATACTTCGCGCTCGGCGATCCGATGGCGGCCATCGAACACTACCGTCGGGCGCTCGAGATCCACGAGGGGAACGCCGAGCGCATGGGCATCGCGCGCTCGCTCAGCGGACTCGGCATCGCGCTATGTCTCGTCGGCGACCACGTCGGCGCGCTCGAGCATCACCAGCGCAGCCTCGCGATCGACGAAGAGCTCGGCTACAAGACCGGCATCGCCGCGACCCTCCACAACATCGGCTACATCCACGGCTATCTCGGCGACCACGCGAGCGCTCTGGAGTACTACCGGCGCAGCCTCGCGCTCGAGCGCGAGCTCGGCGACCGATCCGGCGAGGCGACCTCGCTCGAGAGCATCGGCAAGGCGCTCGACACGCTCGGCGATCACGCCGGGGCGCTCGAGCACTTCGAGCAGAGTCTCGAGATCTGCCGGCGGATCGAGGACCGGCCCGGCATCGCCGGCGCCCTCGACAGCCTTGCCACCGTCGACCTGGCGCTCGGCAACATCGACGAGGCCCTCGCGCGGTTTCGCGACGGCCTCGAGATCCGCGAGGCGCTCGGCGATCGTGCCGGCATCGCGGAGTCGCTGCGCGGCATCGGCACCTGCCTGGTCTCCAGCGGTCGCCTCGACGAGGCGCGCGAGACCTTCGAGCGCTCGCTCGAGCACGCCTCGGCGGCCGGCGCGCGCGCCGTGCTCGTCGACGTCCACGCCGCGCTCGTCGGCGTCGTCGAGAGTCTCGGTGATTACCAGAGCGCGATGACGCACCTCCGCGAACAGTATCGGGTCAAGGAGGAGATGACCACCGAGGAGGCCCGCCAGCGACTCGACGTGATCGAGTCCGCTCGCAAGATCGAGATCGCGCAGAAGGAGGCCGAGATCGAGCGGCTGCGCAGCGTCGAGCTCGCATCGGCGCTCGATCGCCTCAAGGCCGCACAGGCACAGCTCGTGCACGCCGAAAAGATGTCCTCGCTCGGACAGCTCACCGCGGGCATCGCCCACGAGATCAACAACCCCGTCAACTTCCTGCGCACGAGCATCTCACCGCTGCGTCGCGACCTGCTCGAGATCCGACAGATCTACCACGCAGCGATCGATTCGCTCGAGCCCGAGGCCCGCGCCAGGATGCTCGCCGCGCTCGCCGCCAGCGACCGCGACGAGCTCGCCGCGGAGGTCGAGGGACTGCTCGACGGCATCGCCGAGGGAGCCATCCGCACCTCCGAGATCGTCCGCGGACTGCGCACGTTCTCGCGTCTCGACGAGGACGAGCTCAAAGAGGTCGATCTGCTCGAAGGGATCGAGTCGACGCTCACGCTCCTCGGCTCGCGACTCGACGCGATCACGGTCGTGCGCGACCTCGCGCCGCTGCCCGGCGTCGAGTGCTACCCCGGACAGATCAACCAGGTGTTCATGAACCTTTTGACCAACGCCGTCGATGCGTGCGGTCCGGGCGGCACGATCTCGATCACGACCTCGAGCGACGACGCCGGCGTGCGCGTGACGATCGCCGACACGGGCTCGGGAATCTCGTCGGAGCACCTGTCGCATATCTTCGAGCCTTTCTTCACGACCAAGCCGGTCGGCAGCGGCCAGGGGCTGGGACTTGCGATCGCGCACTCGATCGTCGAGAACCACGGCGGCGCGATGATCGTCGAGAGCGAGGTCGGCGTCGGAAGTACCTTTACCGTCGTGTTGCCGCGGGGAGACTGACGCGGCGGCGTGCGGAGCAGGCGCGCGATATGCTGGATCGGGTAGCCAGGGGGATTACTCTCCCCGGATCCCACACCACCGTACGTGCCGTTCGGCATACGGCGGTTCGTTGCGCTGCAGCTTTCGCCGCAGCCATTGATCCGGATCCTCGAAAACTCCTCTGACCTCCGCCCTGCCGAAATACGCCACCCAGCCCCGGAGATACCTCCCGACCGTGTCGATCGTCACCGACAGCGATCGACCGCGCCCCTGCCGAAACAGGGCGCGGAGCTTCGCCTTCATGCGTCTGACCGACTCCTCGGCGACCTTCAATCGCGGTCGCAGCTGACTTCTGCCGCCACATCCATCGCCTCTCGGCGCGTGGGTGCTCCTTCGAGCACGACGGCAGATCTCCCGGGGTACGACGCGTGGCTTTCACCTCTTCCACCTGTCGCGGCACGACGGTGATCGGCTCATGGCACGTCGGCCGGATCATACCTGATCAACCTGGCAGACGGAGTCGGACCGTGAGCATCCCGCTTCTTCACGTCGCATGAGGCCCGAAGAGAAACTCGGAGACTCCGCGGAACGCGCGGCCCGTCCGAGGTCGCATGGCTTCCTGACGGTCGTCATACTTCGTAGCGCCGGGCGGACGTATGTTCCGTCCATGTTCGGGAGTGTTTCCCAGACACCCAAGTCCCACCCCCCCAGACTGACTACGCAATCGTGCGCCCCTGCGCTTCGGAAGGCCGATGCGCGCCCTTACATCGGAGGTGTCGATGATGACGATTCGTCGATCGATATGCGATGCCGCGCTCTGTCGCGGGTGCCGCGGCGTGCTCGGTCGCATCGTTGCGCTCGTGCTGCTCATCGGTACCACGCTGCCCGCGGCGGGGCAGGTCGACCCCCGCGCGCCCGGAGCCATTGCTCTGCTGGAGCTCGGGCGGCTTGACGGTTCGCTGAAGTGTGTCACGGCGATGAATGAATCGTTCGGCCGTCAGATCTATTCGATCGGCGATGTTGATGGTGACTCACTTAACGACTGGATCGTGACGCACCGCCGATGTGATACGAGCTTCAGCGGCTACGCAATCATCGAGCTATTGATCTATCACGGCATGCGTGGCGGCCTGCCACCGGCGAGCGCCGGCATCCGCCTCGGCCCGAGCGAGATCGACGCCGACTGCAGCTTCATCGGCTCTGGCGATTACGATGGCGACGGGCATCGCGATATCGCGATTTCGCAGCGAATACTCGGCGATCCGTTCACCCTTGGCGCGCTTGCCAGCTCCATTGTCGTTTTCTGGAACAACGGCGATGGCCGGTTCTCCGTTGACGACACCACCCATTTGACCGGTCCGACCGAACGCATCATCATCATGGAAGTGACGGACCTCGAGCTATCGGCACGCGTGCCGACGGTTTGTGATCTCGACCAGGATGGTGCTCAGGACCTCGTCGTCGCTGCCTATGCCTTCAGGGCAATCGATCGCGTTGTCCAGGGTGCACCTCGCCTGTCTGTCTTTCGTGGGCGACGAGGCCATCGATGGGGCCGTAATGGTGCTCCAGGCGTGGCCGACTGGAGCTT
>Ga0247823_10003225_pt1 | contig 13274 bp, 7 predicted proteins | sample 13C_PalmiticAcid_2_FD_192426 | JGI IMG/M metagenome (GOLD analysis project Ga0247823, IMG submission 192426) | Soil microbial communities from agricultural site in Penn Yan, New York, United States - 13C_PalmiticAcid_Day30 | ecosystem: Environmental > Terrestrial > Soil > Agricultural land...
ATATTATAATTATTGACTAATTGCAAATAAACGACTATGAGAAAATGCTTCCAGATCATGGCGGCCGGCTTGCTCACCTGCTTGCAAGCCGCTGCTCAACCACGCGATTCGCTTTTCATGAAACCCAAAGCAGGTACAGACCGGCAGGTGTCCTGCGGGGTATCGGCCGACTATTTCAAAAGCCTGGCCCGCAACCAGGGGCCTTCACCTTCCTTATCGCCTTCGGCTACACTGGCACCTTCGGGTGCACTGGTTAGTCCTACGGTCACCTGCGGTAAATTCCAGATCTATTATGAAGATGTCGCCAGTGGCATCCCGGGGGGCTTCAATGATCCTTCCAGCGGTGCAGACCGGCGCGACCTGCTTTGCCAGGTGCTCACTTATGTACAGTCGGTCATTAAAATGGACCTGGTTCCGGCCGGCAGTTATGTCCGTATTTATGTCGACAAGTCTTACAGCAGCAGTTTTCCTGCTCCGGGAGGTACCGGCTTTTATGCCCAGGCCGGTCCTTATTACATCAGCGGAACCACTGGTGTAGTCAATGGCCGGGTACATGATTTTATTGTATCGGGCATTGATCCATCGCCCGGCGATTATCATGGTGCGCTGCAAGTCAATTTTGATAAAGTGTTTAAGATGGACGATTTCGGTGCTGTATCTACCACCGGCACACTCATTCCATATTATGAAGGCACCGGCAGTACCGGTCGATGCCAGATCGATTTGTACTCCACGCTGCTGCACGAAGTAACGCATATCCTGGGCTGGGCCAGCCTCACTTCGGTTTTTCCTTCCACCACACCGGCTACCGTGTATTCCAGCATTGATACCGCTATCCACTACAGCAATCCCAAATCGGGACTGACGCCGTTGTACAATGGCTATGTAGGCGGCTTGGTGAAGGGCACGCCGGGGCATAATATTTATTGGGCCAATGGTCAACAGGCCCCTCATAACCATCCGGTGTTTATGTCCACCGAGCGTTTTACCTACACCGAGTGGGCTACCTCCTTTGCCCACCTCGACGATGACCTGTCTTCCTACACCTACAAGCAGCGCCATTCTCCGGGCGACTGGCAGGAGTATGTGATGGCGCCGCATGCGCACGAAGGCACCACCCGCCGTACCTACACCAAGGGTGAAACGGAAATACTCCGCGATGTGCTGGGCTACACCTATACTCCGGCCTTTGGCGGTAGTGCAGCTGGCAGCAACCATACGGCCTGGTCGGGCAAAATGAGTTCGCCACGGTACGATTCTTCTTTCAGTCATTTTACCGGCTGGTATGCGGGAGAGTTTAATTTTACAGAACTGCTCAAGGCCGATACCGTTATCCGCAACGATTCGAGTGCCAGCTGGACCCTGGTACTGGCTTCCGATACTTCCCTGCATGATGCCGATGGCGATCCGCTGATGGTGTATCCCGGCAGTCTCATCAATTTCAGGGGCTGCGGTGTAGGCGGCAACAACCATGCAGCGCTTTCTGTTAGTTCAGATGGTAAGTCGATCACCTATACGCCGAGGCACAATTACATGGGCAAAGCCATCTTTGGTTTTAACCTGTGGGACGGCAAAGAGAAAGGCGGTTTTGTGATGTACTTCGTGGATGTCACGAAGGGCAACAATGTATCGGCATTGCCCGGCGAAAACCTGGTGCTCAATGGCGACTTCGAGGAGGGGTCGGAGGTGAAGACCCTGGGCGCCGAAACGATTGATAACAGCAGCTTCGAATATGGCAGCAAAACCTCGCGGTTGCGGGGTGCTCATTTCTCCGACTGTCACCCCAACGATTATTACATGAATGCCTGGATGCCTTATGGGGGAGGAACAGCCATCCGCAATGCCACCGTGGCCTGCGATATGGCTACCACCGTGGCTTATGGATTTGGTGGTTCGCTTAATGCTTTTCCCAATCCCGTTTACCCTTATCCCAACCCCAAAGGAAATGCAGGCAACCGGTACCAACCCATCAGGATGAAAATGGCCGGTTTTTTTCTGCTGGCCGACAGCCTGAAACCCTGCCGCAGGTATGTGCTGGAACTGGATGTGTACCATCCCGCCTGGACCCTTGCTCACCTGGTGAAATCTACCCTGGAAATAGGCTTTTCTGATACGGCAAAAGCCAAACTCAGCAAAGTCACCACCTGGGACAGGAACAACGATTATGAACTGAATTATAAAATCAAACCGAAAATCCCGTTAAGCTTTGACAGCGACTGGAAACACCTGCGTATACCATTTACCTATTGCGCAGATACCGCTTCCGATCTGCTTATCCTGCTGGCCGACGACCTGGTGGACTCCTATATGCTGATGGATAACCTCAGCATTGTAGAAGATACCAACCTGCTGGCAGTGACCATCATCGACAGTGCTTACCTGCCTTGCGGCAATACGAGGTTGCGTGCAGCTACTGCCAATGTGGGCCAGTATACTTGTCTGGATACTGCTAAAACAGGATTGCATTACACCTGGACGGCGAATGGCGATACCATCTCACACGATACCATGATTTATGTATTGCCGCATGTATCTACCACTTACATTGCTTCGGTGACAGACGGTTGCACCATTACCCGTGATACGATTGTATTGGCACCAGCTGCCGGACCCATCGTGCACATTGGCGACACCACCGTATGCCTGGGCGATAGCGTAACCCTGGCGCCTGTGGTAACCGGAACTACCGGAACCGTAAGTTACAGCTGGACTCCGGCCACGGGTTTATCCTGCACCAGTTGTGCGGCGCCCAAAGCGAGCCCTTCTGATACCACCACCTATACGCTTACCGTGACGGATGCCGTGTCTTGTTACACGCAGCCGGTAACAGTTTTTGTGCTGCCACTTCCCGAATTTACCGTGAGTGGTAGTGATGTATGTGCCGGTCATCCTGCAGCTCTGGAAGTGAAGGCCGAAACATTGTACCGGTACCAATGGCTGGACGCCGGCATGTTCTGCGATACCTGCCTCAATACATTGACGCAGCCGTTGCTGCGCGATTCGTTTTTCCTGGTGAAGGGTACCAATGCATATGGTTGCAGCGTGACCGACACTGCTTTTGTGCGCGTAAGGCCATTGCCGCTTGTTCGCATTGAACCTTCCGATACTTCGATCTGCATCGGCGATATGGTGCACCTGGTAGCCAGCGGGGCTATTGACTACCGTTGGGAGGGAGATGTAACCGGTCTTTCCTGCTTCACCTGTCCTGATCCCTGGGCTTCCCCGGTAGGTCCCAAAATCTATATCGTGCGGGGTATGGGAATGAATGGTTGTATTGCACACGATACCGCCAGGGTCATTGTGAGACCGCTGCCGGTGGTAGTGGCTTCGCCCAAAAATCCTGCGGTGTGCCAGTATAGTCCGTTAACCATGACTGCCACTGGTGCTGCCAGTTATTCCTGGACGCCAACGCCTACTTCCTGCCCTTCCTGCGCTTCCACCACCACTACTGTCATTACGTCGATGGACTATGTAGTAACCGGTACCGACCCCTGGGGGTGCAAAGGCCGCGATACGGTGCGTGTGACGGCATTGCCTGTCCCATCTGTAAGTGTGAGTCCTACTACAGCAACGGCCTGTACCGGCGATTCTGCTGTGCTGACAGCCTCCGGTGCACTCACCTACAGCTGGAGCCCTGCCATTGATCTTTCCTGCACCACCTGTAACCCGGTGAAAGCAGCAGCCCCAGCCAGTTCCAGGACGTACACCGTTACAGGTACTGCGGCCAATGGCTGTACAGCTATCGCTTCGGCTACGGTTACCAAGGGTGCTTGTGCCTGTACGCCGCTCTCGGTATTTGGTGCTACGGCTACTACTTTATCGGGTAGTGCGGTGAGCGGTACGTTTGGGTCAGGTTATTATTATGTGCCAGCCAATATTACCATTACCGGCACCACCAATTTTAACGGAGCTAAAATGCTGATCGGTCCGGGTGTAACGATTACTGTGGCGAGGAATGCTTTGCTCACGGTAGATAACAGTCACCTGTTTACTTGTCCCGACAGTGGTAAAATGTGGCGCGGTATTGTGCTCGAAGGCAGTACCACGGCTACACCATCGGGCCGTATAGAAGTGCGCAACAACTCGATGATCGAAGATGCGCTCTGGGCTATCGATGCCATCAATATGACCACACCGCCATCGGGCGATATCATTAAGGTGACCAACTCGGTATTCAACCGCAACCAGGTGGATATTTCGATGAATGGTTATGCGGCTTCCAGCGTGGCGACTTATCCGTTTACTTTCACCGGCAACGTGTTTACCTCGAGGCTGATCCGCAGCAGCAATTTCAGTGGTTATCCCATTGTATGGCCTACTGCTGCCTCACTGAGAAAAGATACCACGGTGATCGATGCCACCCCTGCTTATGTGGTGAACCGCAGGTATCCGAAAGTAAAATGTAAGGACACCACCATTTTTAGCCTGGTAGCCATCCGTGCTATTGATATGGGTTATACCAATCCGGCCGGTACCAGTTTCTCCGAAATCGTGATTGGCAGCAGCAGTTCGGTGGAGGTCAATATGTTTGACAACCATGCCGGTGCTATTCAGAATTTCAGGAGTAATATGTCGGTGTACAATGGCCTCTTCATCAATATTTCCCGTCGCATGACGCCCAGCAGTTCTACGGTATTGCCTGTCGAAAATGGCATAGCCGTATTTGGGGTCAACAATCCTACGCTGAGGCGGCGTTTGCGGGTGATGGAATCGCTCAACCAGTCCAACCGTTTCTTCGATTGTTTCGAAGCCTTGTATGCCGAGCGTTTCTCCGACCTCACGGTGCGCAACAACATCATCACCTCCAGCCATGTGATGGGAGCAGCAGTGCCCGGAGCAGCGTATCCTACAGAAACGGATCACAGCATGGGCATCCTGGTGCATGGCGGTTACAACCAGAGGGTAGTAGAAGTAACCGGCAACCGCATCAGTAATATACCGAGTGGTATTGTTTGCCTGGTCGATAACCCGGTGGATGGTGCCATTACCAAACTGGATGGCAATTTCATGTATGGCGCCAACCCCGATATTGCAGTGGGGTACACGACCAACCAGTACATGAGAAAAGCGATCCTGACCTGGTCCAACAGTATTTATTACACGCCCAACACCCTTTCTGCCAGTTACAATACCATCCGCAACGTATCGAATGGTATCGAAGCGTTTAACTTCAAAGGCACGAAAGCGTCTATCACCAACGATTCCATTGTGCTGAAGGATATGACGGCCAGCAGTACCGATCCGCAGTACGCGATCCGCATCCTGAATACAGATGGTGCGAAGGTGAGCGACAACCGCATTTCTGTAGCTACACTGGGTCCGGTGGGCCTGGCCGATCGCATTAAGGGTGTGTATGCAGCGATGAATACCACGCTCAAAATTTGCGGGAACACGACCACCAACATAGGCCGTGGATTTGAATTTGCCCAGAAAACAGCACAAACCGGCACCCGTTGGGTAGACAATACCATGACCAATGGCTGGAAAGGTATGTTGCTGGGCAGCGATATCGGTGATCAGGGACTTACTTATGACTGGAGGATAATATCTCCTGTTTACTATGGTGCTACGCTCAACAAATGGGTGGGCTTTGGTGGTACCAAATACCATACCGTAGGGCTGGATTATACCAATACCATGTTGTCGAAATTGTATGTGAAGAATTTGCCTACCGGTGTCGCACAATTGCCCACCAGCAATACTTCCATACCAGGAGCCGGATTCCCTTATTTCTACAGGATGACGGGTACTGCCGAAAGCATCATCATTGCTGCCGGTCAGCGTGAAACCAATTGCGATGGCGCTTTCTATCCTGTAAAGGTGAATCCTATGCCGCGTCCTTCTACCAGCATCGGTATCGGTAAAACGCTGGGCCTGCTGGTACTGGCCGATAGCCTGGGCTATGGTGCGCCATACCGTGCTGCACAATGGATGGCGCAATTATCCTTGTATGAACTGGGCTATTCACAACCCGATCTGCGCGATAGTTCAGATGTGCTCGATCAGTTCATGATACAGGCTGCGGGTAGCCGTTTTGGTTGGATCACCAATGTGCAGCAGGCGCTGGAAACCGGCAACACCACACTGGCCGCCAACCTGCTGATGCAACCTGCACAGGCCATGGGCAGGGTACAGGTGAACAACGACCTGGTGATCACGGATTACATTGAAGCCAATGCTATTGCCGGCAATTACTACAATTACTTTACGGCTTACCTGCACTGGCTCACCGATGCGATGGATGCCACCGACTCGGTAAACCTCGAATTGTTGTCTGGCAAATGTCCGGCTACGGATGGGGCCGTGGTGTACCAGGCGAGGGGATTGTACAATTGCCTGTTGCCTTACCCTGTGAGCTACAACGATGACAGCTGCGAGTACAAAGCAGTGAATATTTACAAAGCGCTGGCGGCCCAGGCAACGGGCCAATCCAACGCTTACCAGCTGTATCCCAATCCTAACAGCGGTAGCTTTACGTTGCAGTACCGTTTGCTCGAAGGTGGCAAACCTGAAGCAGAACGGAGTGTGAAACTTAAAGTTTACAATGCGCTAGGTCAGCAGGTGTATACCACCGCCGCAGTACTGGCACATGGTAAGTTGCAGGTGCAACTGAATCACCAGCTGCCTGGTTTATACCTGTTGTACATCGACGACGGCATCAGGGCCGATACCTGTATCCGTTTCATCGTACAGTAACAACTGAACGATCCGCGATGATAGGGATGGTGCATGACAAAGGTCGTGCACCATCCTTTTTTTATTATTCCCAATAAAACCACCGCCTTTGGGGGGGTAATGTGTAAAGGCTACGACTGGGGAAGTTAAAATGATGGCTTTCAGCTGAAGTCACAGTAGTAATGTTGCTTAATCAGGGCAATTCCGAAAACGGCTGTAATAGTTTTCGGACGGCTTTTTTGGTTACTTTTTTTCCGCAAAAAAAGTGACAGGAAGCCCGGATACGTACCAGAGTTAGCGAAGTAAAGACAGGAGCTGGGTTGCATTCGAATGTCGGTATATTACGTTCGTTGTACAGAAATCCCCCACAGGGGGCACAAAAATACCTCCGACTCTGCTGTGTGGTTACCTGTTATAGGAACGTTATAATTGGCCAAACCTGTTTCATTCTCGGGCTGCTCACTGTATGTTTGTTGCACTTCACTTCCAGATGCCACGCTTTATGAAAAAATTTTTCCTCGGTTCCTCCTTGTTGGTATTACTCTCTTCTTTGACGGCGTTGGCCCAGACACAGGACAATGCCGAACTCGAGAAAATGTACAAAGCCGACCAGGATGCACGTCGGGCAGGAACAATAGACTGGCCGGTATTGCTGAAGGAAGACAGTACCCGGCAGGTGCGGGTATTTGAGCTCATCGATGCCGGAGAAGTGCGTACGGGCAAAGATTATTACCATTCTGCAATGATTTTCCAGCATGGCAATGATACTGTCGCTTCGGCTATGGCGGTGAAACAGATGAAGAAAGCTATTGAGCTGGACCCTACTATGAACAAATGGTTGCTGGCCGCTGCCATAGACCGCGATTTGATGCGCCGCAACCAGCCGCAGATCTACGGCACACAGTTTGTGAAAATGGGCGACCATGCCCGCTGGGAGCGGTATAAAATAGATCCCACCCAGGTAACAGATGAAGAACGCAAAGCCTACGGTGTAGAAACCCTGGCCGAGCAGGAGGCGAAAGAGCGAAACATGAACCTGGTGGCGGTTTCGGCTTATTATGCGGAGTCGAATTCGGTAGATCAAACGGTTCAATTCATCAAAGCTGAAAAGAAAAAAGGCAACAAGTCCACCTACAATATTTCAGAAGAAGAAATCAATACCCTGGCTTACAGCGTGATGAGTGCCGGTCAAACAACCGAAGCCTTAAAACTGTTCAAACTCAACACCGAACTCTATCCCAAGGGTTTCAACGCGTTTGACAGCTATGGCGAATGCCTGATGCAGCTGGGCCAAAAGAAAGAAGCATTGAGCGCGTACAAAAAATCGGTGGAGCTGAATCCGCAGAACGGGAACGCGCGGCAAATCCTCGACGCTAATAAATGATGTACCTTTCAGCATGCATCACCAGGAATTTGAACCGCCCGAAGTCTTGCAGAACAGCATCAAATGTTTCTGGTACCTGCAGCGTGACTTTGGCAGCACGCCCACCCAGTTTGAGGTAGTGCCCGATGGGTATGCCGAGATCATTTTTTATGTCGGCCAGCTCAGCAATACTACGCAGGATGGAAGCGGAGAGGTTTTGTCGTCTCCGTTCATCATGGGATTGCTGAACCAGCCTGCGCATTTCTGTTCCGAAGGAGCATTAACGATTATCGGCATCCGTTGTTATCCGTGGACGGTGTTCGATTTGCTGGGATTGCCGCCCGGCAGAGATGGATTAAGAATGTTTGAACATCCCATTACCCGCTTGCAATCCAGCGTGGACAGGTGGGTGCGCGCCGGCAACCTCACCGAAGCGATCCACTGCATTACCCAATATTTTTTGGAAGCCCGATCTGGTGTAGAGATGGATGGTACGCTGTTTAAAGCCGGTACTGCCATGCGCGATGCCAACGGTACGCTGCCTGTGAGCCAGGTGGCGGCAGCAGCCCATGCCACGGTGCGCACTTTGGAGCGGAAGTTCAGGCAGTCGTCGGGTTATTCTGTGAAAGACGTGTCTGGCCTGATGCGGTTTGAGCAGGTGCGCAATCATTTGTGGCAATATCCAGATGCCAACCTGGCTGCGCTTGCGCTGGAACTGGGATATGCCGATCAATCGCACCTCAGCCGCGAATTCAAACGCTACAGCGGCACCACACCCGCTGCATTTGCCCGGGAGCAAAGAAAAAAGGGCCGGTTATAGTATCGGTTTTGTCGCGTTTGTACTATCCTGCTGCCGGATCGGGCTGTACCTTGCACACAAATTTTACCGGAAAATGAATGTTGTACTTTGGATCATCCAGGGCTTGCTGGCTGCTGTTTTTATCATGGCCGGCTGGGGCAAGATCAGCAGCAGTGTGGCGCAGCATATTGCCGACGGACATATTCAGCCCGGTGACGCAGTGTGGCCCATCCGCATGCTGGGGGTCGCAGAATGGCTGGGTTGCATCGGCATCACCGTGCCCTGGCTCACAGGTATTCTTCCCATACTGACGCCGGTAGCAGCTGCGGGTTTTGCACTCATCATGGCGGCCGGACTGGTCATTCATATCCGCAAAAAGGAATACAAAATGATTCCGTTGCTGGGGGCTATTTTGCTGTTGGCGGTGGTAGTAGCCGTTGGCCGGTTCATGCCATTGTAGTTCCTCATTTTGTCGCGTTTGTACAAGATAGCAACAGCGGATTTGCAGAATTTTGTGGCTCAATGAATCGCTATGAACACAATATCTGAAACTGCTCCAACGCTGATGTACGATGTAATTATTTCCGGCGCCGGTCCGGTAGGTTTGTTCCTCGCCTGCGAACTGGCTTTGGCCCAATGCCGGGTACTGGTGCTCGAAAAAGCAGTACAACCTGAGTCTCCTTTGAAACAACTGCCTTTTGGTCTGCGTGGTCTGTCAGCCCCTTCCATCGAAGCGCTGGACCGTCGCGGATTGCTCCATGAACTGCAGTTGCACCAACGTTTTAGAAATCCCCACCAACATATTGTAGAAGGTCCCCGCCGGCAGGTGGGACATTTTGCGGGTATTCCCTTTCATGAAGGAGATATCGATACAGCGCAATGGCCATACCGGTTGCCCGGCGCTACAGCTACCAGCCTGATGACGGAGATGCAGGAGCTGGAAACGATATTCACCCACCGGGCAGCACAGCTGGGGGTTATCATCAGGCGGGGTTTGGCTGTTACTGGATTGGAGCAAACTGACGATGCAGTTATAGTGCATGCTGGTAATGATTCCTTCAAAGGCCAGTGGCTGGTGGGTTGCGATGGTGCCCGCAGTGTGGTGCGGAAGTTGGGTGAATTTACTTTTGATGGTACCGAACCTGAGTTCACCGGTTACTCTACGCGCATTGATATCGCTGATCCGGAAAAGCTGAAGCCTGGTCGTAACATCACAGCCCGAGGCATGTACCTGCAATCGCAGCCGGGTTATGTATTGCTCCAGGATTTTGATGGCGGAGCCTTTCGCCAATCGGAAGAACCGGTTACGCTGGCGCATGTGCAGGAAGTGCTGCGCCGTATCTCAGGTACTGATGTAACGGTTACCAATCTGCACACCGCTACCACCTGGACAGACAGGGCGCGGCAGGCAACACAGTACCGGAATGGCAGGGTATTGCTGGCTGGTGATGCGGCACATATCCATTCGCCATTGGGCGGTCAGGGACTCAACCTGGGATTGGGTGATGCCATGAACCTGGGTTGGAAACTCGCCGCCACCATTCATGGAAATGCACCGGAAGGTTTGCTCGATACCTACCAGTCCGAACGGTATCCCATTGGGGCGCAGGTGCTGGACTGGTCGCGCGCGCAGGTGGCCATCATGCAGCCCGATCCGGCAGCCCGTGCTTTGCAGGCCATCATCTGCGATTTGATGAACACACCAGATGGCGCCACTTACATGGCTGGTAGGGTATGGGGGATCCAAACCCGTTACCCCGCTATGGGCGAGCATCCTTTGACCGGTTGCAGTGTGCCTCAATTTGAAATGGAAAACGGAATCCTCATCAGAGAATTCCTGCGCGAGGGCCGTGGACTGCTGCTCGATTTTACCAATCATCCAGTTCTTGAAACACTAGCCCATGAATACCCGCAACAACTCAGGTATGTAACTGGCGAACCGAAAGACCCGTTAGGCTTGAGTGCGGTACTCGTTCGCCCCGATGGAATCGTAGCCTGGGCAGCCGAAGGAACACCGGACACATCTGCGTTGAAACAAGCAGTAACGCGTTGGTGGCAACCTATCGCTTCCGGTCTATCCTCAACTGATACGCCAGCTGTACATAATAAGGAATCAATGGACTCGTTTTGAAATCCTGAGCGATCACTTTGCCCAGCTGGAAGCTAATATCGTGCTGCGCAAAAGAATACCCGGCCTGGATGCCATACCTGAAATGTCCGCCGGTACCGTATTGCCAGCCATCCTGCACACTGCTGAAAATGTTGTCGCGGAAACTATCAGAATGTTTGAAGTGTGTAGCGATGGCCCGGTCAAAACCGAAAGAGCCTGCAGCAAACCAGCGTGGACGATAATATCCGGCTGTGGCGATGAGTTCCGCTCCGGCATTTTGCAGGCGTACCAAGGGGTTCTGATACCTTCTGTAAATAGCATTGGCCTGGGCACTCCATTGAAAATTTCCCGTGTGGTAGAAACGGATTTGTGCACCGGCCTGTAATTTAAAATCGTCCAGCAGTTGTTGTCCCGAGGGAAAGGAGTAGCGGGCCGAAAGTACCACGGGCAGTCGCGAAGGCAAGCGGTAACCATAACTGGCGCCCAACACCAACGCATCTTCCCATCCTGCCTGGAGCGATACCAGGTGGGTTGGGCCGTTTTCGAGCCGGGCCCAATTAAGGCTTTGCGCCTGCACTGTTTGGTGGAGCAGTATAACAGGCAAAAGGAGAAGGATCTTTTTCATAACGATTATCGGAGTGGGTGGAGGTAGTTTAGAACAATATGATGCACGAGGTTCCATTTGAAATAAATCATTTCATGGCCGGTGCCTTCGATGGCTGCAATGCTGGCATGAGGAAAGAAGGCGGCTTCTTTTTGCGCAAAGGATAGTCCGTAAGACCGGTTGTTGCTGCCATACAAGAATAAAACCGGCGTCGAGTAAGCGTTTAGGTTGGTCGTAAAGTCGAATCCTTCTTTATCGGCAATGTCAGTAAACGCCCGGAGCACCACTGCGCCATTCCGCCAAAAAGGAGAAGGGCCTTCGATGCCTTCGGTATTGCCTTTTGCGTAGGAGAAACTGGTTTGTACAGCCGCTTTATAATCGAGCTGCTCGTGGGCATTTTCGTTGCCCGTGAGGATTTGTTCATAGTACAATACATCATTGGTTTCCTCGGCAAAGAGCCGGAGCGAGCGGCTGGATTGGCCGTATTCGTCGAGCAGGGCTTTGTTGAAACCACCCGCTTCGGCAAAAATGGCGCCGGCAATGCGATCAGGATAACGGTTGATATACGCCGCAGCCACCATCGCTCCCCACGAATGGCCGAACAGGAATACCTTTTGCGAAGCACTGGTCCGGTAATGAGCGATCACCGCTGTTAAATCGTTCAGCACCTGCTGAATGGAATAGACCTGTTGCGGATGCCGTCGCGATAAACCGGAGCCGCGCTGGTCATAAAAGATTACATAATACCCATCATCTGCCAGTTGCTGTACATTCATCGCATTGCGGTAATCACCACCCGGACCACCATGTAAAAAAATAAGCATCGGGTGGGCAGCATTCCCAAAAGCTTCGGCATGCAGCAAAGTGTTGTTCACGGAGATATGGGGCAGGTTAGCGTCCTGGTCCACCGTTTTGGGGACGAGCGCCAGTGGTTCGCTGGCCTTTTTGCAGCTTAGCCAAAAGCTGCCCAGCAATAGCAGTACTGGCAGCAACAGGGTTTTATTCATTGGAGGAGGAGGTTTTGATTCCTGCAAAAATGTCTCCATTCGCAGTGCCAATCGCCCCGGAATGAAAGGTGGAACCTATCCCTCGATCAAATGATTGGTGGGGTTTATGCTTGAAAACCAATGTTTTGAAAAATGAACCGCCAGGCATGAAACCTGAACCTAGCTTAGGAGAGGTTAATTTGCTGTTCTTTCAGGTAATCGGTAGGTGATAGCCCGGTTACTTTTTTGAAGTTGCGGTTGAAGGAGGTTTTGGAATTGAAGCCACATTCATAGGCCAATGAAAGCAGGGTGAACTGCTGACTACCCGGCGCCTGTACCAATTGCTGAAAAGCAGCCACGCGGTGACCGTTGATGTAGTCAAAAAAGTTCTTTTGCTCGCAGGTATTGATCACCTGCGAAAGGGTGTTGGGGTGCACTTCCAGTTGTTGTGCCAGTTGTGCCAGGGTGAGTTCGGGGTTGGAGTAGGGCTGTTGGGTTTGCATCAGTTGCTTCAGCTGTTCGTGCAATTCTTGCAGTTGTGCGGCGGGCAAAGCATTTTTTTCGTACTTCAGTTTTTCCGGGAAGGATTCGCTGACGGAGGTTTCGGGCGGTTCGGATAAAGCGCTTGGGATTTCCATGCTGGCTTCCGGGGTAGGGACAGCAGCAGGTGAGAGCCGGGGATTGGTAAAAATGCCTACCTGTTTGATCCCGAAATACCCGATGAACAGCACATATAC
>Ga0247823_10003226_pt1 | contig 13272 bp, 8 predicted proteins | sample 13C_PalmiticAcid_2_FD_192426 | JGI IMG/M metagenome (GOLD analysis project Ga0247823, IMG submission 192426) | Soil microbial communities from agricultural site in Penn Yan, New York, United States - 13C_PalmiticAcid_Day30 | ecosystem: Environmental > Terrestrial > Soil > Agricultural land...
CGAGCGACTCGACCCACTTGCGGCAGTCGGCCACGGCCCACTGGGCGATCCACGCGATGGAATGGTCCTCGAACTTCACCGCGCGCGAGACGGGGTTGAGCCGCGTGCCGCCGCAGTCGGGGCACGCCTCGTCGGCCATGCCCTCGACCTCGGGCTCCTCCGACGGGAAGCTCTGCTCGCGGCCCTTGTTGTCGTCGTCGCGCACCGAGTCGTCGAAGGCCTTGCGCTGCTCGCGCGTGAGCGCGAGGCCCGTGCCCACGCAGGTGGTGCACCAGCCGTGTTTGCTGTTGTAGCTGAACATGCGCGGATCCAGCTCGGGGTAGCTCGTGGCACACACCGGGCAGGCGCGTTTGGTCGAGAACACCTTCACCGCGCCGATCTTGCGCGTCGGCGTACCGGCCAGCATGGCCCCGCGCAGCGCGCCGAGCGGGCTCAGCAGGTGCATCACGCCCTTGCCGAGGTCGAGCGCGGTCGCCAGCAGCGATCGCAGCGCGGCCTCGTTGCCGGCCTCGACCACGAGGTCGCCCACCGGCAGTTCGACGGTGTGTTCCTTGAAGCGGTCGAGCTTGGGCCACGGGTCCACCTTCACGAACTCGCCGTCCACGCGCAGGTGCGTGTAGCCGCGGGCCTTGGCCCACTTCGCGAGGTCGGTGTAGAGGCCCTTGCGGTTGATCACGAGCGGCGCGAGCAGGCCCACGTGCTGGCCCTTGTGGTGCTTGAGGATCTGCGCGGCGATGCTCTCCGCGCTCTGCGGCATCACCGGCGAGCCGTCGTTCACGCAGTGCTGGATGCCCAGCTTCACGTACAGCAGCCGCAGGAAGTGCCACACCTCGGTGGTGGTGGCCACCGTGCTCTTGCGCCCGCCCCGGCTCAGCCGCTGCTCGATGGCGACGGTGGGCGGGATGCCGTAGACGGCGTCGACCTCCGGCCGCCCGGCCGGCTGCACGATGCTGCGCGCGTAGGCGTTGAGCGACTCGAGGTACCGGCGCTGGCCCTCGTTGAACAGGATGTCGAACGCGAGCGTCGACTTGCCCGAGCCGGAGACGCCCGTCACCACGCTGAACTTGCCACGCGGGATGTCGACGTCGAGCGACTTCAGGTTGTGCTCGCGCGCGTTGACGATGCGGATCGAATCGCCGTGGTCGCGGCGCTCGCGCACCACCTGCTGCAGCGGGCGTCCCTCTTCCACCACCTGGCCGTTCAGGCCCATCTGGCGGTCGTAGTCGGCCAGCGCCTTGCCGGTGTGCGACGTCGGATGCTGCTTCACGTCCTCGGGCGTGCCGGTGCACACGACGAGGCCGCCGGCGTCGCCGCCTTCGGGACCCAGGTCGATCAGCCAGTCGGCCGCCCGGATCACGTCGAGGTTGTGTTCGATCACCACGAGCGAGTGGCCGGCGTCGAGCAGCTTGCGGAACGCCCGCATCAGCTTCGCGATGTCGTCGAAGTGCAGGCCGGTGGTGGGTTCGTCGAACAGGAACAGCGTGCCCTTCTTCGCGACCGCCTGGCGGCTCGCGGTGGCGCTTTGCGCCGCCTCGGCGAGGAAGCCGGCGAGCTTCAGGCGCTGGGCCTCGCCGCCGCTGAGGGTGGGCACGGGCTGGCCGAGCTTCACGTACTCGAGGCCCACGTCGATGATGGGCTGCAGCACGCGCAGCACCTCGCGGTCATTCGCGAAGAGCTGCACCGCCTCGCTGACGGTGAGTTCCAGCACGTCGGCCACGTTCAGCTCGCGCACCACGTCGCCGGCCAGGCGCCGGTCGATCTTCACCTCGAGCAGTTCGGGGCGGAAGCGCTTGCCGTCGCAGTCGGGGCAGCGCAGGTACACGTCGCTCAGGAACTGCATCTCGACGTGCTCGAAGCCGGAGCCGCCACACGTCGGGCAGCGCCCGTCACCCGCATTGAAGCTGAACATGCCCGCGCCGTAGCCGCGCTGCTGCGCGAGCGGCGCCTGCGCGAACAGCTTGCGGATCTCGTCGAACGCGCCCACGTAGCTGGCCGGGTTCGAGCGCGCCGTCTTGCCGATGGGCGACTGGTCCACGAACACCGCGTCGGTGAGCCAGTCGGCCCCGAGCAGCGCGTCGTGTTCACCCGGGGCGTCGGTCGCCTTGCCGAAGTGGCGCTGCAGCGCGGGGAACAGCACGTCCTGCATCAGCGTGCTCTTGCCCGAGCCGGACACGCCCGTCACGCACACGAGGTGCTGCAGCGGGAATTCGACGGTGACGTCCTTCAGGTTGTGGTCACGCGCGCCCTGCAGGATCAGCTTCGGCGTGGCGTCGTTGACGAGCCGGCGGATGCCCATCCCCACCTGCTTGCGCGCGCCGAGGTATTCGCCGGTCAGCGTGTCGGCCTGGCGGATGGCCGCGGGCGTGCCGTCGAACACGATCTGGCCACCCCGTTCGCCGGGGCCCGGGCCCATGTCGATCAGGCGGTCGGCGGCCAGCATCACGGCGGGGTCGTGTTCGACGACCACGAGCGTGTTGCCCGCGTCGCGCAGCCGGTGCATGGCCTCGACGATGCGGTTCATGTCGCGCGGGTGCAGGCCGATGCTGGGCTCGTCGAGCACGAACATCGTGTTGACGAGCGACGTGCCGAGCGCCGTGGTCAGGTTGATGCGCTGCACCTCGCCGCCGCTCAGCGTGCGGCTCTGGCGGTCGAGCGTGAGGTAGCCGATGCCCACGTCATTGAGGTACTTGAGCCGCGTGCGGATCTCGTCGAGCAGCAGCTTGAGCGCGTCGTCGAGCAGCGTCGACGGCAGCACGATGTTCGCGAAGAAGCGCTGGATGCGCTCGATGGGCACGAGCATCAGGTCGTGCACGGTGAGGCCCGGCAGCGCTTCCAGCTGCTCACGCGACCAGCGCACGCCCTGCGGCATGAACCGCTTCGACGGCGGCAGCGCGGCATCGGCGTCCTCCTTCGAACCGAGGCGCCACAGCAGCGACTCTGTCTTCAGGCGCGCGCCGGCGCAGGTGGGGCACGTCGTGTAGCTGCGGTACTTCGACAGCAGCACGCGGATGTGCATCTTGTACGCCTTCGATTCGAGGTACTCGAAGAAGCGCGCGACGCCGTACCACTGCTTGTTCCACTTGCCGTTCCACTGCGGCGAGCCCTTGATGACCCAGTCCTGCTGGGCCTGGGTCAGCTGCGACCACGGCGTGTCGCGCGGGATGCCGGCCTCGCCGGCGTAGCGCATCAGGTCGTCCTGGTTCTCCTGCCACGCGGGCGTCTGCAGCGTCTTGATGGCGCCGCCGCGCAGCGTCTTGCGCGGGTCGGGGATCACGAGGCCGTAGTCGACGCCGATCACGCGGCCGAAGCCGCGGCAGGTCTCGCACGCGCCCATCGCCGAGTTGAACGAGAACAGCGCGGGCTGCGGGTCGGTGTAGCGCAGGTCGCTCTCGGGGCAGTGCAGCCCGGTGGAGTAGCGCCACAGCACGGGCTCGCCCTCTTCCGCGAGCACGTAGACGTTGACGCGGCCGCTGCCGCGCTTGAGCGCCGTCTCGATGGCCTCCACGGCGCGCACCTTCTCGGTCCCCTGCAGGCGGAAGCGGTCGGCCACCACGTCGAGCAGCTTGCGCGGGCCGGTGGGCGAGGCGATCTCGCGTTCGGCCTGCACGCGGGTGAAGCCGCTGGCGGACAGCCACTGCGTCACTTCCTCGGCGCTGGTGTTCGCCGGCAGCTCGACGGGGAACGTGATGGCCAGGCGCGGGTCGCCCTCGGCGGTGCGGGCCATCAGCTCGGTGTAGATGGTCTCGGGCGTGTCGTGCCGCACCAGCTGGCCCGTCTCGCGGTCGAACAGCTCGGCGGCGCGGGCGTACAGCAGCTTCAGGTGGTCGTTCAGCTCCGTCATCGTGCCCACCGTGCTGCGCGACGTGCGCACCGGGTTGGTCTGGTCGATCGCGATGGCGGGCGGCACGCCGTCGACCCGCTCGACCGCCGGGCGGTCCATGCGGTCGAGGAACTGGCGGGCGTACGCGCTGAAGGTCTCGACGTAGCGCCGCTGGCCCTCGGCGTAGAGCGTGTCGAACACGAGACTCGATTTGCCCGAGCCGCTGGGGCCGGTCACCACGGTCATCTCGCCGGTGCGGATGTCCAGGTCGAGGTTCTTCAGGTTGTGCTGGCGGGCGCCGCGGATGCGGATGAGGCCGGAGGACATGCGGGGGAGACCTGCAACGAAGGGGAGGCGGGGATTTTAGGAGCGCCCTCCTGCCAACCTCTGGCAGGGGGCCATTCCGCGGCCGTTTCAATTGGACACAAAACCGTACGTAAAAACCCGTATCGGCGGCTTTAGGCTTCGCCCCCATCACACCGATAAAAACAGCATGGACAAGAAGCTGGCACGTTGGGGGGTTGGGGTGATGCTCGCGATGGTGGCTTCGGCCAGCCATGCGCTGGTGTTCGCCATCAACGAGGGGGTGACCTACCGGGTCACGAACGAGGAGATCGCCGCGCGGTACGCCGCCATCGCGGCCGACCTCGGCAAGCTGCTGCGCCAGCCCGTCACCATCGAGCCGGTGGGACCCTACCCGCTGCTGCGCAAGGGGCTGGCCGCGAAGTCGTACGACCTCGCCATGGTGCACCCCGCGCACCTGTCCATCCAGGCCATCAAGTCGTCCGGCTACAAGCTCGTCGCCGTGACGAAGGGGTACGAGGCGTACACGGCCAACTTCCTGGTCAACCCCGATTCGCCGCTGAAGTCCCTCACCGACCTGAAGGACAAGAAGATCGGCGCCCCGGACGAGGACTCCATCACCTCGTGGATGGTGCGCGCCACGCTGCGCGACGCCCTGGGCGGTGCGGACAAGGTCAGCTACATCTACACCCGCTACCAGGACGCCGTGCCGTTCATGGTGGAGAACAAGTTCACCCCGTCGGCGGCCACCGCGGCCGGCGCGGTGATCAAGGGCTGGGAGGCCAAGGGCGGCAAGGTGCTCGCCAAGTCGCGCCCGGTGCCCATCAAGCACATCATCGCCGGCACGAGCCTCACGCCGGAGCAGATCGAGCGGGTGCGCGAGTACCTCGTCAACCTCGACACCACCGAGGAAGGCAAGAAGAAGCTCGAGACCACGAAGTACAAGGGCTTCGCCACGTACGACGAGCAGAAGATGCTCGCCATCGGCACGTGGCTGGGCCTCTGATCCGGCTGCCTTTCGAACCCGCCATCAGGGAATCCACAGGCTCGCACCGTCACATGACCCAACCATAATTCGCCGTTCCACCCCCGCACACAACGAGGCCGATCCCAAGTCGTACGGCCCGCGCTCAGGAGGATTCAAGTGACGTCCACACTCAAGGACCTGCTCGCCACCGGCTCTGACGCCGGCATCGCCATCTCGGCCCCGTCGCGCCCGGCGCTCACCTATGGCGCGCTGCGCGAGCTGATCGCCACCACGCTTGCGAGCCTCAACGCCCTGGGCGTGGGCCGCAACGACCGCGTGGCCATCGTGCTGAACAACGGCCCCGAGATGGCCACGTGCTACATGGCGGCGGCCTCCGGCACCACCAGCGCGCCGCTCAACCCCGCCTACCGGGCCGACGAGTTCGAGTTCTATCTGTCGGACCTGAACGCGAAGGTGCTGATCGTCGAACAGGGCAGCACGTCGCCGGCCATCGACGTGGCGAAGAAGCTCGGCGTGCGCGTGGTCGACCTCGTGGTGCCGCCGGGCGCCCCGGCCGGCAGCTTCACGCTGGCGCCCCGCGAGGCGGCGGCCACCACCGCCGCGGCGAAGGGCGGCTTTTCCGAGGCCGGCGACATCGGCATGGTGCTGCACACGTCCGGCACCACCTCGCGGCCGAAGATCGTGCCGCTGTCCGTGGGCAACCTGTGCGCGTCGGCGGGCAACATCCGCGGCACGCTGCAGCTGACCGCGAACGACACCGGCCTGAACATCATGCCGCTGTTCCACATCCACGGCCTGATCGCCGGCGTGCTCGCGCCGCTGTCGGCCGGCTCGCAGGTGTTCTGCACGCCCGGCTTCAACGCACTGAAGTTCTTCGGGTGGATGGACGAGGCGAAACCCACCTGGTACACGGCCGTGCCCACGATGCACCAGGCCATCACCGGCCGCGCCAAGGGCAACGCCGACGTGATCGCGCGCAACCCGCTGCGGTTCCTGCGCTCGTCGTCGTCGTCGATGCCGCCGCAGGTGATCCGCGAACTGGAAGAGATCTTCAAGGCCCCGCTGATCGAGGCCTACGGCATGACCGAGGCCACGCACCAGATGGCCTCGAACCCGCTGCCGCCGCTCGCGCGCAAGCCCGGTTCGGTGGGCCTGCCCGCCGGCCCGGAAGTGCAGATCATGGGCGAGGACGGCCAGCTGCTGGGCGCGGGCGAGATCGGCGAGATCGTCATCCGCGGCCCGAACGTCACGGCCGGCTACGAGAACAACCCGAAGGCCAACGCCGAGGGTTTCCTGAACGGCTGGTTCCGCACCGGCGACCAGGGCACGAAGGACAGCGACGGCTACATCAGCCTCACCGGCCGCCTGAAGGAGATCATCAACCGCGGCGGCGAGAAGGTCAGCCCGCGCGAGGTCGATGAAATCCTGATGGACCACGCCGCGGTGTCGCAGGTGGTGTGTTTCGCCATGCCCCACCCGAAGCTCGGCGAGGAAGTCGCCGCCGTGGTGGTGCTGAAGGAAGGCGTGGCCGCCACCGAACGCGAACTCCAGGACTTCGTCGGCCAGCGCGCCGCCGAGTTCAAGGTGCCCAAGAAGATCCTGTTCATGGACGAGATCCCGAAGGGCGCGACCGGCAAGCTGCAGCGCATCGGCCTCGCCCAGAAGCTCGGGCTCTGAACTGATTTTTCCGCTCGGCCACGAGGCGCCCGCAAGAGGCGCCCGGGTCGATGCGTCCCCGTTCGACCACTGTCATCACACTCAGGAGAGGAACACCATGAGAAGCCGACGTCCGACCGCGGGCCCGCTGGCCGCTGCCCTGTTCGCGGGCGCCCTGCTCGCCCCCGCCGCCCACGCGTGGGAGCCCAGCAAGCCCATCGAGTTCGTCGTGCCGGCCGGCACCGGCGGCGGCGCCGACCAGATGGCGCGCTTCATCCAGGGCGTGGCCGCGAAGAACAAGCTGACGTCGCAGCCCATCGTGGTGGTCAACAAGTCCGGCGGCGCCGGCGCCGAGGGTTTCCTCGACGTCAAGGGCGACAAGGGCAACGCCCACAAGATCGTCATCACGCTGTCGAACCTGTTCACCACGCCGCTCGCCACCGGCGTGCCGTTCAACTGGCGCGACCTGACGCCGGTGCAGATGCTGGCCCTCGACCAGTTCGTGCTGTGGGTCAACGAGGAGTCGCCGTACAAGACGGCGAAGGCCTACCTCGACGCGGCCAAGGCGCAGCCCGACAACACGCTGAAGATGGGCGGCACCGGCTCGAAGCAGGAAGACCAGATCATCACGATGCTGCTGCAGAAGGTGGCCGGCAAGAAGATCACCTACGTGCCGTTCAAGGGCGGCGGCGACGTGGCCGTGCAGCTCGTCGGCAAACACGTCGACTCCACCGTCAACAACCCGATCGAGGCCGAGTCCCATTGGCGCGCCGGCAAGCTGCGTGCGCTGTGCGTGATGGACAAGGACAAGCTGCCGTACCCCGCCAAGCTGACCGCCACCCAGTCGTGGCAGGACGTGCCCACGTGCACCTCCGCGGGCCTGCCGGTCGACTACCTGATGCTGCGCGGCATCTTCATGCCGCCCGACGTCACGCCCGACCAGGTCGCCTACTACCTCGACCTCTTCAAGAAGATCCGTGCCCTGCCCGAGTGGAAGGAGTTCATGGAAAAGGGCGCGTTCAAGCAGACCGCCATCAGCGGGCCCGACTACGTCGCCTGGCTCGGCCGCAACGAACAGCTCCACCGCGAGCTGATGAAGGAAGCCGGCTTCATCGCGAAGTGATCGACCGCCGCGGCGGTCCACGGAGGTGCGCATGAGTGAGAGCAAACAACCGCAGGACGGCGCGTCCGCGGTGGGCAGCCGCTGGCCGGAGGCCATCGTCTCGGCGATGCTCGTGGGCGTGGCGGTGATGGTCATCGCCGACAGCCTGCGGGTGGGCAACGGCTGGGCCGACGACGGCCCGCAGTCGGGGTACTTCCCGTTCTACATCGGACTGATCCTGCTCGCGTCGAGCGGGTCGGTGCTGGTCGGCACGCTGCTGAAGTGGCGCGGCGAGAACCCCGTGTTCGCCGAACGGAGCCAGCTCGCGAGCGTGCTCGCGGTGCTGGTGCCGATGACGGTGTACGTGGCTGCCATCGCGTTCATGGGCATCTACGTGGCGTCGTTCTTCCTGATCGCGTATTTCATGCGCCGCCACGGCAAGTACGGCTGGCCCGCCACCACGGCGGTGTCGGCCGCCGTGCCGCTCGTGGTCTACCTCGTGTTCGAACGGTGGTTCCTGGTGCTCTTGCCCAAGGGTCCTCTCGAAGCCATGCTGGGGCTGTGATGGACGAGATCAACAACCTCCTCCACGGCTTCAGCGTCGCGCTGACGCTGCCCAACATCGGCTTCATGCTGGTGGGCATCACGCTCGGCGTGCTGATTGGGGTGCTGCCGGGGCTCGGCGGCGCGAACGGCATCGCGATCCTGCTGCCGCTCACGCTGTCGATGAACCCCACGACGGCGATCATCATGCTGTCGTGCATCTACTGGGGCGCGCTGTTCGGCGGCGCCATCACGTCGATCCTGTTCAACATCCCCGGCGAGCCGTGGTCGGTGGCCACCACCTTCGACGGCTACCCGATGGCGCAGCAAGGCCGCGCGGCGCAGGCACTCACCGCGGCCTTCACGTCGTCGTTCGTGGGCGCGCTGTTCGCGGTGGTGCTGATCACCTTCCTCGCGCCCCTGCTCGCGAAGTTCGCGATCCGCTTCGGTCCCGCCGAGTTCTTCGCGGTGCAGCTGCTCACGTTCTGCAGCTTCGTGGGCATGAGCAAGGAGCCGCCCGCGAAGGTGATCGCGGCCATGATGCTCGGCTTCGCGCTGGCCGCGGTGGGCATGGACAGCGTCACGGGCCAGCTGCGCATGACCTACGGCTACGCGCCGCTGCTCAAGGGCTTCGACTTCCTGATCGCGGTGATCGGCCTCTTCGGCATCGGCGAGATCCTGCTGACGATGGAGGAAGGCCTCGCCTTCAAGGGCAAACACGCGAAGATCGATCCGAAGGTGGTGTGGTCCACGTGGAAGACGCTGCCGAAACACTGGCTCACCTTCCTGCGGTCGACGGCCATCGGCTGCTGGATGGGCATCACGCCCGGCGGCGCCACCCCGGCGTCGTTCATGAGCTACGGCATCGCACGCCGCATGTCGAAGGACCCCGACTCGTTCGGCAAGGGGCAGGTCGAAGGGGTGCTCGCGCCGGAGACCGCCGCCCACGCGGCCGGCACGTCCGCGCTGCTGCCCATGCTGACGCTGGGCATCCCGGGCTCACCCACCGCGGCGGTGCTGCTGGGCGGGCTGCTGATCTGGGGCCTTCAGCCGGGGCCCATGCTGTTCGTCGAGCAGAAGGACTTCGTCTGGGGCCTGATCGCGTCGATGTACCTCGGCAACATCGTCGGCCTGTTCGTCGTGCTCACCACGGTGCCGTTCTGGGCCGCGATGCTGCGCATCCCGTTCTCGGTGATCGCGCCGGTCATCGTCGTGATCTGCGCCATCGGCGCGTACACGGTGCACAGCTCGATGTTCGACGTGGTGCTGATGCTGGTGTTCGGCGTGCTCGGCTACCTGTTCAAGAAGTTGCGCTACCCTCTGGCACCGCTCGTGCTCGCCCTGGTGCTGGGCGACATGGCGGAGGCGAGCTTCCGGCAGTCGATGCTGATCTCGCAGGGCAGCCTGTCGATCTTCTGGAGCAACGGGCTGGTCGGCAGCATCGTGGGGCTCGCACTGGTGATGTTGTGCTGGCCCCTGCTCGGCACCTTGAAATCGTGGCTGCAGCGCCCCGCGCCCGCAGCCCCCGCAGAAGGAAACGCATCATGAAGATCGCGGTGGTCGGGGCTGGCGCCATCGGCGGCTACCTCGGCGCGAAACTGGCCCTGGCGGGCGAGGACGTGACGTTCATCGCCCGCAACCGCAACCTGGCGGCCATCAACGCGAACGGCTTCCGCCTGATCGCCGAGGACGGCACGGAACACATCGCCCGCAACGTGCGCGCCGTCGAGAAGATGGCCGACGCCGGGCGCCAGGACGCCGTGCTGCTCACGCTGAAGGCCCACCAGGTCAAGGACGTGCTGCCCGAGCTGCGCGCGCTGTTCGGCCCGGACACGATGGTGGTCACGATGATCAACGGCGTGCCGTGGTGGTACTTCCACAAGCTGGCCGGCCCCTTCGAGGGCCAGCGCCTGGAGAGCGTGGACCCGGGCGGCGTGATCGCCTCGTTCATCGAGCCCGAGCGCATCATCGGCAGCGTGGTGTACCCCGCCGCCGAACTGGTCGAACCCGGCGTCGTGCGCCTGATCGAGGGCAACCGCTTCACGCTCGGCGAACCCGACGGCACCCGCAGCCCGCGCATCGAGCAGCTGGCCGGGGCGATGATGAAGGCCGGGTTCAAGTCGCCCGTGTCGAAGGACATCCGCGGCGAGATCTGGGTCAAGCTGTGGGGCAACCTGTGCCTGAACCCGCTCAGCGCGCTGACCCACGCGACGCTGGAGGACATCTGCCGCTTCCCCGCATCGCGCGAGCTGGTGGCCACGATGATGCGCGAAGGCCAGCAGGTCGGCGAGAAGCTCGGCGTGGAGTTCAAGATCTCCATCGACAAGCGCATCGCCGGCGCCGAGGCCGTGGGCGCCCACAAGACGTCGATGCTGCAGGACGTGGAACACGGCCGCGCTCTCGAACTCGAGGCGCTGGTGGGCAGCGTGGTGGAGCTGGGGCGCATCACCGGTGTCCCCACACCCACCATTTCCACGGTCTATGGCGTCACGCAGCTGCTGGGCGCCACGCTGGCGGCCCAGCGCGGCAAGCTCCTCGTTCAGCCCGCGTAGACGTTCGACAGCACGCCGATGCCGTCGATCTCCACCTCGACGGCGGTGCCCGGCTTCATGGGTAGCGCGCCCACCGACGTGCCGCACAGGATCACGTCGCCGGGGTGCAGCGTCATGTCGAACGAGATCCGCGACACCAGTTCGGCAGGCGGGAAGGTCATGTCCGACAGCGGGTAGTTCTGGCGCTCGCGGCCGCCCACGCGCGTGCGCACCGAGGCGCTGGCCACGTCCACGTCCGTCTCGATCACCGGGCCGAACACGCCGAAGGTGTCGAAGCTCTTGGCGCGGGTCCACTGCGGGAAGCTCGGGTCGCGCGTGAGCAGCTCGAGCGCGGTCACGTCGTTCGCGCAGGTGTAGCCGAAGATGCACGACGGGGCGTCGGCCACGGACACGGCCGAGGCGGTGCGGCCGATCACGATCGCGAGTTCACCCTCGTACATCACCCGCCCGTCGTACGCCGCGGGCGGGCGGATGCCCTGCCCGTGCGCCGCGAAGCTGCTGGACGCCTTCAGGAAGTACAGCGGCTCGGCCGGACGGCCCCAGCCGTTCTTCTCGGCCGCGGCGTTGAAGTTGTTCCAGAGGCCGATCATCTTGCCGGGCAGGCAGGGGATGAGCCACTCGACCTCGGCGACCGGGACACGTTCACCCGTTGGTTGGGGCGATTCGAACAGGTCGCCGGTGAAGACCTCCACCTGGTCGCCGTCCAGGCGACCCAGGGCCTCGCGTCCGCCGTGGCGGAACCGCATCCATTTCATCCGTGTCTCCCAGGGTGTTCTCGAAGCGGGTCGATTCTGCCCGGTCAGCGCCGGGAAACCGCTCCGTGAAAGCGCTCACTTCGGCGCGCGGTGGCCGCAGTGGATCCCGGCGTTCGCCGGGATGACGGCGCATGGAAGGCTCGAAAACAAGCACCGTGACGGGCCCAGCCCGTCACGGTGATTGCTGCCATGCGGCCACTGGGCCTGTCCACGACGCCCTTTCTCCCTGAGCAACGCCAGTCTGCTCGTCCAGCGACAGGCTTACAACTGTCAACTCTTGCAGGTGACAAATCGTGACAGGGAGGACTGGAAATGGAACGCCCGTTCAGCGACGGGCGGCGCGGATCAGCCGCATCTGCGGCGACACCTCGGTGGCGGCCCCGTCGAAGGGGATCGAGGTGGCGCCCACGCGGCGCAGGACCTTGGCCACGTAGGCGAGGGTCTCGGCGTACGGCGGCACGCCGCGGTAGCGGTTCACGGCCCCCTCACCCGCGTTGTAGGCGGCGGCCACCAGGGCCACGTCGCCCTCGAAGTACGCCAGCAGCCAGCGCAGGTAGGACACGCCGCCGCGGATGTTCTGCGCCGGGTCGTACGGGCGCGAGACGTTGAAGCGGGCCGCGGTCTCGGGGATCAGCTGCATCAGGCCCTTCGCGTTTTTCGGGGACAGCGCCGCGGTGTTGAAGTTCGACTCGGCCTCGATGATGGCGAGCACCAGCTGCGGCTGCACCTTCATCTCGACGGCGGTGTTCTTCGCGATCTCGACGATGTGCGCCGGCGCGTTGGGCGGCACGACCAGGTCGGCCGGCGGGACGGCGCGGGCGGAGGCGAGCACCGGGGCGGCCGTCGGCGGGCGCATGCACTCGGGCAGTTCGCTGCTCGGGCCGCCGACCGTGCGCAACATGCGGATCGCCTGGGGCCAGCCCTGCTCCGCGGCCGCGTGGAAGAAGAAGGCGGCGGTGGCGTCGCTGCGCTCCACGCCGCGGCCGTTGCTGTACATCCACCCGAGGTTGTACTGGGACTGGGCGTCGCCCATCCGCGCGGCCCTGCAGTACAGCTCGGCGGCCCGGGTGCCGTCGCGCGGCACCCCTTCGCCGTTCTCGTAGGCGGCCGCCTCGTCGCGGATCAGGGCGGCCAGCAGGTTCTCGGCGGAAACCTTCTGCACAGGCACGGGGACGGGGTCCGCCTCGACCTCGGCCCACGCGGCGCCGCACACCGGCACGAGGCAGGCGAAGGACAGCGCGGCGAAGGTGTGGCGGCGAAGGAACGGCATGCCGAGACTTTAGGCGGCCCGCACCCCGGTCGGCCACCCCCGGAGCCCCCGATCCCGGGGGGAACGGGCCTCCCCACTCGGGGGGACGTTCAGTGCTTCTCGCCGCCGTCGACGCCCAGTGCGCGGCCCGGCAGCCGGTGCCGGGGGTCGGCGTGCGGCGCGCCGAGCGCCCGGCGCAGGCCCGCCATCAGGTGGGCGCGGTCGACGGGCTTCACCCAGTATTCGTAGGCCCCGAGGCTCATCGCCTTGATGATGTCCATCGACAGGTTGTCGGCGGTGAGCA
>Ga0247823_10003227_pt1 | contig 13270 bp, 11 predicted proteins | sample 13C_PalmiticAcid_2_FD_192426 | JGI IMG/M metagenome (GOLD analysis project Ga0247823, IMG submission 192426) | Soil microbial communities from agricultural site in Penn Yan, New York, United States - 13C_PalmiticAcid_Day30 | ecosystem: Environmental > Terrestrial > Soil > Agricultural land...
CACCAGGAGATCGCCGACGAGCTCGGCATGCCGCTGGGCACGGTGAAGTCGCACCTGAGGCGCGCGTTCCTGCGCCTGCAGGGCCAGCTGAGGGGGCAGTCGTGAATCCGCACCATCATCTCGACGCGTCCACCGTGGTCAGCTACGCCGCCGGCGCGCTGGCCGTGGAAATCGCGGTCGTCGCGGCCACCCACCTGGAAACCTGCGCGCATTGCCGTGCGCGCGTGCAGGACGCCGAGCGCATCGGCGGCCAACTGGTCGAACACCAGCAGCCGGCGCTGCCTTCCGCGGGCCGGCTGGCCGATCTGCGGGCGTCCATGCTGGAGCAGCTGGAGGCGCCGATGCCGGCGACTGCGCCGCCCGTGCCGCGCAGCGCGCCCTATGAAGACGACGACCGCCTGCCGGCGCCGCTGCATCCGTACTTCGGCCCGTCCTACCGCGCGCTGAAGTGGCGCTGGATGGCGCCGGGCGTGCACTGCATCCGGGCCACCGGCACGAAGAGCGGCACCCTGCTGATGCTGAAGATCGGCCCCGGGCGCAGCATGCCCGTGCACAGCCATGGCGGCACCGAGCTGACCCAGATCCTGCGGGGCGCCTACCACGATGCGCTGGGCCACTTCGCGCCCGGCGACGTGGCCGACCTCGACAGCGATGTCGAGCACCAGCCGGTCACCGTGCCCGGCATCGCGTGCATCTGCGTGTCCGCGCTCGATGCGCCGCTGCGGTTCCCCGGATGGCTGGCGCGGCGGCTGCAGCCGCTGTTCAAGCTCTGACCGCGCGAAACGGCACGCGCGGCGTCCCGTCCCCTCGGCCTCATCGACGCCGCAGGTCGGCGCCGCGGGACAACCGCGGGCAGGGTCCGCCATGGCGAGGGGATTGCGCTACGCTGGTCGTATCGAATCCCACCCGCGAGTGCGTGCCATGGCAAAGCCACGGATCTTCCTGGGGTCGTCGGGCAAGCAGACGAAGCTGCTGCAGGCGTTGACGCGCGGATTGGAAGAGGTCGCCGACGTCGAGCCGTGGACCGCCACGTTCAATCCCGGCACCACCACACTGGGACGGTTGCTGGAGCTGACCCGGCAGGTGGATTTCGCCGCGTTCGTATTCGCGCAGGACGACTGGACCACGCGTACGCCGGCGCTGGACGAGGCCGCACCCGGGCAGGCCTCGCCGCGCGACAACGTCGTGTTCGAAGCGGGCCTGTTCGGCGGCGTGCTGGGCATGCGCCGCACCTTCATCCTGCACGCCAGCGGCGCCAAGCTGCCGACCGACCTGCTGGGCCTGACCTGCGTGCGCTACGAAGGCGCGGGCACGGCGGCGGAGACCAAGGCCATCTGCCAGAAGCTGCGCAACGCCATCCAGAGCGAAGGCCAGGCGTCGCGCGTCGAAGGCACCTGGTGGCAGTTCTCGCTGACGCAGCGCAGCGAGAAGGAACCTTCGGCGCTCGGCCTGGTGCGCCTCGTGCGCAACCGCGCCGGCGCGCTGGAAATGAAAGGCAGCGCCTGGCATCCGGACGGCAGCCTGTCGGCCCGCTACTGGAGCGAGGCCGTGCGGGAGAAGGAAGACGGTTCGGCCGTCTTCTACTACTGGAAAGGCGAGCGCCCGCTGCATCCGGACGCGCCGCAGCTGGAAGGCACGGGCGAAATCCGGCTGGAATCCGCCGAGCGCGCCACCGGGTACTTCACCACCCGCGGCGACGAGGTCAACGCCCGCACGGCCGGCATCTACCTGCACGCCGAGCCGGAGGAGATCGCGATCCTCGACGGGCGCGACGACCGCCAGCGCGCGACGCTGATCGCGGACCGGTTGGCGCACTGGAAGTCGATCCTCAGCGTGTAGCGCCACGCGCATCGTCTTCACGGACAGCGGCTGCGCATCGCTGCCCTCGATCATGCCCATTCCGTTCAGACAACGCATGCAGGCGGGGTCGCGCGCGCGTTCCGTCTCATCGCGCGAGAGGCCGTTGGCTAGAATGGCGCCATGCAATTGAAGGACAAGCTCGCGATCCTCGCCGATGCGGCCAAGTACGACGCGTCGTGCGCGTCGAGTGGCGCGGGCAAGCGGCACTCGCTGGGCAAGGGCGGCATCGGCAGCACCGAGGGCATGGGCATCTGCCATTCGTACACGCCGGACGGGCGCTGCGTTTCGCTGCTGAAGATCCTGCTGACCAACTTCTGCATCTACGACTGCGCGTACTGCGTCAACCGCGTGTCCAGCAATGTCCCGCGCGCACGCTTCGCCACCGCCGAAGTGGTGCGGCTGACGCTGGAGTTCTACAAGCGCAACTACATCGAGGGCCTGTTCCTCTCCAGCGGCATCGTCCGCAACGGCGACTACACGATGGAGCAGATGGTCGAAGTGGCGCGCAGCCTGCGCGAGGACCATCGCTTCGCCGGCTATATCCACCTCAAGACCATTCCCGAGGCCTCGCCGGAGCTGCTGGCCGCCGCGGGCCGCTATGCCGACCGCCTCAGCATCAACGTCGAGCTGCCGACCGAGGCGGGACTGAAACAGCTGGCGCCGCAGAAGGAAGCGCAGGGCATCCGCGACGCGATGGGCGAGCTGCACTGGCGCATCCAGGCGGCGAAGCCGGACAGGAAGGAAGCGCAGCCGAAGCGCAAGCGACCCCCGAAGTTCGCTCCGGCCGGGCAGAGCACGCAGATGATCGTCGGCGCCGATGCGGCCGACGACCGCGCCATCCTCACCAGCAGCGATGCGCTGTACCGCCAGTTCCGCATGCGCCGCGTGTACTACTCCGCCTTCAGCCCGATCCCGGATGCGTCCACGCACCTGCCGCTGCGGGCACCGCCGCTGCAGCGCGAACACCGCCTCTACCAGGCGGACTGGCTGCTGCGCTTCTACGGCTTCGACGTGAAGGAGATCGTCGACGACACGCCGGGCCAGGACGGCATGCTCGACCTGGATGTCGATCCCAAGCTCGCCTGGGCGCTGCGCCACCCGGATCGTTTCCCGGTCGACCTCAACGCGGCGCCGCGCGAGATGTTGCTGCGCGTGCCCGGGCTGGGGGCGCGCAACGTGCAGCGCATCGTCGATTCGCGCCGTCAGGGCAGGTTGCGCGTGGCGGACCTGGCGCGACTGCGCGCGCCGCTGCAGAAGGTGTTGCCGTTCGTGGTGCTGATCGACCACCACCCGCGGCAACGACTCGACGATCCTGTCCGCTTGCGTCGCGAGCTCGCGCCGGCGCCGCGGCAGGCCGATCTGTTCGGCTGAGGCGTCGGAATGTTCCGCGCCACCGTGATGCCTGCCTGGGACGTGGACGCATGGCGCACGCAGGCGCGTCACGCCTGGGAAGCGGAACTGCCGCCGGAATCCGTCGAATGGCAGGCCGATGCGCAGGGCGAATTGCTTGCGGCGGCTGCCGTGATGGATCAACCCGGACGTCGCACGGGGCTGGCGGTGCCCGCAGCGTTCATGGCGTTCGCGGCATCGGTGCTGTGTCATCGGGATATCGGCAGGCACGCGTTGCTGTATCGCCTGCTCTGGCGGATCGGCAATGGCGAGCGTGCGCTGCTCGATCGCGCCACCGATATCGATGTGCATCGCGCGACCCGCTGGTCACAGGCCGTGCGGCGCGACACGCACAAGATGAAGGCCTTCGTGCGCTTCCGCCAGGTCGAAGGCGAAGAAAACACCTACATCGCGTGGTTCGAGCCGGACCATTACATCGTCGACCGGGTCGCACCGTTCTTCATGCGCCGCTTCGCCGGCATGCGCTGGGCAATCCTGACGCCGTATCGCAGCGTGCAATGGGACGGAACCGACCTGTGGGCGGGCGACGGCGCGCAACGTGCGGATGCGCCGGCCGATGATGCCGAAGACGCGCTGTGGCGCACCTACTACGCCAACATCTTCAATCCGGCGCGACTCAACACCCGGATGATGCGGCAGGAGATGCCGCAGAAATACTGGAAGCACCTGCCTGAGGCGCATCTGCTGCCGGACCTTATACGCGACGCCGGCCGCCGCGTGCGCGAGATGGACGAACGCGAGGCGCAGGCGCCGCGGCGGCGTATCCCGGCGCGCAAGCCGCCCTCGCAGTGACGAAGGCGATTGCGATACACCCGATCAGGCAGCACCCGGCAGCGGGGCGTCGGCATGCACCAGACCTGCGCTGCGCAGGTCGCGCCAGAAACCGGCGGGGACGACTTCCTTCAGCGCCGCGCTGTCTTCGGCGATGCGGTCGGGCTTGCTGGCGCCGGGAATGACCGCCGCGACGGCCGGATTGGCCAGCGCGAACTGCAGGCCGGCAGCCTTCATGCTGATGCCGTACCGATCGGCGAGCGCCTTGATGCGCGCCACCTTGTCCAGGATCTGCGGCGTGGCCGGCGCGTATTCGAAGTTCGGGCCGCCGACCAGCGCACCGGAGCTGTAAGGGCCGCCGACCACGATGCCCAGCCCACGCTCGGCGACCTTCGGCATCACCCGCTGCAGCGCGCGCGCGTGGTCGAGCAGCGTGTAGCGCCCGGCCAGCAGGAAGCCGTCCGGGCGCGGCCCTTCCAGTTCCAGCAGCAGTTCGATCGGTTCGACCTTGTTGACGCCCAGGCCCCAGGCCTGGATGACGCCCTCATCGCGGAGGCGGTCCAGCGCCTTGAACGCACCGGTACGCGCCTGTTCGAACATCGACAGCCACTCGTCGCCGTAGAAGTCCTGCGCGATGTCGTGGACCCAGGCGATCTCGATGTGATCGGTCTTCAGCCGCTTCAGGCTGTCCTCGATCGAACGCAAGGTGGCGTCATAGGAATAGTCGTTGACGATCTTGTTGGGACGACCGTACTTGAATACGTCGCCTTTCTCGCCGAGGTCGCGGGCGTTGATGTCCTCGACTTCGTCCAGGATCAGCCGGCCGACCTTGGTGCTGATGACGTAGGCGTCGCGCGGTTTGTCGGCCAGCGCGTCGCCCATGCGGATCTCCGCCAGGCCGGCGCCATAGAAGGGCGCGTTGTCGAAGTAGCGGATGCCGTCGTTCCAGGCGGCCTCGACGGTGGCGCGCGCTTCGGCTTCCGGGATGTCGCGGAACATGTTGCCGAGCGGGGCGGTGCCGAAGCCGAGCTTGCCGGGAAGCAGGTTGTGGAGGGACATGGTGGACTCCTGAGGGATCGGGATGGAAGGAAGAGGGATGTCGGGATCAGGCCGCGTGCGCCTGCGGTGCAGTGAACTGCGTATAGCCTTCCGCGCCACCGCCGAAGTAGCCGGCCGTCGGCGCGTCGAACAGCGGGCTGTCGTCACGCAGGCGTTCGACCAGATCGGGGTTGCCGATGAACGGCTTGCCGAACGCGATCATGTCCGCATGGCCACCGGCGGTGGCATCGAGCGCGCGCTGGCGGTCGTAGCCGTTGTTGGCGAGGTAGGCGCCGCCGAACGCGTCGCGCAGTGCCTTGACGTCGAAATCGTCGGCGCCGTTGCCGGCATGCAACTGGCCTTCGACCGCATGCAGGTAGGCCAGGCCCATTTCGCCGAGGCGGCGGGCGACGTAGAGATGCGTCTCCATCGTGTGGCTGTCCAGCGGCGTGTCGCCGACCGCGGTCGACAGAGGCGACAGGCGCAGGCCTACGCGATCCGCACCCCAGACCCCGGCGACGGCGGCAGTGACTTCAAGCAGCAGCCGTGCGCGGTTCTCGAGCGAGCCGCCATAACGGTCGTCGCGACGGTTGGTGCTGTCGCGCAGGAACTGTTCCAGCAGGTAACCGTTGGCGGCGTGCACTTCCACGCCATCGAAGCCGGCATCCTTTGCCCGCTGCGCGGCCTGGCGGTAGTCCTCGATGATGCCGGCGATCTCGTCGGTGGCCAGGGCGCGCGGCATCGACGGCGGCACGTGGCCGGCCTCGGTGAAGACGCTGCCGCCGGCCTGGATCGCGGAGGGGGCCACCGGGGCGGCGCCACCTTCCTGCAGGCTGGTATGCGACATGCGGCCTACGTGCCAGAGCTGCACCACGATGCGGCCGCCCCGGGCATGCACGGCGTCGGTAACCGGCTTCCATGCGGCTACATGCTCATCCGAGTAGAGGCCCGGCGTGTAGGCGTAGCCGCGGCCTTGGCGGGAGATGTTGGTGGCTTCGGTGATGATCAGGCCGGCCGAGGCGCGCTGGCCGTAGTAGTCGACGGCCAGCGGGGTCTGCACGCCGTCCATGCCGGCGCGCGAGCGGGTGAGCGGCGCCATGGCGATGCGGTTGCGGACCTCGATGGCACCCAGGCGGATGGGGGAGAACAGGGCGGCGGATGACATGGCGGACTCCAGAGGGGGCGGTGCGGGGAGGAGAGGCGCCTTCGCTTGCCGGTCCGGCGCCTCGCCGGGATGGACACAGCCTGCGCGCCGCCAAGGCATTCGGCCAATTTATTTGTTGAATTCCAGATATATGGAATTCAATATGACTGCATGCGTTACGACCTCAACCTGTTGCCCGTCTTCCTGGCGCTGATGGACGAGCGCAACGTGACCCGCGCTGCCGAGCGGCTGGGCATCACCCAGCCCGCGCTGTCGAATGCGCTGGTGCGCTTGCGCGAGATGCTGCAGGACCCGTTGTTCATCCGCGAGCGCTACGGCATGCAGCCGACGCAGAAGGCGGTCGAGCTGGCGCCCGGCATCGCCGCCGCACTGTCGCAGATGGATGCGCTGGTGCTCGGACAGCGGCAGTTCGACCCGGCGAAGGAGGAGCGGCTGTTCACGCTGGCGCCGAACAGCTACTTCGAATTCGTACTGGTGCCGGCCATCGCCGCGCGGCTGCGCGAGCGTGCGCCCGGCATCCGGCTGCGGCTGGTGCCGTTCGGCACCGATCTGGCCGAGACGGGTGCCATTTCGGGCGAAACCGCGCTGGTGCTGGGCCGGTTCGTCGAGCCTCCCGACAACCTGGTCGTGCAGCATCTGGCGGACGATGGGGTGGCGTGCGTGGTGCGTGCCGACCATCCCGTGGTCAACAAGCGCTTGTCCAAGGCGCAATACGAACAGTTGCGGCACGTCAACGTGGTGCCGCCGGGCAAGCTGCGCGCCGGGCTGTTCCAGGCCCTGGAGAAGCAGGGGCTAAGGCGCGACGTCGCCGTGTCGGTGACGCACTTCCTGTCGATTCCCGAGCTGGTCGCGGCGACCGATTACTGCGCCACGCTGCCGAAGCTGATCTGTGCGCGGTTGGCGCGCGATCAGCGCCTGAAGGTGCTGCCCGCGCCGGTGGACCTGGGCACGTTCCCGCTGGAGATGGCGTGGCATGTGCGCTATCGCCACGATCCGGCCCACCAGTGGTTGCGCGCGCTGGTCGCGGAGGTGGCGAAGGACGTCGCGCGAGGCAGGAAGCCCTGACAACGGAATGCCGGCGCCCTTTCGGGACGCCGGCATCCGGTTACCGCGGTATCAGAACTTCCAGCCCACGCGTGCGTAGTAGAAGCCGCCGTTGAAGCCGTACGGCGAATGCACCGGATAGGCCGCGCCGGCGACCGCCGCGCCCCACGGGTTGTCGTCCGGGGTCTCGTCGAACAGGTTCTGCGCACCGACGTTGACGTACAGGCCGGAAGCGAACGTCCAGCCCACTTCGGCGTCCACGATCACCGTGCTGTCTTCGTAGATCGGCAGGCCGCCGTCTTCCACGGTGATGACGCCGCTGTCCAGGTGGTCTTCGTACCAGGAGCCGTAGTAGCCCAGGCGCAGGTTGGCGTGGAAGACCTCGCGCTGGTGGTTGACGCTGAAATAGCCCTTGGTCTTCGGCAGCGATTCCTCGATCTTGTAGACGCGGGCCTCGTTGATGAAGTTGGGGTCGTAGCGGTCCACCTTGGTCTTGTTCCAGTTCACCGCGAGCGAGTAGGTGGTCTTGCCGCCGAAGTGCGCCGTTTCCACGCTGGTCACCAGGTCGACGCCGGTGGTGGTGGTGTCGAAGGCGTTGCCGAAGTACGTCACCGAGTTCAGCGACGCCGCCTCGGGATTGCCCGACGCCACCAGCGCCGCACGTTCGGCGTCGGTCAGTTCGAAGCTGGTGCTGAGCGCGATGCGGTCCTCGACTTCGATGTGGTACCCGTCCACCGTCACCAGCCAGTCGCCGCTGTTCCACACCAGGCCCAGCGACGCGCTCTTGGACTCTTCCGGCGTCAGTGCGCGCGAGCCCTTCAGCTCGGCGATGGGATTGGTCGGCGGCAACGTCGCGATGTCGATCAGCGCATTGCCTTCGAAGGCCGTGGTGATCTGGCTGATGTTCGCCTGGCCCGGCGTGGGGGCGCGGAAGCCGGTGTTGACGGCGCCGCGCAGGGCGAAGGTGTCGCTGACATCGAAACGGCCGGTCAGCTTGCCGTTGGTGGTGCTGCCGAAGTCGTCGAAGTCCTCGCGGCGTACGGCGGCCGCCAGCAGGAACTGTTCGGTGAACTGCGCCTCCAGGTCCAGGTAGACCGCCCAGTTGCGGCGATCCCATTCGCCGGCGGTGCGCGGGTTGAAACCGTTGAAGCCGTTGGAGCCCAGCGCGAAGCCCTGCTGGGTCAGCGGCCCGATGGCGGTGGAGGGGCCGTCGCCCTGCTTGACCTCGAAACTTTCCTCGCGCCATTCCGCGCCGGCCGACAGGCGCAGCGCCTGGGCGGTGAACGAAGTCTCGATGTCGGTGCCGACGTCGAAGTTCACGCCCTTTTCTGTCTGCGTGTTGCCGCCGGGATGGAAGCGCAGGCCCGTCGGCTGGTTGGCGCCCAGCGATGCATTGACCGTGTTGTAGATGGTGAAGTCGATGTCGTTGCGGCCATAGGTGGCGCTGACGTCCCAATGCCAGGCATTGCCCCAGGTGCCCTTGACGCCGCCGACCACCGACATGTCCTCCAGGCTGCCGCCGAAGCGCGGGGTGAAGCCGCCCGGCAGCGTCGACAGGAAGGTGAAGCAGTTCGACGGCAGCGCCGAGACCGCAGCGCTCACCGTGCTGTACGGGATCAGGTTGCCGGCCCCGTCGCGGAGCGCGATGGTGGGGCAGCCGCCCGCGCCGGTGGTGTCGCCGATCAGCAGCGTGTTGCCGCCGTCGTTGGAGTACACGCCGGAGCGCGCGGTGGGGTCGCGGAAATAGAAGCCGCCGTCGACGTCGCGCTGGGCGTAGTTGCCGAACAGGTAGACGTCCACGCTGTCGCCGCTGATGCCGAGGTTGGCGACGAACTTCACGTCGTCGTCCACCTTCGGCGAACCCCAGATCTGCGCCGGCACCGGCACGCCGGGATAGCCGGCGGCGATCGCGGCGGCGGCATCGTCGCGCTGCACGCTGCGCGAGGTGTCGTCGGCCTGGCGCCATTCGGCGGTCAGCGTCGCGTAGCCGCGCGCGGTGAGCGGCAGGCCGATCTGCGCCGAGTACTGCGTGGTGAAACCGTCGCCCTCGTAGTACTGGCCGGCGAACGCTTCGAACGCGCCGCCTTCGCTGATCTTCTTCAGGCCGAAGTTGACGACGCCGGCGATGGCGTCCGAGCCGTACTGGGCGGCTGCGCCGTCGCGCAGCACTTCCACCTGCTCCAGTGCGAGCGAGGGGAACACCGAAAGATCGGGACCCTGCGAACCATCGGACAGGCCGTGGCCGAGGAAGGTGATCACCGCCGAGCGGTGGAAGCGCTTGCCGTTCACCAGCACCAGCGTGTTGTCCGGTGGCAGTCCGCGCAGGTTGGCGGGGCGGATCAGGCTGGCCGCATCGTCGATCGGGATGGTGCTGACATTGAAGGAGGGGACGAGCACGCGGAGCTGGTCGAGCGCGTCGGTCGCGCCCTGGTTGCGGAATTCCTCGGCGCCGATGATGTCGATCGGGACAGCGGACGAGGAGACCGAACGCGGTTGGCCACGGCTGCCCAGGACCGAGACGGTGTCCAGCGTGGTCGCTTCGTCAGTGGCGGCCGCGGGCGTGGATGCGGGTGGCGTTTCCGTCGTCTGCGCAAGGGCGGAGCCGGTGCCCACCAGCGTTGCGGCGGCCAGGGCCCATTTCACAGCGGACGCCAGCGGCGCCCTGGTAATGCGTACGTACGGTTCCGCTCTCTTGCCCATGTGGTGCGCCCCTAATAAGTATGGTGATGAAGGCCCTCTCTTCCGGCACCGCGATGTAGCGTCGCGGTGCGGCCTTGGAACCTTAGGCGGCGACAAACGGCGATAAGTGTGGCTCGTGTCACATCACGAAACGCCATCACCAGAAGGTAATTCCCGTTCTTCCATACGCTGTTCGCGTATCGCACATGCGTGGTGCGTTTTTCTCGGCGGCAGTGCGTAACGTACCTTTCGCGTGCAAACGATCCGTCCGCCGCGAACGCGTTCGAGTGTCCGATCAACGACGTGAAAGAGAGTGACGAATACGCTTTGCCCCGGCGTCGGTGACCCGCGGGCGCGGGTGTCCGCTTCGACCTCGGGCCGGGAGCCGATCCGCGCGGCTCCCGGCGGGGGCGGATCAGCCGCGCAGTTCGACCACCGGCGCGAAACCGCCGTACACCATGCGCTGGCCGTCGAACGGCATCGGCGGGTTGTCCTTGTTGGACGGGTCCATGCGCGGATCCTCCATCATCTACTTCATGCCGGCATCGCGCGTGGCCTTGTCCGGCCACTCAACCCACGAGAACGCCACGGTTTCATCCGCCTTGGCCTGCACGGCCTTGCGGAAGTCGGTGACCTTGCCGTCGGGCACGTCGTCGCCCCAGGCCTCGATGATGCGGGTGGCGCCGTACTCCATGAAGATCGTGTCGAACGTGGTGGCGAACTCGGTGAACGCCTGCTTGCCCGACGAGGGTGCCGCGATGATGAAGCCGTCGACATAGGAGGACGGGGTCGCGCTGTCGCCCAGTTCCAGCGTCGGCACGAAGCCGCCAAAGATCAGGCGCTTGCCGTCGAAGGGCATCGGATTGTTCTCGGGCGACATGCGCGGGTCGTCCATCATCTTCTTCATGCCGGCATCGCGCGTGGCCTTGTCGGGCCACTCGATCCAGGAGAACACCACGCTTTCGTCCTGCTTCGCCTGGACGGTCCTGCGGAAGTCGGTGACCTTGCCATCGGGCACGTCGTCTTCCCAGCACTCGACCACGCGCGTCGCGCCCTGTTCGACGAACACGGGGTCGCCGAGGTTGGCGTGGTCGATGAACTTCTGTTTGTTGGCGGTGGGCACGGCGGCCACGAAACCATCGATGTACGGCATGGAAACCTCCGGGGATGCGGCGCCGGGATGACGCCTTCCTGAATGCGACGAGCGGGGAGCGCGGAATTCGACAGGCGGCTGGCCGTTGCCCGCCGGGGCGGGCGTTGAACCTGCCACGATCAGGAAGAAGGTGGCGTGATGGCGGTTTCAGCAACAGGCGCGGTCCCGCGCCGGTCGGGCCCGTGGGGTATCGGCAGCGGTGTCTGGATGTGGGGCCTCGTGGCCCTGGTGGGCGTGGGATTCTGGAAGACCTATTTCAGCCGCCTCGGCCTGGCCGATGCGGTCACCCACCTGCATGCCGGCCTCATGCTGGCCTGGGTGGCGATGCTGCTGGTGCAGCCCTGGCTGATCCGCACGCGGCGCATGGCGCTGCACCGGCAGGTCGGGCAGTTCTCGTACGGCGTGATGCCCGGTGTGCTGATCACCGCGCTGTGGTTGTCGCACCTGCGGATCGCGGCCGCGCCGCCGGAGATGTTCGGCCTGCAGTCGATGCTGCTGTACCTGGGCATGGCCGCGTCGCTGATGCTGGCGCTGTTCTGGGGCCTGGCCATCGTGCATCGCCGCGAACCGGCGCTGCATGCGCGCTACATGGTGGCCACCGCGCTGGTGATGATCGATCCGGCCGCGGCACGCCTGATGCTGGCGCTGCTGCCCGAGGGCGCGCGTTTCAATCCGTCATGGGGCGGCTACGCGCTGACGTTCGCGATCCTGGCGGTGCTGATCGGGTTCGACCGCGCGGCGCCGCGCGGTCGTGGCGTGTTCCGCTTCGTCGCGGCCGTGTTCGCGCTGAACTTCGTGCTGATGCATGTCGTGCCGGGTACCGCGGCGTGGCAGTCGTTCGCGCGCGGGTGGGCCGCCTTCGGCGGCTGACGCGTCCTAGCGCTGCAGGCAGCGCCGGTAGCGTTCTTCCACGCGCGTGGCGAACCACGCCGTGGTCAGTTCGCGGGTGATCTTCGGGCTCTCCAGTCTGATGCCCGGGATCACCGCGCGCGGCAACGGCTTGCCGGCCCGCGATTCCGCGAGCGCGTAGAGCCGCGCATACAGCGCGGTGTCGTCGAAATCGAGGCGGTTGCCGCGCTGCAGCGCCTCGCGGATCCCGCGTTCGTCCATGCGCAGCGCATCGGCCAGGGTGCGGACGGCGCGTTCCGTCTGGCCGGGCCTGTCCATCGGCGCACCGGGATTCAGCAAATCGCCGTCGAGCGCGAGGGTGACGCCGGCGGCGATGCCCACCGCATTCTGGAAGGCCGCATTGCGGCTGGCGTACCAGCCGGCGTTGTAGTCCGCGAAACGATGCACCTTGCGCGTGTACGGGGTCTGGTAGCCCAGCAGGTGGGCGATGCCGAAGTACAGGCCGCCGCGCCGGGTGAAGACCTCGTCGCGGATGCTGCCTTCGACCGGATACGGGTAGCGCGAGGCGTTCGCTTCGGCGAACGGGATGCCCACCTGCATCGGCCCACCGGTCTGCACCGGGTTGTAGTCGGCGAACAGGCGCCCGCCCAGCGGCACGCTGCCGATCATGTCTTCGTAGATGTCGCTCAGGTCCCGCTCGGTACGCACGCCACGCAGGCGTTCGGCGTAACTGCGGCCATCGGGCGATCGCAGCGCGAGGGCGGCGTCGACCATGAACGTCGGCACGTGCAGGGCGGCCGCGCGCCGGTCGATCTCGCCGCGTGCGATCTTCGGCAGGTTGGCCACCGCGGGGTTGGCGACATAGCCGGACTCCTGCTCGGTCACCGCGAGGACGGCGCAGATGTTCTCGCTGTTCGGCTCGATGCGCTGCGCGGCGAAGGCGGTCTCGATGTCGGCCGCCCAGCGCTCGCGGTCGGTGACCTTGGCCGGCAGGCGCCGCACGATTTCGCTGCGCGTATCCGCCGGCGGCCGCGTGGGCGCGGGTGGGGCGGTGACGCAGCCGGCCAGCAGCAGGACGGACGCGAAGGCCGCGGCGCGGAGCAGGGGGCGGAAAGCGGGCGATGTCGTCATGCGCGCAGCATACGGAGCGCCCTCGCCGGATGCACGAGGGCCCGGCGCATGGATAATCGCGGTTCCCCCGATGCGCATGCCCATGGTCACTCCACTCGACAATCCGTTCTGGTCCGCCCTCGATTCGATCCACGGCGGCATCGCCCTGCGCGCCGGCGACGTCGCACGCT
>Ga0247823_10003228_pt1 | contig 13265 bp, 12 predicted proteins | sample 13C_PalmiticAcid_2_FD_192426 | JGI IMG/M metagenome (GOLD analysis project Ga0247823, IMG submission 192426) | Soil microbial communities from agricultural site in Penn Yan, New York, United States - 13C_PalmiticAcid_Day30 | ecosystem: Environmental > Terrestrial > Soil > Agricultural land...
CACTGGCTGACCGAAAGCCCCAAGCAGGCCAACGCCCTGCTCGGCTTCGTCATCGACCGCGCCGAGGACCGCCTGCGTCGCCGCAAGGACAAGGAAGTCCAGCGCGCCGCCGCCACGCGCAAGCTGCGCCTGCCGGGCAAGCTGTCGGACTGCAGCCGTCAGGCCGCCGAGGGCACCGAACTGTTCATCGTCGAGGGCGACTCGGCCGGCGGCTCGGCCAAGCAGGCGCGCGACCGCACCACCCAGGCCATCCTGCCCCTGCGTGGCAAGATCCTGAACGTCGCCTCGGCCACGGCGGACAAGCTGCGCGCCAACGTCGAACTGTCGGACCTGGCCCTGGCGCTGGGCGTCCAGCCGGGGAGCCGTTTCAACATCGAAGACCTGCGCTATGAGCGCATCGTCATCATGACCGACGCTGACGTCGACGGCGCCCACATCGCGGCCCTGCTGATCACCTTCTTCTATCGCTCCATGCCCGAGACGATCCGCCAGGGTCGCCTCTTCATGGCCCTGCCGCCGCTTTACCGCATCAGCGCCGGCCCTCTGTCGGAATACGCCCGCGACGACGCCCACCGCGACGAGCTGCTGGCCACCGTCTTCAAGGGCAAGAAGGTCGAGATCGGCCGCTTCAAGGGCCTGGGCGAGATGATGGCCTCGCAGCTGAAAGAGACCACCATGGACCCGAAGAAGCGGACCCTGGCGCGCGTCTCCCTGCCCGACAGCGAAGAAGAGATCGAGGACCTGGTCGAACGCCTGATGGGCCGCAAGGCCGAGGCCCGCTACCAGTTCATCCAGGACAACGCCCGCTTCGCCGTCGCCGATCTGGACGTCTGAGGAAACGCCTCGGCCTTACAGGCCGAGGCTCTCCGCCACCCGCGCCGCCACTGCCGCAATTCGCTGTGCGACCTCGCCGTCGGGTTCGCCCGAGACCAGAGGCTGCCCGGCGTCGCCAGCCTGACGCAAGGCCGCGTCCAGCGGCAGGTCGCCGAGGAAGGCCACGCCCAGTCGCGCAGCTTCGGCCTCAGCCCCGCCTTGTCCGAAGATCGGGCCGCTCATGTTCTCGATCAGGCCCAGGGTCGGAACATTGACCCGCTGGAACAGGGTGTGGGCCCGGCGCGCATCGGCCAGGGCCACCTCCTGCGGGGTCGAGACGATGACCGCGCCGTCCAGCGGCGTCTTCTGGATCAGGGTCAGTTGCACGTCGCCGGTGCCGGGCGGCAGGTCGACCACCAGAACGTCCAGCGGCGCGTCTTCAGTTCCCCAGCGTGTCTGGGTCAGCATCTGGGTAATGGCCTGCGAGGCCATCGGCCCGCGCCAGATCATGGCGTCGTCGGCCTTGGTCAGCAGACCGACCGACATGGCCTTCAGACCGTGGGCGACGTGCGGCACGATGGCCCCATCGACATAATCCGGCTGACCCGAAAGCCCCAGCATGGTCGGCAGCGACGGGCCATAGACGTCAGCGTCCAGCACCCCGACCGACAGGCCGCGCGCCGCCAGCGCCGCGGCCAGGTTCACCGCCACCGTGGACTTGCCGACGCCGCCCTTGCCGCTGGCCACCGCCAGGACGCGCTTCACGTGGGCAGGACGATCCGTCGGAACCGGCGCCTTGGCCCGGCCCTGATCGGTCGCCGCCTTCGACAGGCCCGCCGTGCGACGCGGTGCAGCGGCGGGGGCCGTCTCAGCCGTCAGCACGACCGAGACCCGCTCCATGCCCGGCATGGCCCTCAGCGCCGCCTCGGCCGCGTCGCGCACCGGGGCGTAGATGGCGGTCTCGCCCGCCGGAACCTCCATGACGAAGCCCGCGCGATCTTCGGCCACCGTCAGCCCCTGCACCAGTCCGGCGGCGACCAGCCCCTGTCCGGATTTCGGATCGACAATGGCGTCGAGGGCGGCGGTTACGGCGGTGCGGTCGATCAAGGCTCTGCTCCTTGGCCCTTGCCGGGCCGGTCGCGGGCGTTCTATCGCCCTCTGGTCCTGTTCGCGAGCCTGTTCCTTTGACCAAAACGCCCCGCCTCACCCTGATCGCCGGCCCGACGGCCTCGGGCAAGTCGCGTCTGGCGCTGGAAATGGCCGAGCGGACCGGCGCCGTCATCATCAACGCCGACAGCCAACAGCTCTACGCCGACCTGCGCGTCCTCAGCGCCCGCCCGTCCATCGAGGACGAAGCCCGCGCCGAGCACCGCCTTTATGGCGTGGCCGACGCCGCCGAATCCTGGTCCGTCGGTCGCTGGACCCGGGCCGTCATGCCGCTATTGGGTGAACTGGCGGCCCAAGATCGTCCGGTCCTGCTGGTCGGCGGCACCGGCCTCTATTTCAACGCCCTGACGCGCGGCCTGGCCGACATTCCCGCCGTACCCGACGCCGTGCGCAACGCGGTTCAGGCCGCCTATGACCTTGAAGGCGAAGCCGCCTTCCGTCGCCGCCTGGCCGAGGTCGATCCGACGGCCGCCGCCGCCATCACTCCCGGCGACCGCCAACGCCTGATCCGCGCCCTGGCCGTGGCCCGGGCCACCGGCCGCTCGCTCAGCGACTGGAAGGCCGACACCAAGCCCTTGCTGACGCCGACGTCCTACGACGCCCTGGTGGTCGAGCCCCCGCGCGACCGCCTCTACGCCAACTGCGATGCACGCGTCAGTCTGATGATCGACAATGGCGCGGTGGACGAGGTCCGCAACCTCCTGGCTCGCAACCTTGACCCCGCCTTGCCCGCCATGAAGGCCGTCGGCGTGCCGGAACTGGCCGCCCACCTGTCAGGCAAGACCTCGCTGGATCAGGCCGTCGCCGCCATCCGCCTGTCCACCCGCCATTACGCCAAGCGCCAGCTGACCTGGTTCCGCAACCAGACCTCTGAATGGGCGCGTCATCCGGGTTTCGCCTGAGGTTTCTGAACCTTCCCCTTGGAAGCCGCCGTCCGAGCGCCTATATTGGAACTGTTCGGGTTCGCCCGGACTATGGCGATAAACGCGCCTGTAATAAGCGGACCGGACCCGGGTGCGATTCCCGGCGGCTCCACCAAATCTCTCACCGCGTTATCGGCGGGAGCTGCGGGGCCGACTAGCATCGACGGACGTGTAAAGAGGATGCTTTTGCCCGTCCTGGCCCACCGTATCGGGCCATTATCTAACTGCGAACGATAACTTCGCTGGAGAAGTCCGCCTCGCCGCGTAATGCGGTTCGGTTGATTTCGAACACTTAAGTCCTGGGGGTTCAGATCCTCAGGCGGGGCCCGGGGGGCGCCTGGCAACAGAAGCCCCCCACTTCCTTGGACATCGCAGGAACCTGGCGACAGAATCCCGTCGCTTTCCTTAAATCCGCATCTTCCGTCGCTCGCCTGTCGCGGGTAACAGTCGGCCGTTCCCAGTTTCGAGGCCCTGATGACGGATCAAGCCCCCCCGGTCGATGAGATGCACTATGAGCAGCTCGCCCAGGACGCCCTGCGCGGCGTGATCCGTTCTGCGCTGGAACGCGCGGCCGAGCCTGACGGCATTCCCGGCGCGCACCACTTCTACATCACCTTCAAGACACGGGCGCCTGGCGTCTCGGTGCCGGCGGACGTCCTGGCCAAGTATCCAGACGAGATGACCATCGTCCTGCAGCACCAGTACTGGGACCTGGACGTCCAGCACGACCGTTTCTCGATCATGCTGAAGTTCGGCGGCATGCCCAAGGTTCTGGCCATGCCCTATTCGGCCGTGACCCGCTTCTACGATCCCAGCGTGCAGTTCATGCTGCAATTCGAGGAGCCCGAGATCGTCGAGGCCGAGATCGCGCCCCTGTCGCCGCCTGCACGCGACCCGAACGCCGCCCCGCCGCCCTCGGGCGACGACGACGGCCCCAAGGTCGTCTCCCTGGACCAGTTCCGCAAGAAGTAGGCGCTGGCCATCATGACCAACCCCGACGACAAGCCCGCCGAGACGCCCGCACAGCGCGCGCTTCGTCTCAAGCAGGCCGCGCAGAAAGCCCGCACCGGCCCGCCACAGAAAGGCGGACTCCAGCGCGACAAGTCGGTCACTGTGAAGTCAGGCGTGAATAAACCCTGGATGACGCGCTAGGCGGTTTGAACTGGATCGGACGTCGGAACAGACTTGAACCAGGCTGATCCTTCACCACTTCCGAGCCGCGATCACCCTCAGCACAGCGTCCGCCGCCAGTTCCGACGGATCGGGACCGCCTCGCCCCATCAGATCCAGAGCCGCCGTCTGGCGCGCGGCTTGATCGGCTGCGGCCTGTGGGTCCGACAGCAGACGGCCGACGGCCTCGGTCAGCTTCTCGGGCGTGGCGTCGTTCTGGATGAACTCGGGCGCGATGCGATCGTCGGCGGCGATGTTGAACAGGGTGATGTGCTTGGCCGTCACCAGGTTCTTCATCAGAGCGTAGCTGAGCCCGTCGATCCTGTAGGCGATGACCATGGGCGCGCCGGCCAGAGCCAGTTCGGTCGAGACCGTGCCGCTGGTGGCCAGGGCGACATTGGCGGCCTTCATCGCATCATACTTGTCGGCTTCCTGCACCAGATGGGCGCGGAAGGGCCAGGCGGCGACACGCCCCGCCACATCGGCGGCGACGGTGCCGGCGGCGACGACGGAGATCTCCAGCGACGGGTTCGCCGCTTTCAGACGCTTCACCGTCGCTTCGAACACAGGCGTCATGCGGGTGATCTCGCTGGGGCGGCTGCCCGGCAAGACCAGCAGCAGGGGCGCATCGGCGGCGATCCCGCGCGCGGCGCGGAAACGGGCGCCGTCGGCGCCGGCCATATCTACGTGCAGGGCCTGTGACCCCACGACCGTCGTCGGCAGCCCCTCGCGCTCGAACCAGGGCGCGTCAAACCTGTAGAGCGACAGCAGGTGATCGACGCTGGCGGCCAGGGTCTTGGCCCGGCCCGGACGCGAGGCCCAGACCTGCGGCCCCACATACTTGATCAGCGGTACGCCCGGCAGGGCCTCGCGCAAGGCCTTGGCCACGCGGATGGTGAAACCCCAACTGTCGATCAGGACGACCGCGTCTGGCCGCTCGGCCCTGGCCAATTCGACCGTGTCGGCCACCCGGCGCTTGACCAGACCATAGGCCTTCAGCCCCTCGATCCAGCCCAGAATGGACAGTTCGGCGATGTCGAACGGGCTGGCGACGCCTTCGGCCGTCATCTTGGGGCCACCGACGCCGACAAAGACGACATCGTCGCCCAGGCGCGACTTCAAAGCGTGCGCCAGTCCGGCGCCCAGGGCGTCGCCCGAGGCCTCGGCAGCGACCAGCATGATCTTCAGCGGACGGCTCATCGTTCCACGCCCCAGACGAACAGGCCCAGACGGTCAGCCGCCTCGACCAGACCTTCGTGATCGATAACGATCAGCCGCCCCTCGAACCCGCCGATTCCGGCCAGACCGGCGGCGGCGGCCAGTTCGACCGTCGTAGGCCCAATCACCGGCATGTCCACGCGCAGGTCCTGGATCGGCTTGGGCGCCTTGCCCAGGGCGCCGCGCGCAAAGTCGAACGAGCCGCGCAGGTCGGCAGGCAAGCCCGCCACACGACGCAGCATCTCGTCCGTCCCCTCCTGCGCCTCGACCGCCAGCACCAGGCCGTCACAGACGACTGCGCCTTGACCAATGTCCAGTTCACCTGATTTTTCAGCGACATGCAGCGCCTTCTTCAGGTCCGCCAGTTGCTCCGCCGTCGGCGCCACGCGGCCCAGGGCGCCCGCCGCCAGCATCTCTCCGCCCAGGATGTCGTCCGCGCCCTCGACGGCGAAACCCTCGTCCTCGAACACCGACAGGATCTTGCGCAACAGGGCGTCGTCGCCCTTGGACGCCGCCGCGATGATGCCGGGCAACAGGGACGCGCCCTTCAGGTCGGGCTTCAAGGTCTTGAAGTCCGGCCGGTTCACATACCCCGCCAGGCAGACCGCGCGACAGCCCTCGGCGCGCATGGCCTTCAGGATCTTGCCGATCTCCGCCATGCCGAAATCCTGTCCCGGCCAGCGGTGCAGGTGGGCGTCGGCGAAACCCTTCAGGCGGATGATGAAGACCTCGCGCCCCTCGGTCTCGCAACGCTGGGCGACCCGAATGGGCAGGTCGCCCGAACCCGCGATCAGGGCCAACTTGGGCGTCCCCGAAGCCTGGCTTGTCATTCTGCGTTCGGCAGACAGAGCGGCCGCTTGGCGCCGTCGCGGCTGAAGGCGACGATCTCCATGATCTCGGGCAGGTCGGCATAGGTCGCTTCGACCCGGTCCAGACGCTCGGCGAAGACGCCGCCGCCCTCGAACAGGTCGCGATAGGCGGCCAGCAGGCGGCGCACCGCATCCTTGCCGTAGCCCTTGCGCTTCAACCCGATCAGGTTGAGGCCGTGCAGGCTGGCGTGATTGCCCCAGGCCGAGCCGTAGGGAATGACGTCGCGCGTTACGGCGGCCAGACCGCCGACGATGGCGCCCTGCCCCACCCGGCCGTTCTGGTGCACGGCGCACAGACCGCCCAGGAAGACCTTGTCGCCGATCTGGGCGTGACCGCCCAGGGTGGCGTTATTGGCCATGACGACATTGTCGCCGACGACGCAGTCGTGGCCGACGTGGGCCCCGGTCATGAACAGGCCGTTCGAGCCGACCCGCGTCACGCCCGTGCCTTGCGGCGTGCCGCGATTGAAGGTGGCGTGCTCGCGGATGACGTTGTCCGCGCCGATTTCCAGCCGCACCGGCTCGCCCTTGTAGCCGTTGTGCTGCGGATCGCCGCCGATCACGGCGAAGGGATGGATGACCGTCCGCGCGCCGACGCTGGTGTCCTGCTTGACCACCACATGGCTGACCAGCTTGACGCCCTCGGCCAGGGTCACGCCCGGGCCGACGACACACCAGGGACCGATTACGACCCCGTCGGCGATCTGGGCCGAGGCGTCGATGACGGCGGTCGAGTGGATGGTCACTGGGCGGGCTCCGCCACGGTGACGACCATGGCCATGAACTCGGCCTCCGCGGCCAGCTTGCCGTCGATGAAGGTCTCGCCGCGGAACTTGTAGGCGTCGCCGCGCGCCTTGATGACCTTGACCTCCATGCGCAGCTGGTCACCCGGACGGGCGGGCTTGCGGAAGCGCACGCCGTCGATCGACATGAACATGATGACCTTGTCGGCCACAGCCACGTCCAGCGACTTGGACATCAACAGGGCGCCCGTCTGGGCCATGGCCTCGACGATCAGCACGCCCGGCATGACCGGGTCGATCGGGAAGTGGCCGGGGAAGAAGGGCTCGTTGTGGGTGACGTTCTTGATGCCGACGATCGAGGTCGCCGCCACAAAATCCTCGGCCTTGTCGACCAGCAGGAAGGGATAGCGGTGCGGCAGGCGACGCATCACCTCGGCGTAGTCGATCTTGTTGTCTTCGCTCATTCTTTCGATTCCTTCGCGCCCTTCTTCTGGGACGCCTGTTTGGACAGCCACACCGTCTCGCGCAAGAACTGGCGCAGCGGCTTGGCGGGATAGCCGGACCAGATTTCGCCCGGCGGAATGTCAGCCAACACGCCGCCGCCGGCCGCAACGCGCGCGCCTTCGCCGATGGTGATGTGGTCGCCCACGCCCGCCCGGCCGCCGAAGATGCAGTTGTCGCCGCTGGTGACCGAGCCGGAGATGCCGGTGTGGGCTGCCATCAGGTTGTTGCGCCCGATGACGCAGTTGTGGCCGATCATGACCAGATTATCGATCTTGGTGTTCTCGCCGATGACGGTGTCGTCATAAGCGCCGCGGTCGATGCAGGAGTTGGCGCCGACCGTCACCCCATCCTGCAGGATGACCCGACCCAGCTGCGGAATATCCACCGGCCCGGCCTTCGAACCAGCGGCGCCGAAGCCCGACTCGCCGATCCGCGCGCCCGCCAGCAGCTTCACTCGGTCCCCCAGAAGGGCGAAGCCGACGGTGACGCCAGGGCTGATCAGGCAGTCACGACCGATCTGGACGCCCGGCCCGATCACGGTATTGGCGCCGATGCGCGTGCCGCGCCCGATGCGGACGCCTTGGCCCAGCACCACGCCCGGCTCAATCACCACGGTATCGTCCTCGGCGGCCTCGGCGGCGCTGATGGCGCGGTCCAGGCGGATCGGTCGGTGCAGCAGGGCGGAAGCCCGCGCCCAGCTCGCCTGAGCCTCGCCCGAGACAATGACGGCGGCGTCAGCCGGCGCCAGATCGACCGCAGAAGCCGGCACGATCACGCATCCGGCTCTGGTCTCGGCCAGGGCGGCGGCGAACTTGCGGTCGCCCAGAAACGCAATCGCGCCCCGGTCCGCTGTGGACAGGGGCGCGACGGCCGAGATGACGACTTCGCCGCCCCGGACCACCTCCCCGCCGATATGCTCGGCGAGGACGGCGACCGTCAGGGACGACAGGGTCTGAAAGAACCTCGGATCGGGCATGGCCCGTCTTACGACTGCGGCTGAGCCGGAACCGGCATGCGGTTGAAGCTGACCGTCGGCAGAGCCGTATTCAGACGCTGCACCACTGCGGCGGTGATATCCATCGCCGGATTGATGTAGGCGATGCTTTCGCCGCGCAGCAGGACGCCGCAACCGCGCTCCTGGTAGACTGCGAGAATGATCGGACGAGCAGCGTCTTCGATCGCCTTGGCCTGGACGCTCTGCGTGTAACGCAGCTCGTTGTCACGGGTCTGCTCGAGTTGCTGGGCTTCCTGGACGCGTTGTTGCAGGGCCTGGCGGCGCTGGTTCAGCTGATCAGCCGGGATGGTCGAAGCGCCTTGTTGCAACGCCTGGTACTCGGTCTGGACCTGCTGGGCGTACGGCGCGATTTCGCCTTGGACCTCCTGAGCCAGCTGGACCATGCGGGCTTGAAGGGCCTGGCCCGCCGAGGAACCGAGCAGGACCTGCTCTCCCGACACCGAGCAAACGCCCGGCAGGACCGGACCGGGGTTTTGCGGACCCTGAGCCTGGGTTTGAGCCAGGGCCGACGAAGCGGCAAGCGAAGCGATGGCGAAGGCGCCGATAGCGAACAGTTTCATCTTGAACCTTTGAGCAGTCTGGAAGGCTGCAGTTAGAACTGGGTCGAGGTGGAGAAGCGGAAAGTCTCGGTCTTGTCGTAGTCTTCCTTCGACAGGACCTTTGACAAGTCGAAGCGGATCGGACCCATGGGCGAACGCCAATGGATGCTGACGCCGGCGGCGGCGCGAAGGCTCAGATCGTCAACAATGTTGGCGTTGGGCAGGCCCGTGCTCGAATTGATCTTGTACCGATCATCCAGCATGCCGATCGTGCCGAAGTCCGCGAACAGCGAAGTCTTGATGCCATATTCATCGGGCAGATAGTTCGGCACCGTCAGCTCGACCGTGCCGATGGCGTAGAAGTTGCCGCCCAAGGCATCCGTCGTGGTCAGATCGCGAGCGCCCATACCGGCCGTCTCGAAACCACGGAAGGTGTTGCCGCCCTTGAAGAAACGGTCGTTGATCCGGATCGGATCGCCGTTCCAGCCCGACACGTAACCCGTCGATCCCTGGACGCTCACCACCCACGCCGGGCTGATGCCCCAGTACCAGGCGCCGTCCGCCTCGGTCTTCAGGTAGTTCACGTCCCCGCCGATGCCGGCGAAGTCCTGACGCAGCGAAGCCGTCCAGCCCCGCGTCGGACGCACCGGATCGTTCCTGCGATCAACCATCAGCGTATAGCCGGCCGACGAGTTGATATAGGAGCCCGCCTGATCGCAGAGCGCCGACGAACCGGTGCCGTTGCAATAGCCCGAAGGAATGATGACCTCGTCGTCCTTCAGGAAGTAGCGCAGGCTGAATAGCGAATAGCCGTTCAGCGGATAGCTGAGACGCAGACCCGCGCCCGTCGAGCGATAGTCATAGGACGAATATTCACTCAGATCGTAACGGGTGTGGAACAGGTCGAAACCGGCCCGCAAATCCCGGCCCAGGAACTTGGGCTCGGTAAAGCGGAAGTCGATCTGCTGGCGCAGCGAGCCCCATTCCGCACGCGCCACGACATTCTGGCCGCGACCGCGGAAGTTGCGTTGCGTGACCCCCAGGTTCAGCACGAACGAATCCACCGAACTGAAGCCCGCTCCAACCGACAGTTCGCCCGTGGGTTGCTCCTGAACCGTGACGTTGACAACGGTGCGGTCAGGGGCGCTGCCGCGCGTCTCCTCGATCTTGACGTCCTTGAAGAAGCCCAAGCCGCGCAGATTGTTACGCGAACGCTCCACCAGACTGCGGTTGAAGGCGTCCCCTTCCCCGACCATCAGCTCACGGCGGATAACGGAATCAAGGGTCTGGGTGTTTCCGACCACATTGATACGGTCGATGTAGACCCGCTGACCTTCCCGAAGATTGAAGGTGACGTCCACCGTGTCGGTGTCCGGGTTCGCGCGGTAGGTCGGATTGATCTCAACAAAGGCGTAGCCTGCGGAGCCGGCCGCGAAGGTCAGGGCGTCAACGGCGTTCTCGATACGATCGCTTTCATACAGATCCCCCGACCGGATCGGCAGAAGGCGCTGCAGGAAGTCCGCATTCAAACGATCATTCTCGGTGACGACCTTCACGTCTCCGAACTTGTAGCGGTCGCCCTCGTCGAGGGTGAGCGTCATGCCGAACGCGCTGCCGTCCGGCTTGAGCTCAGCCACCGAAGACAGGATCCGGAAGTCATAGTAGCCGCGGTTCGTATAGAATTTCCGCAGCTGTTCCCGATCGTAGTCCAGACGGTTGGGATCGTAGTTATCGTTCGAGCTGAACAGGCGCCACCAGCTGGACTGCTTGGTCACCATGACTTCACGCAGATCACTGTCCGAGAAGGCCGTGTTGCCCAGGAAGGTGATGGCGGCGACGCCCGTCTCCGGTCCCTCGTCGATTTCGAACACCACGTCGATACGGTTCTGCTCCAGCTGAACCAGCTTGGGCGTCACCGTCGCCGAAATGCGGCCCGACAGCCGATACAGCTCGATGATCTTGCCGACGTCTTCCTGCACCCGCGCACGCGTGTAGATGCCGCGAGGCTTGATGGTGACCTCGTCCTGCAGCTTCTTCTCGGTGAGCGCCTTGTTCCCCTCGAAGGTCACCTGATTGATGATCGGGTTCTCGGCGATCTCGACGATCAGGTCGCCGTTCGGTTGAAGGCCCAGTTGCACGTTCGCGAACAGGCCGGTCCGCGACAGGGTGCGCACGGCGACGTCGATCACGGCGGCGTCGATCGTGTCGCCAGGCTGGATCGGCAGATAGGACAGGACCGTCGTCTGATCGATCCGCTGATTGCCGCGCACCACGATACGATTGACCACGGCGCGATCTTCCGCCGGAGCGGTCACAACGACTTGCGGGTCTTCAGCAGGCGCCGCGGCGGTCGGCGATGTTTGCGCCAGGGCGGGCCCCGCCAGTCCGGCGGCGACCGCCAGGGCCAGCACGCTGGGTCCAAGGATACGGCCACGGGTTCGGATCATGAGGCGACTGTCGTTCTGGATCATTCGGGAAACCATCGGGGGCTGGCGTCGGCTCACGAGACGAGCCCGCCGAGGAATTGGAAAAGATTGAGTTTCTGCAGGTCGTTCCAGGTGGCGAACAACATTAAACTGGCCAGCAAAGCAAGACCGACGCGATATCCCGCCTCCTGAACCCTGGCCGCAACAGGCCGTCGCGCCACCGCCTCATAGGCGTAAAACATCAGATGCCCCCCATCCAGCACCGGAACGGGCAGCAGATTTAGAAAACCGATTCCGACCGAAAGTATGGCGGCGAACTGTGTCAGCGTCAGCAGAAGATTCGCCGCCATGGCCACAGGGTCCGGGTTGGCGGCGACGGCGGCGTTGGTCAGAGCCCCGGAGGCCTTGGCGATACCCAGCGGACCGCTGAGTTGATCACCCGTTTCCCGACCAGTGAAGATGCGGCCGATATAGGTGAAGGTCGTGCTCAGTATCGATCCGGTCTGCCTGAACCCCTGCCCCACGGCCTCGACCGGTCCATAGCGGACATGGCGCACCTCGTCGCGGCTGGATCCCAGACCAAGGCCAATGCGACCGATCGAGACCCGCCCAGCAATAGGATCATTCTCAATCCGGCGTTCGGGTGTTGCGGTCAGAAGCACCTCGGCCCCGGCGCGTTCAACCGTGAACCGCACAGGGTCCCCGCTGCTCAGCGCCACGACCCCGGTGACCTCACCGCCATCGGCGATCAGCTTGCCATTGACGTGCGTGATCAGGTCGCCCGGCAGGAATCCGGCGGCGGCGGCTGGCGAATTCACCTGCACCTGCACGACTCGCGCAGGGCGAAGCTCGACCCCGACCAGGCTGAACAGCAGGGTGAAGATGAAGATGGTCAGCACGAAATTGGCGAAGGGGCCGCCGGCGACGACCAGGGCCCGCTGCCACAGGGGCTTGAAATACAGATAGTCCTTCTCGGCGCCGACCCCGTGCTCGGCGACCACTTCCTTCTTCAAGGCGTCGAGCCCGGCCTTGTCGGGCACGCCCGTCGCGTCCAGATCACCGGCGAACTTGACGTAACCGCCCAGCGGCAACCAGCCCAGACGCCATTCCACGCCGTGCTTGTCGGTGCGCTGAAACAGGGCGCGGCCGAAACCGATGGAGAAGCGCTCCATTTTCACGCCGAAAGCGCGGGCCGTCAGGAAGTGGCCCAGTTCGTGAACAGTGACGACCAGGGTCAGCACCAGCAGGAACGGCACGACATAGATCAGGGCTTGCCCGATAATTCCTAGCATGCCGGTCATTGTCTCCGTCGCCCTCAGGCCGCAATCGCGAGCGAGGCGATAATGTCGTTCGCGATCCGTCGGGCCGCCGCGTCAACGGCCAGAGCCGCGTCGCAGGCGTCGTCGGAACCGGAATCCATCCCCGCGTTCGTCGCACGCTCCAAGGTGTCCGCGACGACTGCGGCAATATTGAGAAAGCCCAGCCGACGGTCAAGGAAAGCCAGAGCCGCCACCTCGTTGGCCGCATTGAAGACGATGGGCGCCACCCCGCCCGCCGCCAGGGCCTCGCGCGCCAGTCGAAGGGCCGGGAACCGCGCCATATCGGGCGCCTCGAAGGTCAGACGGCCCAGAGCAGCCAGGTCCAGTCGGGGCGCGGGCCAGGCCATCCGATCGGGCCAGGCCAGGGCGCAGGCGATCGGCGTCTTCATGTCAGGCGGCCCCATCTGGGCCAGGGTCGAACCATCCACATATTCCACAAGGCTGTGGATGATTGATTCCGGGTGGACGACCACGTCGATCCGGTCGCCGCTCATGGCGAACAGATAGGCCGCCTCGATCAGCTCCAGCCCCTTGTTGGCCATGGTGGCGCTGTCGACAG
>Ga0247823_10003230_pt1 | contig 13261 bp, 10 predicted proteins | sample 13C_PalmiticAcid_2_FD_192426 | JGI IMG/M metagenome (GOLD analysis project Ga0247823, IMG submission 192426) | Soil microbial communities from agricultural site in Penn Yan, New York, United States - 13C_PalmiticAcid_Day30 | ecosystem: Environmental > Terrestrial > Soil > Agricultural land...
TCTCAGCCCGTTGCGCGCCGCGTTGAAAACGCTTGCGGAACGAAAAGGGCGTCCAGTCGCGCTCTGCGAAGCGATGGCCGATCGTCAGTTGAAAGTCTTTCAGGTCACCCATCGCGATAACGGCCGCGTGTGGTTCATGAGCGAAGCCGAAATTGCGGCGTCCGCGGGCGAATGGATTCAAGGTCCGCAGGTGCGTGAAGCCAACGGCGAACTTCTGCTGACCGTCGAGGGGAATCGCGCGCACGAACTCAAGCTTGCTGAGCGTCCCGTGCATGATCTGGACGAACTGAAAGATCGGCTGGGAATCGCAGCGAATGTGCGGCTGAATCCCGTGCAGAAAAACTGGGTGGATGTCACGGTGTTTCTGCTCAACACGCCGGGGATGACTGTGCTGCTCATCGTCATGGGTGTCGCGTTCATTTACCTCGAGGCCCACTTCCCGACGAGCCTGTTCGGCATTCTTTCGTTGCTGTGTTTCGCCGTCTTCTTCTGGAGCCGGTTCCTTGGCGGTACGGCGGATGGTCTCGAGATCACGCTCTTCGTGCTCGGGGCGGGCTGCCTAGCGATGGAGATATTTGTTGTCCCCGGGTTTGGGGTCTTCGGCATTTCCGGCATCCTGATGATGCTGGCGTCGATGATCATGGCGAGCCAGTCGTTCGGGAATCTGGAACCGCTGGAAGACCTGTACCTGCTGTCGAAAACACTGGGAACATTCTTCGCCGCAATGGTCGCCGTGGGCGTAGTCGGCGTGATCTTGAGCCGGTTCCTGCCGCACGTGCCGCTGTTTGAAGGCATGGTGCTGGCGCCGCCCAGTGCATTGCGCGACAGCCGCGAACCGCGATTGGCTCCGGAATGGCTGCCGCACGAGTCTCCGACCGCCGGATCGCTTCCCGGCGATCTGATCGGTCGCTACGGGCAGACGATTTCGTTACTCCGGCCGGCAGGAAAGGCCCGGATTGACGGCCGTGTTGTCGACGTGGTGAGCAACGGCCCCTTCATTCCCGAAGGGCGCTCCATCCAGGTCGTGCAGGTCAGCGGCAATCGCATCGTCGTCAACGAAGCGTAAACCGATTGATCACGGTGCAGTCTCTGCCAGGGCTTCCCGGAGCTTCCGGTAGCCTTGCTCGCCCCGGTAGCTTTCGGCGACTTCCGTGCGCATCCAGAACGACGGGTATGACGAATCGGTCTGCGTGCTCATGCAGTCCGATACCACTGACTGCGGCACGAAGAAAATCTCGGGCAGGTCTTCCGGCCAGCTCTTCAGCCACACAAAGGCAAACCACATCTGCTCGTCAATCAGCTGGGTGATCGCGGCCGAGGTCGCCCACAGATAGATCGGCCCCTCGACCTTGTCGTTGCTCGTCGACTGCGTGCCCGTTTTGACCTGCACGCGGATCGGCCGACCGCCGCTGGGAGCGGAAACGAAAAGATCCGTCCCCGGGATATGAGCGCTCGGCAAGGCGACGATCAGTTCCTTTCGGGAAAGATAAGCCGCGACATAGTGTTCGCCGCAGGCGTTCAGCGTGGCAGTCGTGTTGCGATTCATGATGCTTTCCGTCCTCCCAAGGCCCGTCCTGCTTGTCTTATCCTCAACTCCCCGATCATTTTCAATTGGGTTTCTTGTGGGATTCGCGGCCTCGCTTGAGACAATCGCGCCGGCGGCTATGATGAAGGCTCGTTCAAAAATGGCTCCGGCGGAGTTCGGAGTGGCGTTCTCTGATGCGTGAAGCGTCGGCGGCCCTCGGCGTGCGCCGCGACGGGAGTGATTGGCACATGGACTATCTCCGGCCCGATCTGGCAGGGCCGCGCGCGATCCCTTTTCAGGCTCCGCAAGGCGACTTGGCCATCCTGGCGGGATCGGCCAATCCCCTTCTGGCGCAGAACATCGCGCACTGTCTGGGCGTGCCCCTCACGCCGTGCCGTGCGCATGTTTTCAGCGAAGGGAACGTTTTCGTCCGCATCAAGGAAAACGTCCGCGGCAAGGATGTGTTCATCATTCAGGGCTGCCAGTACCCCGTGAATGACAATTTCATGGAGTGCCTGTTCTGGATCGACGCCGCCCGCCGCGCGAGCGCTCAGAACGTTACCGCCGTGATTCCGTTTTTCAGCTACGCGCAGGGTGACAAGAAAGACGAGCCGCGCGTTTCGATCCGCGCTCGCGTCTGCGCCGATGCCATCGAAGCCGCCGGGGCCGACCGCGTGCTCACGATGGACCTGCACAGTCCGCAGATTCAGGGTTTCTTCCGTGTGCCGGTCGATCATCTCTACGGCCGCGCGGTCCTGGTGGAACACGTCAAAAAGCTCAACATTCCCGATCTGGTCGTTTGCAGTCCGGACGTCGGCTTTGCGAAAGGAGCCGCGGCGTACGCCAGCCTGCTGAGCTGCCCCGTGGTGATCGGCAACAAACAACGGACCGACCACACCGAGACCGTGCAGATCGTCGAAGTCATCGGCGACGTGAAGAACAAAAATGTGCTGCTCGTCGATGATCTCACAATTACCGGTCATTCGTTGATCGAAATGTCCCGCGTGTTGAAATCGCGTGGTGCGAAAGATGTCTACGCAGCGGTGACCCACGGCGTGCTGTCGAAAGGCGCCGGCCCGCGCATCGCGGAAAGCGACATTAAGACGCTGTTCATGACCGATACGATCGAATCGTCGTTCGATCCGTTGCCTGCGAACGTGGAAGTGGTGACGGTGGCCCCCCTCTTCGCGGCCGCCGTGCGCTCGATCCATGACCGCACGAGCATCAGCATGCTCTTCCCGGACGGCAAACCCAAAGTGCCGTGAGGAAGAAAGTTGGTCGTCGGTAGTGGGTTGTTGGTCGCCATTCAAATCCTCGGCTGTGTGTTGGTGCGAATATGTCTGAACCGACCAACGACCAGCGACCAACAACCAACTCTGCTCCCGCGCTGACGCCGATGATGGCGCGGTATCTGGAAGTCAAAGCCCAGAATCCCGATGCGCTGCTGCTGTTCCGCATGGGAGACTTCTACGAGCTCTTTTACGAAGACGCTCAGACCGCGGCGAAGATTCTGGGGCTGACGCTCACCAGTCGTGATAAGGGGTCGCCCAACCCAGTCGCGATGGCGGGGTTTCCCTATCACGCGCTCAACGGTTATCTGCAAAAGCTCGTCCGTGCCGGCTTCCGTGCCGCGATCTGTGAGCAGGTCGAAGATCCCAAAACCGCGAAGGGATTGGTGAAGCGCGAAGTCACGCAGGTTGTGACGCCCGGCACGCTCACCGATGACGCGCTGCTCGATCCGCGGGAGTGCAACTTCCTGGCATGTGTCGCCCCGGGCAAAGAAGTTTGCGGCCTCGCGTGGCTGGAGCTTTCGACCGGTCGCTTCTGGGCGATGGACGTCGCACTGCTGCATCTCGCTGATGAACTCGCCCGCATCCGCCCGGCGGAATGTCTGCTGCCAGAGAACGCCCGTCAACATCCGGTCCAGCATGCGGTGTCTACGCTTCCGCCCGGCGTCAGCTGCGAACGTCCTAATTGGTGTTTTTCACGCGAAAACTGTCGGCAAGGCGTACTGGATCAACTCGGCGTCAAGACCCTTGAAGGCTTCGACCTGGATGCGGACAGCATCGCCGTGACCGCGGCTGGAGCACTGCTCGATTATGTCCGGCAAACACAGAAATCCGAACTCGCGCACATCACACGGATTGAACCGTATCGCCGCGGGCAGACGCTGCTGATCGACGAAGCGACCCGCCGCAGTCTGGAACTCACGCAGACTCTCCGCGGGGGTCAGCGCGACGGCAGCCTGCTCGCCGTGCTCGACGAAACGGTCACCCCGATGGGTGCGCGGCTGCTCGCCGAGTGGCTGTCGAATCCGCTCATCGATCTCCCGGCGATTAACCGTCGTCTCGACGCCGTGCAGGAACTCGTTCTCGACGGCGGCTTGCGACAATCGCTGCGTGATCTTCTCAAAGACGCCTACGATGTCCCCCGGTTGACAGCCCGGATTGCCACGGGTCGTGCGTCGCCGCGCGACCTCGTGTTCCTCGCACGAACCTTGGCGCTATTGCCGAAGATCAAGGCGAAACTCGCGGGGCGACAATCGTCACGCTTGTCGGACCTCGAAGGCCGGATCGAACTTTGCGCCGAGGTTCGCAGTGAAATCGAAGCCGCCATCGTCGATGAACCCCCGCTCGTGGTCGCCGATGGGGGTGTGATTCGCGACGGTTATCACACCGCGCTGGATGAATTCCGCGACCTCGCCAAAGGGGGGAAAGCGTGGATCGCCAAGTATCAGGCGGAGGAGATCCAACGCACCGGCATCCCGAATCTCAAGGTCGGCTTCAATCGTGTGTTCGGCTATTACCTGGAATGCACCGCGGCCCAGGCGGACAAAGTCCCGCAGGATTACATCCGCAAGCAGACCCTGAAGAATCAGGAACGGTTTATCACGCCCGCGTTGAAGGAGTACGAAGACAAAGTGCTCCGCGCGGAAGGCCAGTCGACCACACTGGAGCAGGAGCTGTTTTACGCTCTGCGGAGCCGCGTGGCATTGTTCGCACCGCGACTGCGTGAGAACGCCGAGGTTCTCGCGGAGATCGATGTCCTCACGGGACTCGCCGAGCTGGCGGTCGTTCAGGGTTACTCGCGTCCCGAGGTCGTCGCCGAGTCGGTGCTGGATATCCATGAAGGCCGGCATCCAGTGCTCGATCGTGTCATGCCACGCGGTCATTTCGTTCCGAACGATGTCCTGCTCGGCGATCGCGCCGGTCGCGTGCAGATCATTACCGGGCCGAACATGGCCGGGAAAAGCACGTACATTCGGCAGGCCGCGCTGTTGACGATTCTCGCGCAGATGGGCTCATTTGTTCCTGCGACATCCGCTCGGATTGGACTGGCCGATCGAGTCTTTGCGCGCGTCGGCGCGAGCGATGAGCTGGGCAAAGGTCAAAGTACGTTCATGGTCGAAATGACCGAGACCGCGCGAATTCTGAACGCGGCGACATCCCGCAGCCTGGTGATTCTCGACGAGATCGGCCGGGGGACGAGCACCTACGACGGCATCTCGCTTGCGTGGGCGGTCACGGAGTACCTGCACGATGCGATCGGCTGCCGAACGCTGTTTGCCACGCATTATCACGAACTGACGCAACTGACCGGTTCGCTGAAGCATGCCGCCAATTGGAATGTCGCCGTCCGCGAGCAGAACGACGCGGTCGTGTTTCTCCATAAGATCGTCCCCGGTGCGGCGGACAAGAGTTACGGCATCCACGTGGCGCAGCTCGCGGGTGTGCCTGGCGATGTGCTGGAGCGAGCGAGGATCATCTTGCGCACGCTGGAGAACGACCACGTCGATGAGACTGGCAAGACCCGCATCCCCACCCGTGTGATGAGAAAACGCGAACGCCAACTGGCGCTGTTCAGCCCGGCTGACGATCACCCCGCGATCAATCAGCTGCGAACGATGGACGTCGATTCCATGTCGCCGGACGATGCGCTACGCGAACTGTATCGTATTCGGCAGCTCGTGCATCAATGACGCCGCGATAAGATCGAATCGTACAGCTCGATGTGCCGCTCGATCATTTTTCCGACCGAGAACTGTTCGCGCATCTGGGATTGAGCCGCCGCGCCGATTCGAGGGCCAAGATCGGGTTCGTCCATCAAGCGACGGAACGACTGCATGAAGCCCACGCCGTCGCCGAGCTTTACCAGCAGGCCAGTCTGTTCATGCGTGACGAGTTCGCGATTGGCCGGGATGTCGCTGACCACCACCGGCTTCCCGGCGCCCATCGCTTCCATCAGGCTGTTGGACATCCCTTCAAATCCGCTCGCGAGACCGACTGCATCGAAACCGGTCATCCACGCGGCGGCATCTTCGCGATGACCGAGAAAGTGGACATTCTTGGGGCATCCGATGGCGTCGGCAAAACTCTCGAGCCGTTCGCGTTCGGGGCCATCGCCAATCACCACGAGATGAAATTGCGGCCGAATCTGTCGGAGTGTTTCCACGGCCCACACCAGGTCCTGCACGCGCTTCTGTGGTGCGAGCCGACCCACATATCCGGCGAGAAACGATTCCGGCGGCAACCCGAGTTGTTCACACGCTTCGACGTGTGTCATCCCGGCGCCGGTCTCCGCGGCGACGCCATTCGGAATGACCCGCAGCTGTTCGGCCGGTAAACCATGCTGCTGATAGAACTCGATCACGCTCGCCGAGTTACCGATGAGACACGCCGTTCGCGGGGCCAGCCAGCGATCGATCCGCAGTTGCCACGCGCTCTTCCAGGAATCCACGCACCGCTCGGAAACAACCACGGGACATCGCGGTTGTTTCCCCAGCGCGATTCGGGTGTAAGCATTCGCGGCAAAGAGCCACGTGTGAACCAGATCCGGCTGCAGATGGTGCAGCACGCGTTTCAGTCGAAAGTACGCTCCGACATCCGCCTTCCAGCGCTTCCCGATGACCGTTACCGGGATGCCCGCCGCTTCGATGTCCTGCTGATACGGTCCGCCGCGTGTGAGGGCCACCACATGCGGTGCAAAGCGATCGCGCGGCAAGCCGGTGGCGAGCAGCGCGAGTTGTTTTTCGGCTCCCGACTGGTCGAGAGTCGGAATCACATACACGATCCGTCGCGGCTGCTCGCTCATGAACGCGGAGGGGCTTCTCGGTGTCAGGTTTTGCCTGCGTGTGATCATCACAATGAACGATTACACTGGGGAGTCGATATGGTGACAGAATCCGCTATCCCTTGCCATCGACCCGCGGAACTGATGATGAAAGCCCAATTCGGCGTCCATCTGCTGGAACTCACCCAAGGGGACATCACCCAGCAGACGGTGGACGTGGTTGTCAATGCCGCGAATTCGGCGTTAGCCGGCGGAGGCGGCGTTGACGGTGCCATCCATCGTCGCGGCGGTCCGTCGCTGATGGAAGAAACGCGTCGCCGATATCCGCTCGGTTGCCCGGCCGGCGACGCCGTCGCCACGGCCGCGGGACATCTCCCGGCGAAAGCGGTCTTTCACGCGGTCGGTCCCGTTTGGCGCGGCGGTCATCATGGTGAACCCGGGACGCTGCGGTCGGCTTATCGTCGTTGTCTGGAGCTTGTCCGGGAGCATGCGTACGAATCGATTGCATTCCCGGCGTTGAGCACTGGCGCGTACGGTTATCCGATCGACCTCGCTGCCGAGCATGCATTGCACGAGATCCGCCGGTTTCTGATCGAGTCACCACAGCCGCCGGCAATCCTCGTGCGCGTGGTACTCTTCGATGCCGGAGCGTATGCTGCGTTTGCGCGGGTGTTGGAAACGTTGCTGGCGTGATGCCGTCCGTGTCCGCCGCGAAGACTGGTCTGACATTTTGAGGGGTTCATGACGAACTCTTTCCGCGCCTCAGATGGCACGACGCTGCAATATCGCCGGTGGACACCGACGGATCGACCGCCGCGCGCGACGGTCCTGGCGCTGCACGGCATTCAAAGTCACGGCGGATGGTACCTGCGCTCTTCGCAACGGCTCGCCGACGCTGGATTTGAAGTGACCTTCCTGGATCGCCGCGGTTCCGGACTGAGCACTTCACTCCGCGGTCATGCGCTTCACGCCGACCGGCTGATCAACGACGTAGCTCATGCCGCGCGCGCGATCCGCATGGAGCGCGGCCCGGAGTGTCCGCTGATTCTCATGGGCGTGAGCTGGGGTGGAAAGCTCGCGCTGGCATCGGCGCTGGCGTTTCCCAAACTGTTCGATGCCACGGCCCTGCTCTACCCGGGGTTGTGTCCCTTCGTGCGGCCGACGTGGTATCAGCACTGGCGACTGTGGTGGGCCCAAGCCGTGGGTTGGGGCCATGTCCGCGTCGCGATCCCGCTGAACGATCCGGCCCTGTTCACCGACACCCCCCAGTGGCGCGAATTCATCCGCCGGGACGAACTCGCCCTTCATCGTGTCACAGTCGATTTTCTCGCCGCGAATCTCGATCTCAACCAGCGACTGGAGACGCAACTCGAACGTGTCCAGGGAAACGCCCTGCTGATGCGCGCCGGTCGCGATGCCATCATCGACAACAACGCCACACGCGCGCTGTTCGCCCGCATGACCTCCGCGCAGCGCACGGTCATCGAATATCCCGCGGCGCGGCACACGCTCGAATTCGAGCCCGATCCCGAACCGTTCTTCCAAGATCTGATCGCGTGGATGGAATCGCTGCCCGGTGTCGCCAGCGAGGCGAGCAGCCCCCGCAGCATTCGCCCTGCACCGCCACTCGTCACCCGCTGATCAACAACTGCGAGAGGGGGGAGTCGAACCCCCACGCCTTGCGGCACCAGATCCTAAGTCTGGCGCGTCTGCCAGTTTCGCCACTCTCGCTGAGATGGTCCCATCGAACCGGCAATAGTGTACCGAGTTCGTCAAAGAATCGTCGAGCGCAGCGCCCGTTTCTGCTGCCAGCTCGTCGGACACGGTTCGAATGGGGCGGGTTCACTTGAGCAGCCGACGCAGTGTCACGTCGACGTCTTCGGCGGCCGTCTGGTCCCACGCGATGGTGCCATTCTGATCGATCACCCAGACTTGGGGGATAAAGTCGGCTTTGAGTCCGGACAACGTTTCCACCGCGCCGTAGCCTTGTCGCCAGGGAATTCGCAGCTCTTCGATAAACTCGCGGCTACGATCCAGGCTGTCTTCTCCTTCGCTGGTCAGCCCGAGAAACACGACCCCCTGCGGAGCGAATTCCTCATACAGGCGGATGAGTCGCGGGGCTTTCCGGCGGCACGGGCCGCACCAGTAGGCCCACGCGTCGATCAGGATGATCTTCCCCTGCAGCTCGGCTTGCGTCGGCGGTTCGCCATTAAACCAACCTTGTGCCCTGATTGGGGGCGCGGACACACCGATCTGACTCGGCCCCGGGAAGGGGATGTGTCGATCATCATCGTCCTGCATCTGAAACAGCTGAGCGAAAAGATAGCCGCCCGCCGCGACCACCAGGAGCAGAGCGAAGAAGACCCATCCGTTGCTGGACTGGGGCGAAAGTTCGTCCAACGAACGAGCGGGGTTTCGAGAGCCGTCGGTACTCACAGTTGACCTTGATCAGAGCCCGTAGAGGCCGCCGAACTTCGTGCGCAGATGTCGAACCAATGGCTCGGACGACAGCGGCTTCCCGGTCACCACTTCGACCAGTCGTGCGGCGGGATACCGTTTCCCGTGGCGGTGAATCTTTTCGTTCAACCACGATTTTAGCGGCTTAAACTGGCCGCGGGCGAACATGTCGTCGAGATTGCCCAACTCGCTTGCCGCCGCTTCGAAGAACTGGGCGGCGTACATGTTGCCGAGGGCGTAGGTCGGAAAATAGCCCAACAGCCCGGCACTCCAATGGATGTCCTGTAGCAACCCTTGCGATGCCTTCGCCGGACGCAGGCCAAAATCGCGTTCAAACGCGGCGTCCCAGGCGGCGGGCGCATCAGCGGGGGCCAGCGAACCATCCAGCAACTGCTGCTCGAGTTCAAATCGCAGCATGATATGCAGATTGTACGTCACTTCATCCGCTTCGACACGGATGAAGGACGGCCGCACATCGTTCACCGCGAAATAGAAGTCGTCGATGCTGACCGAGCCCAACGCAGACGGGAAAGCCTGCTGCGCGGTCGAGTAGAAGTACGTCCAGAACGCGCGACTGCGACCGACGAAGTTCTCCCACATCCGCGATTGTGACTCGTGAATGCCAAGCGAACACGCCTGCCCGATTCCGAGGCCGTACGCGGCGGTGGTCAGGCCTTGCTCATAGATCCCGTGGCCCGCTTCGTGGAGCACACCGAAGAACGCGGAGTTGAAATGATGGTCGTTAAAGCGGGTCGTCAACCGGCAATCGCCGGGGCCTAAGCCGCTGCAGAATGGATGCGGCGATTCGTCGAGGCGACCGCGTTCGAAATCGAAACCAATCTGCCGCGCTGCGGCTTCGGCGAAGACGCGCTGCGCGACCTGGGGGTAATGCCGCTCCACAATTTCCAGCGGCGCGAGTTTGCCGGACTGCTGAATCGCGGCGACGAGCGGCACGAGATCCTTGCGCAACGGCTCGAAGACCGCGTTCACCTGGGCTGCGGTCATGCCGGGCTCGTAATCGTCGAGCAGTGCGTCGTACGGCACTCCCGTGGTGGTGCCAATCGCCGCGGCTTCTTGACGTTTTAGCGCGACGATTTTTTCCAGCCAGGGCTGAAAGGTTTCGAAATGCGAGTTCTTCTTGGCATCGACCCACGCCTGCTGCGCTAATGATGTGGTTCGCGACAGTTCCTCGACCAGCGCCTTGGGGAGCTTGGTCGAGCGATCGTAAACCCGGCGAGCCTCCCGGACGTTCGCGGACATGTCGTCGTCCGGATCGCCGAGATCAGACGTGGCTTCCAGCTGTGAAAGAAGCTCGCCGATCCGCGGCGATGTCTTGCGATCATGCGTCAGGCCGGCAATCAAACCAAGCTGGTTCGCGCGATGTTCGGCCCCGCCTGTGGGCAGATGCGTCTGCTCATCCCAGCTCAGCACGCTGGCACAGGAACCAAGCAATTCCGCGTCACGCAATTGCGCGATCAATTCCTGATACACTTCGACAGTCTTCGACATGCGGCCTCCTGAACCGCGCAGGGACGGTGCAATTATCACAGCCCGCGCGAACGAAGGCCGCTTGGTTCCCATGTTCCGAATGTTGGCGTCGGCGTCAAGTCTGAGTGAACTCGTAGACGTTTCTCGCTCCGTATTGATGGATCCATGATTCCGACGACTGACTTGCCTGGCACATTGCGCGGCCTGTTGGACCAGATTCCACCGGGGCGCGTGACCACCTTTGGCGACCTTGCCGAGGCGCTGGGAGATCTTTCCGCCGCCCGGTGGGTCGCGCAGGAGCTTGCGGAGATGGTCGACGGTCCGGTGCATCGTGTCGTGAAGCGTACCGGAGAGATCGTCCTGTCGAATGTCGCTCGTGCCGCCGTCCAGCGGGAGCGGCTGTTGGAGGAAGGGATTCCTATCACTGACACGGGCAAGCTGGACCTCGAACATTTCCGGTGGAAAGACTTCACGTGTGATGGCCCCCTAAAACGGCTTGCGGAGTGGCAAGACGGCGTGGCGATTAAGGCGCGCAATGTCGCCGATGTTGAAATCCCGCGGGTGATGGCCGGCCTAGATGTTTCTTACGCCTCGGACCATGAAGCGGTCGCCGCGTATGTGGAAGTCGACGTGAAAACGCATGCTCTGTTGTTCTCTGCCACGCACCGGGCGGCGGTTGCGTTTCCGTACATCACCGGATATCTGACGTTTCGCGAGTTGCCGATTCATCTCGCCTTGCTTGACCTGGTGCGGCAGCAGAAACCGCTGGCGAAAGTAATCCTTGTCGACGGTGCGGGGCAACTTCATCCCCGCCGTGCCGGCATCGCGGTGGCCGTGGGTGTTGTGGGCGCGTGTGTCACTGTCGGCGTGGCAAAACACCGGCTTGTCGGCCGGAAGGTCAGCGAGGACGCCGATCCACTACTGGAGGACCAGGGCGAGATTCTGGGTCAGATGCTGCACGGCACGAACCGCACGCATCCGGTGTACGTCTCGCCCGGACACAGCATCGCGCTGGCGTCCGCCGTGCGCTGCGTGCGGGAAGTCTGGCGATCAGGCCGATGGCCGGTGCCGATTCAGCTCGCCGATCAATTGAGCCGCAAGATCGCGAAGCAGTCGCGATGACTCTCAATGCGCACCGCTGCCTGTGAGAACCACCCGGATCGTGCGGAAGAGAATTTTGAGATCATTCCACACGCAGCAGTTCTGCAGATAGAGCAGGTCAAAGTTGACCTTCCGCCGGAAGCTTTCCAGGTCGGTGTCGTATCCGTTGATGATCTGAGCGAGACCGGTCAGCCCGGGTTTCAGCCCCAGCCGATTGATGTAGTTCGGGATTTCTTCGGACAACTGTTCGATGAATTCCGGTCGCTCGGGACGCGGCCCGACGAGGGACATCTCCCCGCGGAGAACGTTCCACAATTGCGGGAGTTCATCGATGCGCGTTTTTCTCAGGAACCGGCCGATCGGTGTGATGCGCGGGTCGCCCTTGGTTGCCAGTTGGGCACCGTTCTTCTCGGCATCGGTCCGCATCGTCCGGAATTTATAAAGGACGAATTCTTTGCCGTAGGACGGCGTCCCGCGGCGGTCATTGGCAGCGTTGCGGCGCTCCATCCCCTCTGGAGGCGTTGCGGACCGGTGCCGTCGATCACGACTTTTGACCCGCAGGTTGAGCCCGACTCGAACCTGGGAATAGAGCGCGGGTCCCGGAGACGTGAGCTTCACCAGCACGGCAGCCAACAACATCACCGGCCACAATAACAGCAGCAGTGTGCAGCTCCCAACGACATCGACAACGCGTTTCCAGAATCGCGTCACCTCGTCGAGGTAATGGATATTCCGCCGCGGCCGTTCGAGTTGCAGTTGCGTCAGCCACTCCGGCGTCGGCAGGCTGTCGTCAGCGACGTAGAAGTCATAGATGTCCGACAGGTCGGGCGTGTGGACAACCGGCGGGTTTTCCAGCACCGAAAGGCTCATGGGGCAGCTTCACAATCAGGGGCAGACGACGAGGGCGCAAAACCCTCCAACCAATGATTGAAACTTACCTCACGATTCCCCCGTGATGAGAGAACAATTCTTCCGGGCCGGGATGGTCAAGGTGCTCTGGATGTGACGAAGGCGATGGGTGTACCAATTCTGTCGAAGATAACGCCGGTTACGACGGTCCGTGCAGTGCCGGTTCCGCATCATGGCGGTTCGCGCGGGCCGCATTGTGCTCGGTGCGCATCTGCAGCAGTTCGACGCCCAGCGAGAACGCCATCGCGAAATAGATGAACCGCTTGTCGAACGCCTGGTGCAGCCCTTCCGCGACGAGCAAAACACCGATCAAGAGCAGGAACGACAATGCCAGCAGCTTGATGGCCGGATGGCGGTCGACAAAGCGAACGACCGGTCCCGAAAACACCAGCATCACCCCCACCGCGGTGATCACCGCGGCAATCATGATGGGAATATTGTTCGACATGGCAACGGCAGTGATCACCGAATCGAGTGAAAAGACGATGTCGATGAGAATGACCTGAACAATCATCGAGACAAAAGATGCCGGCGCTCGCGGAGTATCGCTGGGGCCATGCACTCCTTCGACTTTGTGATGAATCTCGTAGGTTGACTTCCCGAGCAGGAACAGTCCGCCCAGCAAAAGTACGAGATCTTTCCACGACACGCCGTGGCCTAAGATGTGGAAGACCGGTTCTTTTAACCGCATCACAATTCCGATGCCGAGCA
>Ga0247823_10003231_pt1 | contig 13251 bp, 18 predicted proteins | sample 13C_PalmiticAcid_2_FD_192426 | JGI IMG/M metagenome (GOLD analysis project Ga0247823, IMG submission 192426) | Soil microbial communities from agricultural site in Penn Yan, New York, United States - 13C_PalmiticAcid_Day30 | ecosystem: Environmental > Terrestrial > Soil > Agricultural land...
GGAGAAGGTCAGGCTGCACCAGGCGACGGTGTACTGGGCGAACGAGCAGGACAAGTACTATGCGGAGGCGTGGACGGACAACGTCACGCATGTGGTTGGTCTGCCGACGAAGGGGCGGAAGGGGGAGGCGGTCGCGGAGGCGGCTGAGCCGGTCGAGGCTGCGGAGGATGCGAAGGTGGAGGCTGCTTAGGTAGGTGGCCAAGGCGGGGGAGTGGTGGGTTTGTTGACTTAAGAGGTGGTCAGGGTCGGCGACGGCTTGTACATGCATACATATCCTGTCCAGACTAGCTGAGGGCGTACTAGACGGGAGGGGCATCTGGCCGCTGACTACTGTATTTGTATTGTACACTTGTATATCACGCAATAGAAACAGCATCCGCAGCAGCAGCATGTTTCAATTATCCAAATCCCGTCTGTCGACCTATCCTGCTAGTTACAACCAACTGCTTACTCAATTACCCAAGACTCCCCCCACTCCCCAACCCCCCAAAAAACACACACAAACAACCATCTACACCTTCACAGCAAACCCCTTCAAATACTCATAATCCGCCACATTCGCCTCAACGCACGCGCGTATCGTCCGCTGGCCCTCCTCGCCGTACTTGGCGCGCCACTCCTCGTCCTCCTCGGCCTCGGTCGGCGTCTTCTTGGCCCCCGGCAACCGCGCCCGCAGGCCCGTGCTGCCGATGGCGTCGTCGTGGAACCCGTTCCACTTCTCGAAGGCCTCCACGGCCAGCCGCTGGCCCTCGGCGTCGCCCCACCGCAGCATCCCGTCGTGGTAGTCGATGCCCACGTCGGCGCAGAACGCGCGGATCACGTCCGCGGGCTTGTCGAGGAGGTCGTCGGCGTCGATGACGGTGACTTTGACGCCGTTGGTGGACTCGGTGCTGTCGGGTTTGGGGTCGGTGGTGCCGTTGGTGGTGGTGGGGGTGGTGCCGTTTGTTTGGCTCTGGTCCTGGTTCTTGGTGTTGGGGTGGACCACGACGCCCTCGGCCACGAGGTAGTCGAAGAAGCGGCGCAGCTCGTCGTAGCCCGCCTCGGAGGGCATGAAGTGGTGGAAGCCCGTCTTGGCCGACAGCGGCGGGATGGTGCAGCGGTAGTAGGACGGGACAGCGCGGCGTGGGTGGCGGATCAGGAAGGTGAAGTGGAACTTGCGGAGGAGCGGCAGCGGGATGACGGTCGGGTTGGGCACGTGGGCGGCGGCGGTTGTGCCGTTGGTGGTTGCGCCGTCGGCGTCGGCGTCCCGGAAGGACGGGGCGATGCTGGCGGGCTGGTGGTTGGGCGGGAGCAGGTAGTGGGCGATGTCCTTGATGAAGAGGCGCTTGCCCTGGGAGGTGTTAGTATCATGTGTGGCAGGGGTGGTTCTGGGGTCATGGTTGCGCCAGGGCGATGCTGGCGTCGGTCGTCTTGGGGTGAGTGGGATTTAACGACGGAGGCATGGTGTACTTGACAACCATTGCAGGCATCAGACATGAAAAACCGAGCTGGAGCTTACCTTGCTATCGACCTGCTTCAACAAGCCGTCCATGACATCCTTGTATGTCGTATCCGCAAAGCCACTGTTCTGCCGGGCCTTCTCGTCCTTCTCGTACCGCTCACCCAATCGCTCGGGGCCAAAGTAAAAGGCATCTCCAAACGGCTCGTGGACACAGGCGAGGATATCGCGGCGGGTCATGAAGACGCGCTCGAAGGCGGTCGAGCAGGCCCTGGGGTGGGTGGCCACGAAGATGGGCTTGGTCGACATGGTGAAGGCGCGATGAGGGGTGTTTGGGAGAGAACAACCTCAATTGGGTAGTTGGAAGAAAGTAGGTAAGTTAGGTAAGGAGGAGAGGGCAGACGGAGAGAGATCACGAACGAAAAGGATCAGAACCAAGTACCAAACCAAGCCCCCGGCCCACTTCCTACTTTTTAAATATCCAACCAGAACGACGGCGTTTCATCCGGAGTCCGTTGAGGAACGTAGAGCCCGGCTGGACTGCAGCAGCTGTCTCACCTCTCGAACCATAACCTTGACCGTACAGGGTACCCAAGGTACCTGAGGTGCCTGACGTATGTCCCTCCCCTCCGCGGCGGGCCCACGTACGCCGCCGTGCAGGGCGACGGGCCCAGCCAGGTGCCCGGCAACGCCCGCCGCAAACGGTCCCTCTGTCCAATTCTTGATCAAAAAGAAATCGAAACCTCGAGTCAACCGGCAACGCACGTGCCGAGCACCCCTCTATCAGCAGCGAATGGAACGCGCCGCCCAGCGAGACATGCCCGTGGCGGGTCTGCGCGCATGTCATGATCCCTGCGACCCTGTGCGGGCAATCTGCGGGCATGTTGTGGGGGTCTGCTGCCAGATCTGGGAACAGCGATGCTCTCATTGGCGTGGCGTTCACACCTGAGATGCGGGCCACGCACACGTGCGCGGCTTGTTTTCCAGAGGCTGGACGCGCGGGGACGAGGGGTTCGCAAGCATCGTCGTTTGTTGGGGGAGAACTAGAAGCAATGCTGGGAGGCTGGAAAACGCTGTGCGATTTTAAAAAGCTGCAGCAGGCGAAGCTGAGCGGAGTGGGAGATGTGGGCAGATGATGTGACGTCACGGCCCGCTACCTTACCTGGTATGCTCCACCACAGAAGCTTAGCGCTTGGCGGGCCTGCAGGAGACGTGCAGGGCCGCAGCAAGTTCCCAAGCAGACCCTGAAATTCTAATGGACGGGAGGCGGGCAGCAGGTGTTGAAGATAGCACCGAAGGTGGTGCCTTGAGACAGGTGCCATCCTACAACAGTAAGTAGCCCGGTGAATGGATTTGGCAGGCGAAGAATGAGAAGGCAGAAAGACAATGTGCAATAGTAAGACGCCACACGAAATGTGAGATTTGGCCTCCGAGGATGATGTGGTGGTTGACCTCACGAGGTAGTGTCAAACACATGGTGGCCAACCAAATTTGTTGAAACTCTCAGCTGAGCACTCGTAGCCCAGGACTCGCTCAGAATTCCAAGTACAATCAACATTGGGCCCTGCAAACCTCACTGCCTCTTTTTCTCCCTCTCCTTCACCCCCTCGCCCTCAACGTTCCCCGCAGCCATGTAAACCCCAACAAGCTTCCACACAACCCACGCAAACCCAACCAACACAGCCGCCGCCGTGCCCGCGTTAACCCACCCGGCCTTGTCCAAATCCAGCACCGGAACCCTCACGGCGTTCACTAGCGACGACCGACCCCCAACGGGCCGCGGCGCAACATGCCAGAACACGGTCCCCTCGTCAAACAACCCGTCATACCCCAGATTCCCCTTCTCGAACGGGTTCGGCGGAAACGTGACACCCTCTCCAGCCTCGCAAGCCCAAAACACCGCCGGGTAGGTTACATCAACGGCCGAATAGCCGCCCTTTTCAGGTGAGAGGTAGCGCAGGTGGAGCGGTATCTCGGCCGTCCATTTTTTTTCGTCGGCTTTCCCTTTCTCCCCTTGCTGGGAAGGCGAGGGAGAAGAAGGCGGGGCGAGCTGCAGCAGGACCGACGACCCCCACTGGGACATGACATACTCGGGCGCCTCGAGGTCGACGGGCTGGGTGCTGTAGCGGAGGGCGGTGAGGTTCTTGGAGGCGAGGAAGAGCGGGTCCGAGAGCTGGTACTTGTCGGCGAAGATAGCGCGGGGGAGGGTGAGGTAGGCGTAAGGGGCGCAGGTGTCTTCCGACGATGGGGGGCTGCTAGAGGCCAGGCGGAGTTGTAAAGTCGGGTGGAGGCCCGTTGGGGCGAGGAACTGCGCTGAGAAGGTCGACTCGGCGTCGCGGTGGCGTGACGGGAAGCTGAACATGGTTGGGGAGGGCTGCGAGTCTTGACCCAGGACGGTGAGGAGGCCCGAGATGCCAATCTCGTGCGGCTCGAGGGTTTGGGGCTTGTCAGTGGAGAGGATCCCTACTTCTGTCCGGAGCTGCGGGTGAGATGTGGCGACCTGCACTCGTTGCCGCTGGTAGGGCCAGAGGGCCGTGACGCGCAAGACATGCTGAACCGCGTCATATGAGATATCGAGGGAGCCGGCCTTGGAGAGGCTGTCTAGCCTGGCTGAGCAGGAAGCGTCCGTCTGCTGGCATAACTTGTCCTTGGCATACTGTATGAAGGGTGATAGGTTGTCGAGCTGCTGGAAGTACTGGAAGGCGGTTGAGTGAGAGAAGCGATCCTTGGGGAGGGATGCGAATGACTCCTGGGCCCTGTTAGCTCGGCTAGGTGTGAGCAGTGCTCCTTAGGGGTTGGCTGACGGCAGGAGTAGAGCAGGATATGTCTCCAAATATCTTGCCCAATGTCAGGCACAGTCGATCTCTGGTAAATCATCAGCACAACAGGCGAAGGACTCAGGGCTGGACAGGTCTCACGATGCAACGTCATCTCTCCCTGGCGTGAAAAAGAGATGAAACCCCGGGGGCAGTCGTGCCAGCAACGGGCCTACAGTCTCATAGGCAGTGGTGCTGACCCAACGGAGGTGGAGGTCTTGGGCGCCACTGAGCAGGGTCCGCAGCTCCGAGGGGAGCTCGTCGAGGGCAAAGGTCAGCCTGTCCTCGCGGACAGCGTGCACCTCGGGGCCGCTGATGGCGCCGGCATTGACCGTGATTGCTGATGGTTCCAGGGAATCTCCCAGCTTCTGGACATATGTGATTCGTTCGCGCATGGTTTCAGATACAAGGCGAAACACCGACCTGCTCAAAACGGGAAGTGGTTTGTTGATTCCAGGCAGGGCAAGGCAAGGCAAGGCGAGCTGTTGACAGCCTGTCAGCCGCTGCCAAGTCTCGCCAGCTGATTCCGCCCTGTCAATGGTGCATGGGCCGTGTTGCGGTCTGGTGCTGCCCCTGATGCTGTGTTGCCGCGATTCGATTGGTCATCCCCCGTGCTCCACTGCCCCGGAGATCTCCTGGCGCCTTCCCAAAGCAACACCGGGGCTGTGAGGCGCTAAGCCCGAATTGGTGACCGGGAGGCAGCACTCAGCCCTCCTCTGGCGGGTGCCGCACGGCAAGCACGCTCAACACGGCACCGACTGACCGGACGACATGCGCCCTTGTCGGGTTCTCCCCTGATGTGGCAGACAATGTCTGACAGCACTTTCCTTTCCTGCCCAAAGTCCCAAGCTGTGATCCTCGAAAGTCGCACCGAGAACACAAGAAAAAAGAACAGTGAAGCCAATGATCCGACGAATGCAACACCGATAGCACAGACTCGGAGCTCGTCATCCTGCCAATCGCGGGCAACTGGAGCCCATCGTGTGTCCGAAGCCGGCCCGGGGGCTTGTTCCGACGCCTTGACCTTGACATCGAATATCTTAAGGGAACGCGGGCCTTGGGCCTTCGTGCCTCGCCATGGACGACCAGCCATCCTTCATGACGCTCCGTACGAGGAGACCGGCAAACGACGAGCGCAGCATGAGCAGTGCCGATTCTGCTGTATGTAACCCGGTGGACACGGTCCATCTGCGTTGACTTTTGGAGCCGTCGTGGTTGACGTCCTGCGTCTAGTATGGCTCGGCCACTGAAGGTTCTCCACCGGCAACCCACGACATCAGTCGTGTGAGTTACCACGTCAAGCATATTGAGAGCTTCGCCCAGGCTCTGCAGGATGTAGGTCAACTCTTCCTTGTCTCTGACAAGGGTTTCGCTTCTAACTTGGCCATGCCTGAAGTCGGCGAGCAGGGCGTTCCCCAACCGCGGCTGCGCAGCTCAGAGATACACCAAGGTCCACGCCCTCATGCTTCACTGGAAGTCCGATGACCTCTTTGTGCTGCCCGAACTCGAGGACCTCGAAAAGTGCCTGCGCGAGTACTACAACTTTGAGACCGACATCTTCTCCATCCCCTCCGAGAACTCCCACTTGGAGCTGATGCTCAAGATTGGCGACATGGTCAAGCAGCACGAGTCTGACGAGACGCTGTTTGTGGTTTACTACGCTGGCCATGCCCGGATAGACGAGTCAAGACAGAGCACGTGGTGTGCGTAAGTATTGTACTGCTCATCTTGCTGCTCTATATCTTCTCTGACACCTCACAGAAACCGTCGACCTGGGTCCCCTTGGTTGCAGTAAGTTTTCACTCGGGCCCCTTCCACCCGTGCTGTCCATAAACGCCAGTGTTGACCACTCTCAACAGATGGTCAGCCATCCAAACGCTTCTTGAAAGATCCATTTCGGACATCCTGATCCTCCTGGACTGCTGCGCGGGCGCTGCAAGCGCCACTTTCCCCACCGGCCAGAGCATCACCGAAACCATTTCGGCATCAAGTTGGGATGCCATCGCCCCTGACCCGGGCAGGTACTCGTTCACAAACGCCCTGATTGAGGTCCTGGAAGAGTGGCGGCTGCGCACATTCTCGGCTGCCATGCTTCACGCCGAAATCCTCGCCCGTTTGAAGCACCCGCGGCCCATTTTGATCAATGGAAAGCACTTCGAGGCGCGGTCCACACCAGTGCACTTCATGATGACCTCCAACCACAGGGCACCCAGCATCGAGATTTGCAAACTGGTTCCCCGAAGCAAAACCCGGCTGCCGCCCTCACCCCCCGGCGAGTTGGAACACTGGAACCGCCCCTCTCATCCGAGGATGATCGAAGGAAGAAACCAGTTTGAGCACTACCCCCTCATCCCCGACTTCCGGATTCCTGCCACATCGGAACCCAACGAGGACGAGCCTCATGTCCTGCTCTCGTTGGCGCTTGAGGATGATCAGCGGCTAGACCTAAACGACTGGGAAACCTGGCTGGCCTCGTTCCCTGCCATTGCAAAGTACGTCAAAGTCCAAGGCGTCTTCAAGAGCCACTCGACTATGCTCTTGCTGTCCCTCCCGGTCATGGTCTGGGACTTTCTCCCGGACGACCCCGCCTGCTCTTTTGTCGCCTTCATCCGCTCGAACAACCTCCTTCGAACCCAGACGCCGGTTCAAGAACCGGAGCATGTCCGTGCCCCCGTTCCCAACGAAGCCCCGGTATCTAGCGTTGTGCGCGACGATGCAGAGTCGTACCTCTCTGGGACAACTTACGGACCAGCCGAAAGCCTGAATATCGTGCGACATTCAGCTGCTCCGGCCAACATTATTCGAAATTTCTCTGCCGTTTCCGTCCCGTACCGAGAGCCGCTGGCCGATTCAAGGCTGCCTCCGCGCGTGGTGGGCGCGGTCGGGAGTCGGCCAGACTATCCCTCCCTCGACTTGTACTCACATCCAGGACCAAGCTCAAGACCAAAACCCCAGCCCTCAATGACCAGCTTGCCTAGCTCTCTGAGGAATGTACCCTCGGCGGCCTCGCTGCACACGCTGCGCCAACTGAGCCCTCTGGCTCTGACGGGAGCAGGCGGCAACGACTTGCCAGGTCCTAAGGAAGGCATCTCGAGAACAATCATCCTCAACCGGTCGCGGAGTTCCAAGAAATCCGTCTTTCAAGCAGACCAGGAAGTCCCGCAGGGCCACCAGATGGCTCCGCACGTCATCCGACGCCTCGAGGACTACTTCCAGAAGGATTCGGACCCGAGCATAGCGGTCGTCGAGCATCTCGCTTCGAATCTTGGGGTTGAGACATCGGATATCCATGTAGGTTTCTGTGCTGGCGTCGTGCTTGAACTTTTGCTGACAGGTCAGGTCTGGTTCCACCATCGCCGAGAACAAGAGCGGATGACCTTCAACCTCCAGAATCTCAGAATCGAAAGCCACCACCGCCAAGCCCAGGACGGCGCCCTTATGATTCTCCCCGGTCATTTGAACACGCTGCTCGAGATCTACCCCTCAAAGGGCATCCTCCTCGTCGACCTGCGGTCCTCGACGGACTTTGAAAGGTCGCACATTCACGACGCCATCAACTTGCGTGCACCGCTCAGCTTCGTTGAAAGCACCTCCCTCGAGATGATCGAAGATACCTTCATGGACGACCAGAGCCGCCGCAGCTTCAGCAAGTGGTCCCAGTTCAAGTGCGTCGTCTTTTACGACAGAGTCATTGAGTTTGACTGGGAGTGCCCCGTCGCGGACGCCCTGTACAACAAGTTCCGGCGAAAGGGGTGGCGGGGCCAGTGCTTCATCCTCAAGGGGCACTACCGGGAATTCTCGGCTTCGTTCGACAAGTATATCAGCGGGGCCAAGATGACGAGCGAAGCCAAGGAGTACGTCGACAGTCTTCGACAGCAGCCCAGCCCAACCGAGGTAAGCATGCAACGTTCAAGACCGTATGTTCCACAGCTGACCCCGTCCACAGAGAGAAGCAAATGAGCGCGACGAGGGGTACCGCGAGTGGCTCAATGCGTTCACCAGTCAGCATCGCGTGCCCATGGTGGACCTAATTCCGGCGAGGAAGTTCGAGCGGAGGACGGCAGTGGAACAACATCAGAAGGAGCTCGAGATACAGTTTGAGGCGCGCTTCCCCGCGCTGTACAAAAAGGCGCAGGCCATGCGTCCTCTGCCCGCATTTGACGAAACCCCCTCACCACCGCCGGGATCGCCACCTCCCCCTTTCCGCAGCGAACCGCGGCGAGGGAACTCGTTCAAGGACGTGGACTGGGCCGCGGCAGGGAAGGATGACGATGATGACTTCGATTTGAGGAAGGCACCGTTGGTTGGGCCACTTGTCAGCGGGCTGGACAAAATGCGTGAGGCGAGCCACCTCCCGCGCTCGGATCCTGGGACCCCTTCTCAGGGCCACTACGACGACTACCCCGCAAAAGCCAGGATGGACTTTTACGCGGACGACTACGACCATGACTACGATGAGATTGATCCCAAGAGTGAAGGCTTGGGGAATGACCCGGGCTTTCAGAAGGCCGGCGTGCCGGGGTCTGCCGACTCGCTGCCCGGACCTGCACCGAAAGCGCCCGAGCGGGGAGGAGACGACTCGTTGAAAAAAGCGGCCAAGAAGAGGCCACAGATCTGGGAGAGGCTGAGGAGCGGCGGTAACAAGTGATCTTTGGTCTGGTGATGCAATTTTGGATATGGGGCAGGAGTCCGGATCTTGGCGCCATCATGGTTGTGTACATGTATGACTCTCTCCTTTCTTCAATACCCTAGCGGCTCTGCATTGCGAACACTTGGCTTTTTGGTTTAGCAAAAGAATAGCACGTGGGCTTCTCCAAGGTAATTTTGGTGCAACTTTGACCCTTGACCCCCGGTCCTCCCCTGAGGGGAGATTGAGGCATACGCGGCCAGGTTGAAGCGAACGCAACGTCTTGGTCCCACCTTGCCATCCATCGCAACTCGATCGGACACAGCAGGGCACATGCCCTCTTCCACAACGCAACGATAATCACAGGATGTTGTCTCCTTTCTCCAACCGAGCTTTCCTCGGACCTACGCTGTGCTGTGTATACGTGTGTACATACACAGCCGACCCTGTCGCGGCATGAGATGGAGGGACACACACCACCACCATCGTGGAGGCTGGCTGACCTGCACCGGATATTCTCATCACACCGCATGACACTGGCCGCGGCTCTTATCGCGCTTCTAGAACGAGGGACGGAAGATGACGCCACACACGGCGGCAATAGGACCGTTGACCGTTGGATCATCCATCTGCCCGCCCTTCCGTCGGTTAGCGCCTCCCAGCCGCTCGGGAAGGGTCCCCGATGGGAGAATCCCCCCCCCACGGAGATAACCGGGCGGGCTGATCACCCTTTTTTTTTGGTGTGTGTCTTGACATGTCTTGACACGGGCTCGGCTAAGTTGTCAAAACAAGCCGAGAGAGCAAGACAAGACAAATTGACACTTGCACACACGCCCGCTATGTCATGTCATGTCGTGCCATGTCATTTTCAGGTATTATGATATGGTGATGGTACAGAGCGGTTATACCGCGCGCGGCACGGCGCCAACTCGGCGCGAACTCGGACGCGGCATTGAGTCAATTGCTCCATCTACACTATACATGGAATGGCCCGAACAAGACGCAAACAACGGCCCGACCGTTGGCAAACCCGTAGTTTCAGTCCCCATCCATCACATCCAGAGTCACATCACACACAACTCAACATCAACTGGTGGGTGGGTGAGTATTCACCCCACCCCCACCTTACCGAATGTCACCGCGCCTCGAACCGTGGTTCCGCGTTATCTGTCTACACTATCTGTCTTGCCATTCCAACCCGGTCCGGTCCGGTTCTTCCACATTTTTGGGTTTGGTCGCGAGCGAGCGAGCGAGTGGGCTGGGGGTGTGACTGTGACTGTGAGTGTGAGTGTGAGTTTGTTGGTTGTGCAGATTCGGCATCGCCTCGCCGTCTCGCCTCGGTTGCCGAGTTCGAAACGTCATTCGGAATCAGCCTGGGCGCAGGCTAAATTGGCGTGCTGTGCTGGGGGGGACTGGGGGATGGGGGATCATCCTCGCATCTCGCATCTCGCATATCTTGTTTATTTTTTGACACGCATATTTTTTAGGGAGTGGAGGGGTTGTCTATAAATGAATGAATGAATGGCATCTGACATGCATTCTGTGCGCAGCATTGTTTGCCTCGGTGGTGGTGGGTAAGGGAGGTGAGGTAGAGAGACCTTGTCCATTAACCGAGTTGCCGCCGCAATGCATACATACTGTCAGCGGGGAGTTGGTGATGGTTGCAGATTACATATTGAGTTTGCCGGACCGGAGACTGAGACACACAGAATATACTCTGGTAACACCTCCTTTCTCTAATTGTCTTGATATTGAGACGACTGGGAACTAAGGTATCGTTGCCACCTCGGGGTTTATCCACCAGTCAAGCCAGCCTGGCATAGCACCGCCGCACTCTGTCTGCTATACCCTCACCCAACCTCACACAGGGGCTCAACCCGGTTTTTGTTTCACTCTGGCCACTGGGCGGTAGTACTCTGCAGTAGCGCCCAGTTCCTGCATTGTGATGTCGACGAGTTAATTATGCTCGGGTGTGCTGCGTGCCTACATCTGGACACAGTATCACACTATAGCAGGGCCCTAGTATAGGGTATTGATATCACGTTAAGGGTCGGGTTGCCCATTAAATGCTATGCCCTCTGACAGGGTTGTATTTTACCTGCCGGCGCGGGACCCAGAGCCGGAGGCTTGGCTGCATGTGTTCAACGGTTGGATTTTCCCCGTTTCCTGGTCCTGGTTTCTTATTTGGGTGCGATATTTCCCGCGGCCGCGCAGGGCTGGAGATATTATCCGGTGTTGGGAAGGAGGGAAGGTGGTTTCGAAGCTTCGATGGTTCTCGCTTCGTCTGGAAAGAAGGGACTGGCACATCCGTTCTCTCCAGGAACTGAACCATGGAATATTCGATGAGGTGACCGCCACCTGCCTCGATTGTCTCGTCGTCATCACATCGGAACCACCGACTCTCACCGTGTCTCGGCTGCAAGCCTCTCGACGGTCGCCCACATATACTGTGATTTACACAGCCCGTTTCCTGGCACCGAAGAGTTTTGGAGATGTGATCAGCAAGGGACAGTAGCCAATCAAGCACAAGGCCACCATTGTGCTTCTATAATTGGAAAGTTTTACACAGCTGTTTGGGATGGTGTTCTGTACTCGAAACGTGAGTGGCTTCAGATTCTGAAGAATCTGTGAAGTCGAGAAGCTCGGGAGACTCGGGATGCTCCGCCTTGGCGGGTCTGGCCTTCTCGAATAACGGGCGCATGTTCTGTCGCACAAACTGCGTCTCTGTAGCACGCCGAAAGTCGCGGCCGCAGCCCGGTCCAATCAGTTTGGCAAAGAAATGGGTGTTCTCCGAGTCGAATTGTTGGCGGCGCTCCCGACCGACTGCAGCGACCGACGAGATCGACACAGTGCGATCTCACCTGTGTCACGCGAAGATGGCAGCAGCGACTGACTGGAGCGGTTGCCCCCACACACGCCATGCCTTCCTTGGGGGTTCTGCCCGTTCGTCAGGGGTCTTAGCGAGAGGGATGCGAAAACAAGGATGCGGGGGTGTGTCTCGAGCCGAGGAACCTGACGGTCCCCGCAAAACCCTTTTTGACGCCCGTCAGTCCAACGGACCTGCCTGTGCGGACTCATCAGCGATGGGCCCCACTGCGGGAAGGGAAGGCGAAGGGGGCACACGGACCCGGTCCCGGTCATTTGTGAGCTTGTCAAAACTTTTGACAGGTGCTTGCTCGCTCTCGGACCCCACTCACCCCCGGACACTTTTCCTTCGCTTCGATTGCCCGCCTCGCCCGCTTGCCCGCGCCGCCGCCGTCTGGATGAAACCCTCCCGCCGAACCTCTGGGAAGCCTTGCGTCGGCGAGGGGCCCGAAAGAAGGCTGTCGCTCCGGGGGGAGGCGGCGCCTCAGTCCGTGCCCTTGCTGCTTCTTTTTGCTGATGCACGTCAGCAGCTGCAGAGATGCTCTGATCAATCATGTTTTCATCCCCTGCAATCAAACAGGGTCTCTTGAGAGGGCTCGCCGAAACACCACCTCGTTTTCGTTCCCTGCCCGGTTTGGCCGTGATTTCTCCTGCTCGGCATTCCAACTTGGACGCTGCCAATTTCGGCCATCGCCCAAGCAGTGTGGGGATGCAGGGAAGGCGGCGACGGTGATTCCGGTGTCCAAAGCCGAAACAAGAAGGCGAGCACGACCATTCGGGCGAGTTCGCGAGAAAGCTTCCATGAGAGAAACGCGAAACCGATCTTGGGCTCCATCATCGGCAGCCCGTTCCTCTGATACCCCGTCGCTGGCCGGACCGAGAATCAGGGCACCCAATTGACATGTGAAAAAGCGGCACCTCCTCCGGGATGGTCCATGTGGGTTGCCAAACCTCCACGAAACCCCACACGGCATCCCATGCCAACGTCGACCGCATTGGCAGCTGTCAAGATTTGGCCATGTCATGTCACCACAAGCGCCATGTGTCAAAAATCAGGGCTGCTCCACGCCCGGCTCCTCTGCGATCGTCAACGTTGCGCTCGGGAGCCCACTCGATCGGGCAACTCACGCGAGTGCCTCGTTACCTGCATGGTAATTCCCTCTTGCCCGCCCCTGAAACACGTCCAGCAACGTATCCACCCCCTTTTCGCTGCTGCTTGTGTGGGGTTGTCGAGCAGGTCCTCGTGACAAGAAAAAGCAGGAAGAGGACTGACGAACAAAAGCAGAAAATAGAACCGAAAACGCCCGTGTCTCGGTTTCTCTTCGGGCGACGGGCACCATGGGGTGTGACAAGCCGCAATCCGCCATACCCTTCGGACCCTTATACCATCCCGCGGTCCAGTCTCAAGTGCGCGTGCGACACAACAACAGCACAGAGAGGGAAGGTCGACGACACTCATTGACAGCACCAATCCCCCGTTCCCCAACTCCGCCCATCCATGTCAC
>Ga0247823_10003232_pt1 | contig 13250 bp, 13 predicted proteins | sample 13C_PalmiticAcid_2_FD_192426 | JGI IMG/M metagenome (GOLD analysis project Ga0247823, IMG submission 192426) | Soil microbial communities from agricultural site in Penn Yan, New York, United States - 13C_PalmiticAcid_Day30 | ecosystem: Environmental > Terrestrial > Soil > Agricultural land...
GATGGCGCGGTGGTTCCAGGGCTCGCCGACGCAGAAGCCGTCCATGTTGCCCACGCGCATGTTGGCCACCATCTGCGGCGGCGGCACCACGATGGCGCGCGCGTCCTTGAAGGGGTCGATGCCGGCTGCGGCCAGCCAGTAGTAGAGCCACATGGCGTGGGTGCCGGTGGGGAAGGTCTGGGCGAAGGTGTATTCGCGCTTCTCGGTGGCCATCAGCTTGGCCAGCGAGGGGCCGTCCACCGCGCCTTTCTCGGCCAGCTTCTTCGACAGCGTGATGGCCTGGCCGTTCTGGTTCAGGTTCATCAGGATGGCCATGTCCTTCTTCGGCCCGGCGGTGCCCAGCTGCAGGCCGTAGATCAGGCCGTAGAGCACGTGGGCCATGTCGAGCTCGCTGTTGACCAGCTTGTCGCGCACGCCGGCCCAGCTGGCTTCCTTGGTCGGAATGATCTTGACGCCGTACTTCTTGTCGAGGCCGAGTTCGGCGGCCATGACCACGCTGGCGCAGTCGGTCAGGGGGATGAAGCCGATCTTGACCTCGGTCTTCTCGGGCGCGTCGGAGCCGGCGGCCCAGACACCGTGGTGACCCAGCGTGGAGAAGAGGGCGGCCGTGCCGATGGCGCTGCCCTTCTTGATGAACTCGCGGCGCGAAGCGGCGGGGCTGCTGTCGGCTGGGGTGGGGGTGTCTGCGTGCATGTCCAACTCCTTGCTGATGAAAAAAAGCGATGCCCAAAGCAAAACGGCGCCCATTTCCGTGCCTGCGCTGAGCAGGCGGGAAATGGACGCCGTTGTCCGTGTCTGGGAAGACTGTCGAAACGCCGGGCCGCCATTGGCCTGTGTCTCTTTGTTCTTTGCTCAGCAGGTTGTGTGCCAGCACCGGCCTGGGTCCGCACCGGCCCGCCGATATGCTTGATTTCCATGGAGAAATCGCCCGCCAGGCGCTGCGCGGTGCCTGGTCTCATCGACCCGGCGTGGCATCAATGTGGTGCGTGCGGGCCGTCCGGCACGGTATTTGTGCACCGCAGCAGTTAGCGCGGCCGTTCGGGCAGCACGTCGGCCATGGCCAGCACCGCCTCGGCCACCTCGACCAGCCGGCGGTTCTGGTTCATGGCCATCTGGCGCATGGTCTTGTGCGCCTCTTCCTCGCTGAGCTGGCGGTGGGCCATCAGCAGGCCCTTGGCGCGCTCGATCAGCTTGCGCTCGTTCAGGCTGGCGCGCACCGTGTCGAGTTCCTCGCTCATGGTCTGCAGGCGGTGTGCCTGTTCCTGCACCAGCTCCAGGATGGAGCGCTCCAGCTGCAGGCCGTACGCCTGCACCGGGGTGCCGAAGCCGGGGCTCCCCGTGGGCGCGCTGCTGGCCGGCACCAGCTTGAAGAAGGAGAGGGCGTCGGTCTCGCGCGCGCTGGTCGCGCTCAGGGCCTGGTAGGCCTCCATGTCGGCGCGGGCCGCCGCGATCTTGTCCTCGCAGGCGCGCAGCAGGTCGAGCGCGAGCCGGTCTTCCACCGCCTTCATGCGGTCGATGCGCTGGCTGCAGCAGTCGAACCAGGCCTGGCTGAGCTGCACGTTGAGCGGCGCGCCCTGCGCGGCGGTGCAGAGCACGCGGCGCAGGCGCTCGAGTTCGGCCAGGGTGGCGCTGGCCTGGCTGGCCGTCCACAGGTCCACCGCCTTGGGGTTGGCGAACTCGACGAACACCTGCAGGCAGCGCTCCTGCGACTCGATGAGGTGGAGCAGGCGCTGTTGCTCCGCCGCGTCGGCGCGGCCGGAGGCGAACAGGGCCGAACCGGCGGCGCGCTCCTGGCCCGTGAATTCCTTGCCCTGCATGAAATTGAAGAGCGCCACCAGCAGGCGCGAGACCTCGGGGTCGCTCGCGCTGTCCGCGGCCTCGAACACCACCGCCAGCAGGCCGGCGATCAGGCGCACATAGGCTTCGGTGGCCTGGCGGGGCGTCCAGGCCAGCGAGGCCACGCGCTCGCGCAGCGCCTCCAGCGCGTCCAGGCCATGCAGCACATAGGCGATGCGGCTGAACAGGCGGGCGCCGTGGCCGATGCGCGAGGCCGAGCCGGTGTCCAGGGTGTCGAAGCAGGCGCGCAGCTCCGCTTCGATCTGGCGGCATTCCTCGATCTGCCTGGCGCGCATGTCGGCAAAACGCGCCCCCTGCGAGCCCAGGTGCAGGTTGGACAGGCCGCGTTCGCGCTGCAGCCCGTGCACCAGCCGGCCGGTGACATTCACCAGCGCGCTGGTCAGCGCGAGCTGCTGCAGCTCGGCGATTTCGCAGCGCTTGGCGGCGACAAGGAAACTCAGGCCCGATTTCATTTCGTGGTGGTTGTTCAATGCGCACTTCCAGAGACACCGAGGAACCGGCTTCGCCGGGCCTCTGGTGTCGCCCCCCTCCCAGGGAGGGGGCGCCGAAGGCGACGCAGGGGGTTGCCCCTGCCACTCAGCAACAAACATGCCGCCCCGTACACTTCCCGGATGCGGATTTTGGGAATCGAGTCGTCCTGCGACGAAACCGGCGTGGCCCTGGTCGATGCCAGCGGCAGCGCCACCCCCCGGCTGCTGGGGCATGCCCTGCACAGCCAGATTGAAATGCACCAGGCCTACGGTGGCGTGGTGCCCGAACTCGCGAGCCGCGACCACATCCGCCGCGTCCTGCCCCTGACCGACGCCGTGCTGGCCCAGGCCGGCCTGCCGCTCTCGGCGGTGGACGCGGTGGCCTACACCCGGGGGCCCGGCCTGGCGGGCGCCTTGCTGGTCGGCTCGGGCGTGGCCTGCGCGCTCGGGTTTGCGCTGGGCAAGCCGGTGATCGGCGTGCACCACCTCGAAGGCCACCTGCTGTCGCCCTTCCTGAGCGCCGACCCGCCCGAATTCCCCTTCGTGGCGCTGCTGGTCTCGGGTGGCCACAGCCAGCTGATGCGGGTGGACGGCGTGGGCCGCTACGAACTGCTGGGCGAGACCATCGACGACGCGGCCGGCGAGGCCTTCGACAAATCGGCCAAGCTGCTGGGCCTGCCGTACCCGGGCGGCCCGGCGCTCTCGCGCCTGGCGCAGCAGGGCGACCCGCAGGCCTACAAGTTCCCGCGCCCGCTGCTGCACAGCGGCGACCTCGATTTCTCGTTCGCCGGCCTCAAGACGGCGGTGCTCACCCAGGTGAAGCGGCTCGCCCATGCCCACCCGGACGGGCCGGCCACGCTGCACCTGGCCGACCCGCTGAGCGCGCAGCAGAAGGCCGACGTGGCCGCCAGCGTGCAGGCGGCCATCGTCGAGGTGCTGGTGAAGAAGTCCTTCATGGCGATCCGCCAGACCGGCCTGCGCCGCCTGGTGGTGGCCGGCGGGGTGGGGGCCAATGCCCTGCTGCGCGAGCAGCTGGGCGCGGCCTGCGCCCAGGCCGGCGTGCGCGTGCACTACCCCGAGCTGCACCTGTGCACCGACAACGGCGCCATGATCGCGCTGGCCGGCGGCATGCGGGCCCAGGCCGGTCTGGCCAGCGGCGACGCGGCCGATGCCGGCGGCTACCCGTTCGATGTGAAGCCGCGCTGGCCGCTGTCCGACCTGGGCGTGACCGCCACGGTGGCCGGATGAGCGGGCGGCTGGCTTCTGTAATTATGAATTAAACTCCCGGCGCTGTCGCCTTGGCGACTCTGCTGCGCAGGCCATTCCCGGCCCCCAGCCCTCGCACCCGGAGCCTCTCCCTCATGAAACACCTGTTCGATTCCCTGTTCTCGCCGCGCCGCCGCGCGCTCGTCGCCGCCCTCGTGGGCGGCCTGACCACCACCCTGGCCGTGGCGCAGGCACCCGCCACCGGCGCCCCGATCCGCATCGGCATGATCGAAGGCCTCTCGGGCCCGATCGCCAACACCGGCGACGCCGTGTTCCGCAACCTCGTCTGGGCCACCGAGCGGGTCAACGCCCGCGGCGGCGTGAAGCTGCCCGGCGGCAACCGGCCCCTGGTGATCGAGCGCTTCGACAGCAAGGGCCAGACCGACGAAGCCCTCTCGGCGCTGCGCTCGGCGATCGACAAGGGCGTCACCATCGTGGCCCAGGGCAACTCCTCGGCGGCGGCCAGCGCGCTGATCGACGCCATCAACAAGCACAACGAGCGCGACGCGGCGCGCCAGGTGCTGTTCCTCAACTACTCGGCGGTGGACCCGGTGCTGACCAACGAGAAATGCAGCTTCTGGCATTTCCGCTTCGACGCCCACGCCGACATGCGCATGAAAGCCCTCATGAGCGTGCTGCGCGAGGACAAGCAGCTCAAGAACATCTACCTGATCGGGCAGGACTACAGCTTCGGCCAGGCTGTGCTGCGCGAGGCGCGCAGCCAGCTCGCGGCCCAGCGGCCCGACGTCACCATCGTCGGCGACGAGCTGCACCCCATGGCGCGCGTGAAGGACTTCCTGCCCTACGCCGCCAAGATCAAGGCCAGCGGCGCCCAGGCCGTGCTCACGGGCAACTGGGGCAACGACCTCACGCTGCTGGTGAAGGCCGCGCGCGAAAGCGGTTTCGAAGGCAGCTTCTACACCTTCTACGGCAACGCGCTGGGCGCGCCCGCCGCCATGGGCGACGCCGGCATCGGCAAGGTGATCGCCGTGGCCGACTGGTTTCCCAATGTGCCCACGCCCGAGTCCGAGGCCTTCTACAAGTCCTTCCGCGAGCGCTTCCCCAGCCCGGCGGACGACTACGTGCACATGCGCATGCAGCTGCTGGTCGAGGCGCTGGCGCAAGCCATCGAGCGCGCCGGTGCGGCCGGCCCGGTCAACGCCGCCACCATCGCCACCCAGCTGGAGAAGGCCGACGTCACGCTGGCCGGCCAGCGCGCCCGCATGCGCGGCGCCGACCACCAGTTCCAGCAATCGCTGGCGGTGGCCGTGATGGACCGCCAGGGCGCGCCTGGCGTCAAGTTCGACGTGGAAGGCTCGGGCTACGGCTTTCGCGTCATCCGCAACCTGAACCCGCAGCAGGCCGAGCTGCCGCACACCTGTACCATGCAGCGACCTTGACATTGCGGGAGCGTGTGCCGATGAGACAGGTGGTGGAACAGCTGGAGGCCTCGCGCATCCGGGAAGTGGCCAACGAGGGCCTGGGCCGGGCCGATGTGCTCAAGTTCTGGTTCGGCGAGAGCGACGAGGTCACGCCCGGCTTCATCCGCGACGCGGCCGTGGCCTCGCTGCAGGCCGGCGAAACCTTCTACGCCCACAACTTGGGCCTGCAGGAGTTGCGCGAGGCGCTGGCGGCCTACACCGACAAGCTGCACCCCGGGCGTGGCGCGGGCCACTGGTTCGACCGCCTGGCCGTCAGCTCCGGCGGCGTCAACGGCCTCATGCTGGCCTCACAGACCCTGGTGGAGGCGGGCGACGAGGTGGTTGTGGTCACGCCGGCCTGGCCCAACCTGGTGGCGCAGCCGCAGATCCTGGGCGCGAAGGTCAGAAGCCTGCCGCTGCGCGTGCAGACCGACGGGCCGCGCGCGGGCGCCTGGGTGCTGGACATGGACGCCTTGCTGGCCGCCGTCACGCCCTCGACCCGCCTGCTGGTTGTCAACGCCCCCAACAACCCCACGGGCTGGACGCTGAGCGTCGACGAGCAACGGACCATCCTGGCGCACTGCCGCCGCACCGGCACCTGGATCCTGGCCGACGAGGTCTACGAGCGGCTGTATTTCGCCGGCGACACGGCCAACGGCGCCGCGCCCAGCTTCCTGGACGTGGCCGAGCCGGACGACCGCGTGATCGTCGCCCACAGCTTCTCCAAGAGCTTCCTCATGACCGGCTGGCGCCTGGGCTGGCTGGTGCTGCCACCGGCGCTCACCGCCGCCATCGGCAAGCTCATCGAATACAACACCTCCTGCGCCCCGGTGTTCGTGCAGCGCGCCGCCACCGTGGCGCTGCAGCGCGGCGACGAGGTCACCCCGGCCCTGGTGAACCACCTGCGGCACTGCCGCGACACGCTGGTGCCGCTGCTGCGCGCGCTGCCCGGCGTGACTTTGGCTGAACCGCTGGGCGGCATGTACGCCTTCTTCCGGCTGGACGGCCAGGACGATTGCCTGGCGGTGGCCAAGCGCCTGGTGCGCGAAGCCGGCCTGGGCCTGGCGCCCGGCAGCGCCTTCAGCCCGGAAGCGGCCGGCTGGCTGCGCTGGTGCTTCGCCAGCCGCGACACCACCCGGCTGGAGCGGGGCGTGGAGCGCTTGCGCCTCTGGCTGGCCGACCCGCCCCTGGCGGCTCGCTGAGTCCTTCTGGTCTATAATTCGCGGTTGCTGTCTTCACGGACGGCAATTTCACGCCTGCGGCGGCTTTCATCGGCTGCGGCGGGACGCACGTAACGCCAGGCAACTGGCCAAGGAACCTTTCATGATCGCCCAATCCATCAAAGCCGAAGTGGTCGCGGCCAACGCCCGCGCCGCCAACGACACCGGCAGCCCCGAAGTGCAAGTCGCACTGCTGACCGCCCGCATCAACGAGCTCACCCCTCACTTCAAGACCCACGCCAAGGACCACCATGGCCGCCGCGGTCTGCTGCGCATGGTGAGCCGCCGCCGCAAGCTGCTCGACTACCTGAAGTCCAAGGACGCCGAGCGTTACCTCGCCCTGATCCAGAAACTGGGCCTGCGCAAGTAATTGGCACGGCCGTGACGCACAAAACGCCTGAGTTGGTTCGCTGGCTCGGGCGTTTTTTGCTTGTCGCGCGCCGTTTTTGATTCCGGAGCCCCGACAACAGAGCGAAGCTGTGTCATTCCAAGCGGGTTGTGCGCCAGACGGCGTGCCCACAGCCCTCCTGGAATGGCATCGTGTTCTGGGTTGTGTCTCCGGGTTTTGTGCAGTTTTTTTGCTGCACGCATTTAACGGAGAGACACCATGACCATGTTCAACAAAGTCACCAAGAGCTTCCAGTGGGGCCCCCACCAGGTCACCATGGAAACCGGCGAAATCGCGCGCCAGGCCACCGGCGCCGTGCTGGTCAACATCGACGACACCGTGGTGCTTGCCACCGTGGTCGCCAAGACCGAAGCCAAGGCCGGCCAGGACTTCTTCCCCCTGACGGTGGACTACACCGAGAAGTCGTACGCCGCCGGCAAGATCCCCGGCAGCTTCTTCAAGCGCGAAGGCCGCCCGAGCGAACTCGAGACGCTGACCTGCCGCCTGATCGACCGCCCGATCCGCCCGCTGTTCCCCGAAGGCTTCTACAACGAAGTCCAGGTGATCGTGCACGTGGTGAGCCTGAACCCCGAAGTGCAGGCCGACATCGCCGCCATGATCGCCACCTCTGCCGCGCTGAGCGTCAGCGGCATCCCGTTCAACGGCCCCATCGGTGCGGCCCGCGTGGGCTATGTCAACGGTGAGTACGTGCTCAACCCGGGTCAGACCCAGCTGAAGGGCAGCCAGCTCGACCTCGTGGTCGCCGGCACCGAAGCCGCCGTGCTGATGGTGGAATCCGAAGCCGACCAGCTGTCCGAAGAAGTCATGCTCGGCGCCGTGGTCTATGGCCACGACATGGGCAAGATCGCCATCGCCGCCATCAACGACCTGGTGCGCGAAGCCGGCAAGCCGGCCTGGGATTGGCAGCCGCCGGCCAAGGACGAGCCGCTGATCGCCAAGGTCGATGCACTGGCCCAGGCCAAGCTCGAAGCCGCCTACCAGATCCGCAACAAGCAGGCCCGCACCCAGGCCTGCCGCACGGCCTACGCCGACGTGTTCGCGGCCCTGAAGGCCGACGGCGTGGAGTTCGACAGCGTGGCCGTCGAAGCCCTGCTGTTCGAAATCGAAGCCAAGATCGTTCGTGGCCAGATCCTGGCCGGCGAGCCCCGCATCGACGGCCGCGACACCCGCACCGTGCGCGCCATCGAAATCCGCAACGGCGTGCTGCCCCGCACCCACGGCTCGGCCCTGTTCACCCGCGGTGAAACCCAGGCGCTGGTCGTGGCCACGCTCGGCACCGACCGCGACGCACAGCGCATCGACGCGCTGGCCGGCGAGTTCGAAGACCGCTTCATGCTGCACTACAACATGCCTCCCTTCGCCACCGGCGAAGCCGGCCGCTTCGGCACGCCCAAGCGCCGCGAGATCGGTCACGGCCGCCTGGCCAAGCGCGCGCTGATCGCCGCGCTGCCGAGCAAGGAAGACTTCCCCTACACCATGCGCGTGGTGTCGGAGATCACCGAGTCCAACGGCTCCTCGTCGATGGCCTCCGTCTGCGGCGGCTGCCTGGCGCTGATGGACGCCGGCGTGCCCATGAAGGCGCACGTGGCCGGTATCGCCATGGGCCTGATCAAGGACGGCAACCGCTTCGCCGTGCTGACCGACATCCTGGGCGACGAAGATCACCTGGGCGACATGGACTTCAAGGTGGCCGGGACCACCAACGGCATCTCGGCGCTGCAGATGGACATCAAGATCCAGGGCATCACCAAGGAAATCATGCAAGTCGCCCTGGCCCAGGCCAAGGAAGCGCGCATGCACATCCTGGGCAAGATGCAGGACGCGATGGGCGAAGCCAAGACCGAAGTGTCCAACTTCGCGCCCAAGCTCTTCACCATGAAGATCAACCCCGAGAAGATCCGCGACGTGATCGGCAAGGGCGGCTCCGTCATCCGCGCGCTGACCGAAGAGACCGGCACGCAGATCAACATCGACGAAGACGGCACCATCACCATCGCCTCGACCGACTCGGCCAAGGCCGACGAAGCCAAGCGCCGCATCGAGCAGATCACCGCCGAAGTGGAAGTGGGCAAGATCTACGAAGGCCCGGTCACCAAGATCCTGGACTTCGGTGCCCTGATCAACCTGCTGCCCGGCAAGGACGGTCTGCTGCACATCAGCCAGATCGCCCACGAGCGCGTCGAGAAGGTCACCGACTACCTGAGCGAAGGCCAGGTCGTGCGCGTGAAGGTGCTGGAGACCGATGAAAAGGGCCGCGTCAAGCTGTCCATGAAGGCCCTGGCCGAGCGCAACACCGGCGAGCAGGCACCTCAGCAGCCCCAGTCGTGATGCAAGCGGTCGAGATCAGCGCCCCTGGCGCGCCCGATGTCCTGCGCCTGGGCGAACGCCCGGTGCCGGTCGCGGGTGCGGGCGAGGCCCTGATCCGCGTGAGCGCGTCGGGCGTGAACCGCCCCGACGTGCTGCAGCGCACCGGCAACTACCCGGTGCCGCCGGGCGCGTCCGACATCCCCGGCCTCGAGGTCGCGGGCGTGATCGAATCGGGCGACGCGGCGGCCCTGGCCGAAGCCGGTCTGAAGGTCGGTGATCGCGTGTGCGCGCTGGTTGCCGGCGGGGGCTATGCGCAGTGGTGCGTGGCGCCCGTGGGGCAATGCCTGCCGGTGCCCGAGGGCCTGGACGACATCGCCGCCGCTTCGCTGCCCGAGACCTTCTTCACCGTCTGGAGCAACGTGTTCGACCGCGGTCGCCTGCAGGCCGGTGAAACCCTGCTGGTGCAGGGCGGCACCAGCGGCATCGGCGTGACCGCGATCCAGATGGCCAAGGCCCTGGGCGCGCGCGTGATCGCCACCGCCGGCAGCGACGACAAGTGCGCTGCCTGCCTCCAGCTCGGTGCCGACCACGCCATCAACTACAAGACCCAGGACTTCGTGGCCGCCGTGGCCGAACTCACGGGCAAGCGCGGCGTCGACGTCATCCTCGACATGGTCGCAGGCAGCTACGTGAGTCGCGAGATCGAATGCCTGGCCGAAGACGGCCGGCTGGTGATCATCGCGGTGCAGGGCGGCGTCAAGGCCGAGTTCAACGCGGGCCTGGTGCTGCGCCGCCGTCTGACCATCACGGGTTCCACCCTGCGTCCCAGGCCGGTGGCCTTCAAGGCGGCGATCGCGGCTTCGCTGCGCGCGCGCGTCTGGCCCTTGCTGGCCGAAGGCCGCATCCGGCCGGTGATCCATCAGGTGTTCCCGGCGGCGCAGGCCGCCGAATCGCACACGCTCATGGAGTCCAACCAGCACATCGGCAAGCTTGTGCTGAGCTGGACCTGATCGGGGCAGAGAAAAGAATCATGAGAAAACTGATTGCAGGCAACTGGAAGATGAACGGCTCGCTGGCCGCCAACGAAGCCCTGGTCAAGGCCATGCTCGATGGCCTGGCTGGCCAGCCGCCCAAGGCCGACATGGCCCTGTGCGTGCCCGCGCCGTACCTGGCGCAGGTGGGTGCGCTGCTGCAAGGCAGCCCGATCGCCTGGGGTTCGCAGGATGTGTCGAGCCAGGAGCAGGGTGCCTACACCGGCGAGGTGTCGGCGGCCATGCTGCGCGACTTCGCTTGCCGCTACGCCATCGTGGGCCACTCCGAGCGCCGCCAGTACCACGGCGAAACCGATGCCCTGGTGGCCGAGAAGGCGAAAGCCGCGCTGGCCAAGGGCATCACGCCCATCGTCTGCGTCGGCGAAACGCTGGCGGAGCGCGAGGCCGGTCACACCGAAGAAGTGGTCAAGCGCCAGCTGGCGGCGGTCATCCATCTCTGCGGCCACTGCATCACCGAAATCATCGTTGCGTACGAGCCGGTCTGGGCCATCGGCACCGGCAAGACCGCCACGCCGGAAGAGGCGCAGCAGGTGCACGCCGTGTTGCGCGCCCAGATCTCGGCCGCCACGCAGAACGCCGGTCGGGTTCACATCCTGTACGGCGGCAGCATGAACGCCGCCAACGCCGCGAGCCTGCTGGCCCAGCCCGACATCGACGGCGGCCTCATCGGCGGTGCGTCGCTCAAGGCGCCCGACTTCCTGCAGATCGTGGCTTCGGCCCCCTAATTCCCCGCCCGCGCCCTGGGTGGCGCGGCGATAACCGATACCCCGGAGAAAAAAATGAATGTTTTGTTGACCATCCTGCTGGCGGTGCAGATCCTGGCCGCGCTGGGCATGATCGGCCTGATCCTGATGCAGCACGGCAAGGGCGCCGATGCCGGTGCGGCCTTTGGCGGCGGCGCCGGTTCGGCCAGCCTGTTCGGCGCGTCCGGCGGCGCGAACTTCCTCTCGCGCACCACGGCCGTGCTGGCCGCGATCTTCCTGGCCTCCACGCTGGGCCTGGCGTATTTCGGCAACCTGCGCACCGCCGCCCCGAGTTCGGGCAGCGTGCTCGAAGGCGCGCCCGTGCCGGCGCAGCAGATTCCGGGCTCCTCCGGTGCGGTGCCTGCACCGGCCGCCAGCGAGGCGCCGGCCACTGGCGCCGGCCAGATTCCCGCGAAGTAAGCGACGACCCCGTCCGCCCGGGCGCCACGCCGGGGCGGACTTTTTTCCTGCAGCGACAACCCGACCGATTCCTTCGGAAAAACCACAGTCCTCCCCGGAAAGAGGGGTGGTTTCAGGGTAAACTCTATGGGTTGTCAGCAAGGCTCACACCATTCCTCGTGAGCCCATCAATGCAGACCCAGCCGACGTGGTGAAATTGGTAGACACGCTATCTTGAGGGGGTAGTGGCGAAAGCTGTGCGAGTTCGAGTCTCGCCGTCGGCACCAATCATTGGAAACACGGTCCCACGCCGTGTCAGCGGAATCTACCCAAGATGAGTCTCGAACAATACCTTCCTGTGCTCCTGTTTATCTTGGTGGGTATTGCCGTTGGGATCATCCCTCAGGTTCTCGGCTACATCCTCGGTCCCAACCTGCCGGACGCCGAGAAAAACTCTCCCTATGAATGCGGCTTCGAGGCGTTCGAAGACGCGCGCATGAAGTTCGATGTGCGCTACTACCTGGTGGCCATCCTCTTCATCCTGTTCGACCTCGAGATCGCATTCCTCATTCCCTGGGCCGTGGCGTTCACCGACATCGGTGTCACCGGCTTCCTCGCTGGCGTGGTGTTCCTGGCCATTCTCACCGTGGGCTTCGCCTACGAGTGGAAGAAGGGCGCGCTGGATTGGGAATGAGTTCGACACACAAAGGCGCGCACCGGAGCGGTTCATGATTGAAGGTGTATTCAAGGAAGGTTTTGTCACCACCAGCTACGACTCGGTGGTGAACTGGGCCAAGACCGGCTCGCTCTGGCCCATGACCTTCGGTCTGGCCTGCTGCGCGGTCGAGATGATGCACGCGGCCGCCGCGCGCTACGACATCGGCCGTTTCGGTTCCGAGGTGTTCCGCGCCAGCCCGCGCCAGTCCGATCTGATGATCGTGGCCGGCACGCTGTGCAACAAGATGGCGCCGGCCCTGCGCAAGGTCTATGACCAGATGGCCGAGCCGCGCTGGGTGCTCTCCATGGGCTCGTGCGCCAACGGCGGCGGCTATTACCACTACAGCTATTCCGTGGTGCGCGGTTGCGATCGCATCGTCCCGGTGGATGTGTACGTGCCCGGTTGCCCGCCCACGGCCGAGGCGCTGCTGTACGGAATCATCCAGCTGCAGCAGAAGATCCGCCGCACCCACACCATTGCGCGTGCCTGAGCGCGGCGCCCCTGGCATCGCCCGCACGTCACTGGCCTTGAAAGAAGCACGTTCATGACCGACTCCGCCATGACTCCCCCTGCCGTCGAGCCCGAGGCGCTGAAGACCTCGCTGGCGGGTCTGCTGGGCGACAAGGCCCAATCCCTCCAGGTGGTCCGCGAAGAGCTCACGCTCACGGTGAAGGCGGCCGACTACCTCGCCGTCATGCAGACCCTGCGCGACGCGCCCGAAGCCCGCTTCGAGCAACTCATCGACCTCTGCGGCATGGACTACCAGGCCTATGGCGACGGCCGCTGGGAAGGCCAGCGCTTCGCCGCGGTGGTGCACCTGCTGTCGGTCACCCACAACCACCGCGTGCGCGTGCGCGTGTTCTGCCCGGAAGACGACTTCCCGGTGCTGGCGTCGGTGACCCCGCTGTGGGCCGCTGCCAACTGGTACGAGCGCGAGGCCTTCGACCTGTACGGCATCGTCTTCGAGGGCCACGACGACCTGCGCCGCATCCTGACCGACTACGGCTTCATCGGCCACCCGTTCCGCAAGGACTTCCCGCTGTCCGGGCACGTCGAGATGCGCTACGACGCCGAGCGCCAGCGCGTGATCTACGAGCCGGTGACCATCGAGCCGCGCGAGATCACGCCGCGCATCATCCGCGAAGACAACTACGGCGGTCTGCACTGACATGGCTGAGATCAAGAACTACACCCTGAACTTCGGCCCGCAGCACCCGGCCGCGCACGGCGTGCTGCGCCTCGTGCTGGAGCTCGACGGCGAGGTCGTGCAACGCGCCGACCCGCACATCGGCCTGCTGCACCGCGCCACCGAAAAGCTGGCCGAGCACAAGACCTACATCCAGTCGCTGCCTTACATGGACCGGCTGGACTACGTGTCCATGTAAGGC
>Ga0247823_10003233_pt1 | contig 13243 bp, 15 predicted proteins | sample 13C_PalmiticAcid_2_FD_192426 | JGI IMG/M metagenome (GOLD analysis project Ga0247823, IMG submission 192426) | Soil microbial communities from agricultural site in Penn Yan, New York, United States - 13C_PalmiticAcid_Day30 | ecosystem: Environmental > Terrestrial > Soil > Agricultural land...
GGCTTGACCTGCCGCGTTGCGGCCTCGGTCAGCCCGAACGCGGACAGCAGCTCGGCGGCGCGGTCGCGGGCGGCCGGGCGGCGGTGCCCGAGCAGCCTGCCGAGCAGCACGAGGTTCTCGGTGCCGGTCAGGTCCTCGTCGACCGAGGCGTACTGGCCGGTCATGCTCACCCTCGACCGCACCGCGTCCGCCTCGCGGACGACGTCGTGGCCGAACACCCTGGCCTCGCCGCCGTCGAGGCGCAGCAGCGTGGCGAGCACGCGCACGGCGGTGGTCTTCCCGGCGCCGTTCGGGCCGAGCAGCCCGTAGACGGTGCCTGCCGGGACGGCGAGATCGACGCCGTCCAACGCCCGGGTGGCGCCGAACGACTTCACCACCCCGGCGGTCTCGATCGCGAGTCCGTTGGTCATGACAGTTCTTCCTCCAGTTAGGTCGGGACGGTCAGCAGACATAGGGGCGACGGTTCCGCGCGTCCCGCGACGCGAGTCCCCACCAGGTGAGCTGGTCGAGCAGGCGGCCGAGATCGGCCTCGGCGCGCTCCCCCGGCGGCCCGTCCGCCAGATCCAGCCCGACGCCGTCGCGCACGGAGACGGCGTGCAGCTCGGTGAACACGCTCCGAAGCTGCTCGACGGCGTAGATCCCGCGCGAGCCGTATCCATATGAGACGAAGCCGACCGGCTTGGCCCGCCACTCCTCGAAGGCGAGGTCGATGGCCTGCTTGAGCGACGCCGGGAAGCTGCGGTTGTACTCGGGGGTGACCACGACGAACGCGTCGGCGGCGCTCACCAGCCCGCCGAACTCGCGCGTCGACTCGGTCGGGCACGCTGGATACCGCTCGGGGAAGTGGAAGTCGGCCAGGTCGAGCGTGGTGACCTCAAGGTCGCCACGCCCGCAGGCCAGGTCGGTGAACCAGCGGGCGATCGAGTCGCCCACCCGCCCCTGCCTGGTGCTGCCGACGATGACCGCCACCCGCAGCCGCTCCATCGCGCCTCCTTCATCCACCCCTTAGGCGCTAGATCGGGATCGCGCGGCCGCGAGATCAGATCTAGCGGGAGTTGGTGAGGGAGACACACCGCGACGCGTGCGCAATTCATGAGGCGTCGAGGGTCCTGATCATGTGCGAAAAATGTGCTCCTCAGCTTGGAACACGGCGATAGGAGCCAACGATGCGCAAGACCACGAAGCTGCTGACGGTCCTGGGGATCTCCGCCGGTCTGGCGATCGCCGGACCCGCGCTCGCGTTCGCGGACCCGGTGCCGGTCGAGATCGGCGACGGCTGTGTCTACGCGGGACAGAACTACAGCGACGGCGCTGTCGTGAAGGTCGGGGACCTCTACATCCAGTGCAGCAACGGAAGCTGGTCGCGGATCAACTACTGAGCCGTGGTGGACCCGTCCCGCGACGTGTCGTGGGACGGGTCCACTTGGTCAGGCCTCAGCGCGCTCCGCGAAGACGTATCCCGTCGCCTGGGTGCCCGAGGTGAGCTTGATGCCGCTGATCACGTCGTTCTTGGCCGGATCGCCGCCCGCTGACCCGACTGTCTCTGGGCCGTCGGTGTAGCCCTCGGGCTGGGTCTCGGTGAGCGTGTGGCGGCCAGGGGCGAGGTTGCGGAAGGTGAACGCGCCGTCGTCGCCGGTCGTGGTCGACTTGGCACTGCCGTCAGGTTCGGTGAGGACCATTCGCACGCCGGGAACGGGACCGCCCGCCTCGTCGGTGACCAGGCCAGACAAGGTCGACGCGCGGGCCTCGCCGAAGGTGTAGGCGGTGGCGTCCACGCCGGGTCCGACTGGGATGTCGGTGACGGTGTCCGGCGCGACGACCGCGCCGCCCGCCGAGCCCGCGGCGTCACGGCCGTCGAGGTATTCCAGCGGGTGTGACTCACCGATGGCGTACGTTCCGCCCACGACACCCGGGAAGGTGTAGGCGCCGCCGGACTCGGAGGCGACCGTCTCGTCCACGGCCCGGCCGAGTGCATCGATCCCCGAGAGGGTGACGAGGACGTCACCTATCCCGGGTTCCCCAGGGGTCAAGGCGGCCATCGTCGTCGAGGTCGTCGTAGATCGCGCCACTGATGGAGCCGCGGTCCTCGGTGAAGACATAGCCGGTCGCCTGGGTGCGCACGCCGATGGTGATGCCCTTGATCTCGTCGTCGCCTGGCCTGCCGCCCGCGGAGCCCGCGGTGTCGGGGCCGTCGGCGTAGCCGGGTGGCTGGGTCTCGGCGAGGGCGTAGCGGCCGGGTGGGAGCGCGTCGAAGGTGAACTCGCCGTCGGCGTTCGTCGCCGTCGTGGCCGCGCCGCCCGCGATCGCGGTCAGCCGCAGCGCGACGCCGGGGATCGGGTCGCCGCCGTCGTCGACGACGCGACCGGACACCGAGGCCACCCAGGCCAGGTTGTCGGTGTCCGCCATCGCTGGGGTGCCGATCAGGCCGGTGGCCAGCGTGATGGCCGCGAGGGATGCCGTGAGTCTGTGCACGATCGTGCTCCTGTTCAGGTGGTGACCCGGTACCGGTAGCCGACGCCGCGGACGGCGGAGATCGGGGAGTCCGGCCCGTCCCAGCCGAGCTTGCGGCGCAGGCGCAGGACGGCGAACTTCACCCGCTCGGGGCCGAGCCCGGTCGGGTCGTCCCACACGGTGGTGAGTAGTTGGTGGTGGGTGAGGACGGCGGCGGGGTACCGGACCAGGGCGAGCAGCAGGTTGTACTCGATCCGGGTGAGCTCGATGTCGCGGGCGTCGACGGTGACCTGGCGGGTGCGGCGGTCGACCCGCACGACGCCGTCGTCGACGACGTCACGGGGCACACCGCCTGCGACGCGCGCGAGCATCGCCTGCGCCTTGGCCAGGACGTCGACGTCGGCGATGGGCTTGGTGAGGTAGTCGTCCGCCGAGCGCAGTGTCCTCGTGCGACGGACCCGGTCGGCGCCCGCGATGACCAGCACGGGCGGGCCCGCCAGCTCGTGCACCTGCCGGACCAGGCCCCAGTCGCGGATCTCCGGGTCGTCCTCGTCGAGGATCACCAGGTCCGGCCGGAACTCCCGCAGGAGCAGCAGGCTGGTGCGGGGGTCGCCGGTGGCGACGACGTCGTGGCCCGCCTGGCGGAGCACCGAGCGCAACGTGGACTCGGTGTCCGGCCGGGCGGCCACCAGGAGGATGTGCGCCATCGCGAACCCACTCCTAACGTCATGCGCGGGGTATCGAATCCATGAAACCCGCTGGACCCGGCCGCGGCGCGGCGCGTTAACCCGTCCGGGCGGCGAGGGCCTTGACCCCGCCGTAGTCGCCGTACCCGAGCAGCCTGCGGGTGGTGTCACACGGCGCGCTCGCGGGCACCATCACCTGGTTGGCGCTGGTCACCTGGTCGACATGGCCGAGGCCGAGGGTGTGCAGCCGCTCGTGGACCATCGTGGTCACCAGGTCGTACGCGCCGGAGCAGGACGAGGTCAGCGTGGTGAACCATGGGTGCAGGACGTTGTCGATCAGCACGTCGGAGGCGAGGATCGTCCCGTTGGAGCGGTAGTACGTGCAGGTGTACGCCAGCACCTTGGGCGGCAGCGAACCCCAGCCGGTGACGCTCTTGCCGTCGTTTCCGGTGCACGTCGCGTCGACCGAGACCTGGGGCTTGGCCGTACTCGTGCCGAGGTACTTGTGCGTGAAGGGCAGCGTCGCGGGCAACCCACACCGGTTGGCGCCCTTCAGCGCCGTGTCGGTGCTCGTGGTGATCGCGCTGAGCGCCGTGCTCACCACCGGGCTGGGTGCGCCTGCCCCGTTGTAGTACCAGGAATACGCGCCACTGAGCCACCAGCTCTTGAGCGCGTAGGACGTGTCGACACACGTGTTGTCCGGCCCGACCGCCGTCATCGGCCCTCCCGCGAGGATCGCGTGGCCGACGACATGGACCTGTTCACCGGCGGGTCTTGTGACCGATACCGCCGATCCGACAAGCACTAGCGCCACCAGGACCCGGATTCCGCCACTCTTGACCATCACACCCTCCAAGCCGGCAAACCCTCACCGTCAGCGGCCTCGGGTTCACGTCGGTTGCGGATCGGGTGCGCACCGGGTGCATCTCGCGGGCGTCGCGATTGCACTCCTTGGGGTGAAAGGGATTCAGCCCACCAAACCGGCCATGCCGCGTTCACCCGTTGGGCTGACACCCGCGCTACGCCGAGGCAACCGCGGCGAGCAGGTCGGTGACCGTCAGGATGCCGACCAGCGCACCGTTCTCGACCACGACCGCCGCGTCGACCCCGCACTCGACCATCCGCGCGGCGGCTGCCGCGAGGGTCGCCATCGACTCCACGCACGGATACCGCGACGATGCCGCGATCGCGCCGACCGTCAGGGTCTGCCGGTTGGTCGACCACAACCGCCAGAGGAGGTCGGTCTCGTGGACCAGGCCGAGATAATGGCCGTCGCGGACGACGGGCAGGTGGCGCACCCCGGACTCGACCATCGTCCGCAGCGCGACCTCCAGCGGCGCGTCCGGCACGATGCCCAGGACCTTGCCCGTCATCACGGAGCGCACGAGGTGGTCGGTGAGGGTGTCTGTTCGCATAGCTTCACGCTAGGAACCCCGGACCGGACCCGACACCGTCGTCGGACCCGTTCGGCACCGGGCCCAGTGGGCGGGCACCAAGGACTTTGGTCCCGGCCGCACCGGGTCCGCCGCCCGCGTACCGGGGACGCGCACACACCGTAGGGTCGACGGTGACGGAGGAGGCGCTTGATGATTCGGATCTTCCTGGTGGACGACCACGAGATCGTCCGCAGAGGGATCGCCGACCTGTTCGAGGACGAAACCGACCTCGAGGTCGTCGGCCACGCCGCGTCGGTGGCCGAAGCGCTGGCCAGAGTGCCGGGCAGCGACGCGGACGTCGCCGTGCTCGACGTGCGACTGCCCGACGGCAACGGGGTCGAACTGTGCCGCGAACTGCTGACCCTGGTCCCAGGGCTGCGCTGCCTGATGCTCACGTCCTACGCCGACGACGAAGCCCTCTTCGACGCGATCATGGCCGGGGCGTCCGGGTTCGTCCTCAAGCAGGTCCTCGGCTCCGACCTCACCGCGGCCGTGCGCACGGTCGGCGCGGGCGGCTCGCTGTTGGACCCGCGAACGACCACGGCGCTGCTGGACCGCATCCGTCGTGAGCGCTCCCAGGACGATCCGCTCGCCGGGCTGACCGAGCAGGAGCGAATCGTGTTCGACCTGATCGGCGAGGGACTCACCAACCGCCAGATCGGCGAACGCATGTTCCTGGCGGAGAAGACCGTCAAGAACTACGTCTCCCACCTGCTGGCCAAACTCCAGATCCAGCGCCGCACCCAGGCCGCCGTCCTCGCCACCGAGCTACGCGCCAAGGGCAAGGCCTGATCAGCTCAGCGGGACCCGCCACCGCAGCCTGGTTCCCCCGTCGTCCGGTGTGGACAGATCTAGGGCTCCGCTGAGCCTGCCCGCCCGGTCGGCCAGGTTGTCCAGGCCGCGCCGCGGGGTCCCCGCCGCGATGCCCACACCGTCGTCGGTCACCTCGATGAGCAGCTCGTCGCCCGCCTCGATCACCACGATGATCTCCCGGGCACTCGCGTGGCGGACCGCGTTGCTCAGCGCCTCGCGCAGCACGGCCTCGGCGTGTTCGGCCAGCGCGGGCCGCACCAGGGTGTCCACCGCGCCGGAGATCCGCACCGACGGGGACACCGCCGACTCGGCCGCGGTCTCCGCGACGATGTCGAGCAGCCGCCTGCGCAGGCTGCTCGCCGCGCGCGCCCGGTCCTCGGTGTGCAGGTCGAAGATCGACGTCCGGATCTCCCGGACCGTCTGGTCCAGCTGCTCGACCGCGCGGTGCACGCGGGAGCGCACGTCCTCGTCGGTGATCCGGCGGACCGTGCCCTGCAGGCTCATCCCGGTGGCATATAGCCGCTGGATGACATGGTCGTGCAGGTCCTGGGCGATGCGGTCCCGGTCGGCGAGCACGTCGAGCAGCCGCAGGTTGCGCTGCTTGTCGGCGAACTCCAGCGCCACCGCGGCCTGACCGGCGAACGACGCGAGCAATGGCACGAGGTCCGCGGCGAAGGGCGACGAACCCTTGTCTCGGCAAACCAGGAGCGCGCCGCTGGTCTCGCCTGCGTGGCCGAGCGGGACGACGACCGCCGGGCCGATCCGGCCGGTCACCTCGTCCGGCCCGTCCAGCGCGGCCCGGGACAGGTCCGCCATGGTCGTCGGCGAGCCGGTGGCGACGACATCGCCGATGATCGACGTGAGACCGGGGAGGCTGCTGCCGAGGAGCCCGTCGGCGGCGCGGCCGCTGCCCGCGCTCACCCGCAGCGCCGCGGCGGGCTTGGCGTCGGCCAGCAGGATGACCACCAGGTCCGCGCCCGCCAGTTCCCGCACGCGGTCGGCGACCAGGGCCAGTGAGTCCTCTTGGGACGCTCCGGCCAGCAGGGCGCTGTTGATCTCGCTGGAGGCACTCACCCAGCGTTCCCGCGTCCGGGACCGCTCGAACAGCCGCGCGTTCTCCACCGCGACGCCCGCGGCGGCGGCCAGCGCCTCGAGTACGGTCTCGTCGTCCGGGGTGAACTCCCCGCCGCCGCGCTTCTCCGTCATATAGAGGTTGCCGAAGACCTCGGCGCGCACCCGGATCGGGGCACCGAGGAAGCTGTGCATCGGCGGGTGGTTCGGCGGGAACCCGACCGACGCGGGGTGTTTGCTGAGGTCGGCCAGCCGGATCGGCACCGGGTGCTCGATGAGCAGACCGAGCAGGCCCCGGCCCTCCGGCAGGTGGCCCATGGTCGCCCGCACGTCGGGGTGGATGCCCTCGTAGACGAACTCGGACAGCCCCGCGCGCTCCCCCAGCACACCCAGGGCACCGTACTCGGCGTCGACCAGTTCGACGGCGACCTGCACGATGCGCTGCAGCGTCGAGTCCAGTTCCAGGCCCGCGCCGACGGCGATCACGGCGTCGAGCAGGCTCTGCAGGCGGTCGCTGGTGCGCATCACCTCGGTGAGCCGGTCCTGCAGCTCAGCGAGCAGCTCGTCCAGGCGAAGCCCCGACAAGGAGGCTGTCTCCCGTCGTTCAGACTTCGGCATCCGCACTCCGACCCATCGCCAAACCGACTCGGCAACCATCCCACGATCAGCCGCCTCCTCCAACCGCGCCGCATCGGTGTCGGCGTGTCACGCGCCGCCGGTCATGGCGTCGGTGCGCAGCGGTCGGATGACGTCGGCCAACTCGCGCCGCGCGGCGGGCACTCCGGCGTAGCCGTATCCCAGGCGCAGCACCACATGTGGCTGTCGGCCAAGAAGGCCGCGCAGCGCCGAGCGCAGTGCTGGGATCTCGATCGGTTGGGACAGGAACGAGCTGCACAGCCCTAGGTCGGTGGCCGCCAGCAACACCCGCTGCATGGCCTGACCGGCCTGCACCTGGTCGGCCGGACGGTCCCCCGGTGTGGTGAGCACGGCCAGCAGCGGCTGCCGCTCGAACGTCCGGGCGGGGCCGTCGACGTCGGCGAACCACCGCGGCGCGACGAAGGTGGCGGCGTCGGCGGCGGGGCCGAGTGAGGACAGCCGGACCCCGTCGCCGCGGTCGGCGATCGCGTGCACCCACCGCCGCAGTTCGTTCAGGTAGACCGGGTCCTGGGTCTGCAGCACCTCGCCGCGCCGGATGATCGCGGCGAGCGCGTCGACCTCGGCAGGCAGTTCGACCAGCCGCAGCGCCGCGTTCTCGATCTGGGCGGCGCGGACGAGTTCGGCCTTGGCGGGCTCGGGCACCGGGCGGTCGAGGAACGGCCTGCGGTTGGTGTGCCTGCGCGGGATCGCCGTGGCGAGGCGCTGGTCCGCGGGCGTCACCGACCGCGCGCCCGCGACCCGGATCGAGGCCAGCAGGTCAGGCCGGGCCGGGTCGGGCAGCAACCGCACCACCGCGGCCCGGCCCGCCGCCAGCAGCGACAGCCTGATGTTGAACACCGCCGCGCCACAGGCCAGCCGCGCCTCGTGCGCGTCAGGGTCGGCCACCGACAGCACCCTGTCCCGATCGAGTACCACGTCCACCCGGTCGGCACCCACCTCGAACAGCCATGGCTGCGTGTTGTGGGGTGACGGCGCGCGCAGGCCCGCACGCAGCGCGCTACCCATCGGTTCGGGGTATCCGGTGTGGCTGTCCATGGCTGGCTCCTGCTCGCTGGTCTCCCTCCACCATGCGCGGCGTGACCCGCCGCCTGCTGCGGACTGGCGGCTCGACCTGGCAGGGACCTTCGACGCCGACGCAGGGTCCTAGGTCCCCGACATCCCTTGATGTGGCTCAAGGTCACTGGTTCGACGAGACCAAAGACCGCAGTGGCGAGCCGGCCGCCGCAGCAAGATCGACTCAGCAAAGCGCGGACATCGACACTAGGAGTCACGATGATCGAGGCAATCGGCCTCACCAAGCGCTACGGCCCCACCCTGGCCGTGGACGACCTCACCTTCACCGTCCCCGCCGGTCGGGTGACCGGTTTCGTCGGCCCGAACGGCGCTGGCAAGTCCACGACGATGCGGATGATCCTTGGACTGGACGCGCCGACCGGGGGATCGGCGCTCATCGATGGCAAGCACTACCGCGACCTGCACAACCCGCTGCGCACCGTCGGCGCACTGCTCGACGCCAAGTGGGTCCACCCCAACCGCTCCGCTCGCGCACACCTGCAGTGGATGGCCAAGTCCAACAAGATCTCCGCCAAGCGCGTCGACGAGGTACTCGACATCGTCGGCCTCACCTCCGTGGCGGGCAAGCGCGCGGGCGGCTTCTCCCTGGGCATGTCCCAGCGCCTCGGCATCGCCGCGGCACTGCTCGGCGACCCGCAGGTCCTGCTCTTCGACGAGCCCGTCAACGGCCTGGACCCCGAGGGCATCCTCTGGATCCGCAAGTTCATGCACCGCCTGGCCGAGGAAGGCCGCACGGTCTTCGTCTCCAGCCACCTGCTCTCCGAAATGGCCCTCACCGCACAAGAACTCGTCGTCATCGGCCGCGGCAAGCTCATCTCCCAGTCGTCCACTGAGGACTTCGTCACCCAGGCGACCGAGAACACCGTCCGGGTCCGCAGCCCGCACCTTGCCGCCCTGCGCACCGCGCTCGGCCGCACCGGGGCCGCGCTGCGCGACGAGGGCGAGAGCCTGATCGTGTCCGGGATGGACTGCGCCGACATCGGCGAGCTGGCCGCGTCCAACGGCGTCGTGCTGCACGAGCTCAGCCCGCAGCGCGGCTCGCTGGAAGAGGCGTTCATGCAGCTCACCGGCGACTCCGTCGAGTACCACACCGACCTGACCGAGACCGCCGCGCTCGTCACCGCGGGGAAGTGACGTCATGACACTGCTCGCAGTCGAACGCATCAAGCTCTTCACCACCCGCTCACCGTGGTGGTGCGCCCTCATCGCACTCGCCGTCACCGCAGGCATGGCCGCGCTGATCGCGGGCGAGTCCAACTCCGACGGCGACTCGATGACCGTCGCGGCCTCCCAGTTCGGGTACAGCTTCGGCCTGGTCGTGGTCATGGTGATGGCCGCGCTGGCCGTCACCACCGAGTACCGCTTCTCCACAATTCGGGCGACCTTCCAGGCGATCCCGAACCGCACCTCGGCCCTGCTGGCCAAGACCGCGGTCGTGGCGCTGCTCGCGGCCGTCATCGGCGAGCTGGCCGCGTTCAGCTCGTGGGGCCTCGCGTCGGTCATCAGCACCAACGAGCTGGGAATCAACACCGCGTTCGAGTGGCGCGCGGTCGCCGGTGTCGGCCTGGTCTACGCGATCGCCGCGGTCGTCGCGGTCTCCGTCGGCATCATGATCCGCCACTCGGCTGGCGCGATCTCCGTGCTGCTGATCTACACCCAGCTCATCGAGAGCCTGATCCTGCTGATCCCGCGCGTCGGTGACGACATCCACAAGTGGATGCCGTTCAACATGGCCAACCACTTCCTCACCGGCAACCCCGACGCGGACGGCGTCATCTCCATGGGCCCGCCGCCGGACGTGACCATCGCCCCGTGGGCCGCGCTGGCCTACTTCGCCGGGTTCGCCGCGATCCTGCTGGTCGGGTCGCTGGTGGTCGCCAACAAGAGGGACGCCTGATGACGCTGCTCTCGGTCGAACGCATCAAGCTGTTCAGCACCCGCTCGCCGTGGTGGAGCATCGTCGCCGCGCTGGGCCTGACCATCGGCTTCACCGCGCTGAGCATCGGCACCAAGGACGGCGGCTACCCGTTCACCCTCGGCGAGACCCAGTTCGGCCGGATGTTCGGCCTGATGGTGGTCATGGTGATGGCCACGCTGGCCGTCACCACCGAGTACCGCTTCTCCACGATCCGCACCACGTTCCAGGCCATCCCGAACCGCACCGCGGCCCTGCTGGCCAAGACCGCGGTCGTCGGCATGCTGGCCGCGGTCATCGGCGAGATCTCCGCGTTCGGCTCGTGGGGCATCGCCAACCTGCTGCAGCCCAGCGCGGACCTGGGCATCCACACCGCGGCGGACTGGCGGCTGATCGCGGGCACCGGCCTGATCTACGGCTTGGGCGCGGTGCTGGCGGTCGCGGTCGGCACGCTGATCCGGCAGTCGGCAGGCGCGGTCTCCGTGCTGATGATCTGGCCGCTGCTGGTCGAGTCGCTGGTCCAGCTCATCCCCAACGTCGGCGAGAAGATCGCGTGGCGGATGCCGTTCACCAACGCCAGCGAGTTCCTCGCGGGGCCGTCACCGGAAGCGGCGTTCAGCCCGTGGGGCGCGCTGGCCTACTTCGCGGGGATCACGGGGGCGTTCCTGGTCGCCGCGCTGGTGGTCGCGAACAAGCGCGACGCGTAAAGCTGGTCGCCGGCGTCGGGGGACGGCGGTGACCATAGGGAAGCGGGCTCGGTCCACCTTTCGGGGGGTGGGCCGGGCCCGTTCGCTGTTTCCGCAGGCCAGTGCGGGGCTTTCGACCCTGGCGCCGAGCGGGTGGGTTGCTTACAACAAGCACTCGGATTAAGACCACGTTAAGTGGGTGTGAGGTTGGGCACATCGTGCGGACGGGGCCTACCGATCCGGGGTCTGATCATGTTTCACAGTCCCGTCTCGGAGCCCATGGAGGTGGACCTTGACGGTGGTTGACGCCGGTACGCCGCAACGGATCCCGCAGCCGCACAGTCGCGGCCTGCACGTCGAGCCCATGATCGGACTGGAGTGGGCGGAGGCGCTGGAACAGCCCTTCGGCGCCCAGCCCGGGACGCCCGCCGAGGCGAGATTCTCGTGGGTCCACCGTGCGCCGGAGGTCCAGGTGATCGCCCTGTTCCTGGCCGCGCGCACGGCCGACCCATCGGTGCCCGCGCCGTGGTGGCTGCGCGCCGTCGCGGCCGGAACGCTGACCAGCCGCCTCGAAGGCTTCCTGATCGAGGACCGGGTCACCAAGCTGCTCGACGCGCGGCCCGGCTGGGTGTTCGTGCCGTGGGGCGAGGAGGGCGAACCCGGGTATTGGGAGTACATGCCGTCCGAGCGGGCGCTGAGCCGCCCCGGCATGCCGACCACGCTCGCGCACACCGACCGGCACACCGGCTGGATCGACGTCGTGCCGGTGCACGCGGGTCCCACGCCGCCGCCGATCGCGGTCGCGGGCCTGGCCGACCTGCGCGCCAACCTCGCCCGGCTGGAGTCGCTGACCCCCTGACCTGGCAGGCTGGTCGGCGTGACACCGACCGAACAGGAGCCGCGCAAGCGCGCCGTGGTGAGCTTCGTGCACCGTGGCGGCCGGATGACCGTTGGCCAGGGCAAGGCGTGGGAACGGCGCTGGGACGAGCTCGGCAAGCAGGTCGCCGCGCTCCCACCAGGACCCATCGAGCTCGACACGTGGTTCGGCCGGTCCGTGCCGGTGCTGCTGGAGATCGGCTCCGGCATGGGCGAGACCACCTCGCAGCTGGCCAAGGCGGCACCGGAGCTGAACTACCTGGCCGTCGAGGTCTACCAGCCAGGACTCGCCCAGCTCATGCTGCGCGCCGAGGCCCTGGAGCTGACCAACCTGCGGCTGCTGCGCGGCGACGCCGTCGTGCTGCTCACCGAGCACATCCCGGCCGGGTCGCTGGCCGGAGTGCGGATCTACTTCCCGGACCCGTGGCCGAAGAAGAAGCACCACAAGCGGCGGCTGGTCCAGCCCGACTTCATCGCGCTGGTCGCCTCCCGGCTGGCACCGGGCGCGACGATCCACCTGGCCACCGACTGGGAGAACTACGCCGAGCAGATGCTCGAGGTGCTCTCCGCCGAGCCCACGCTGCGCAACCGCTACGACGGCTGGGCGCCGCGACCGGACTGGCGACCGCTGACAAAGTTCGAGTCGCGGGCCGTCGAAGAAGGCAGGATCAGCCGGGATCTCATCTTCGAACGGGTGACGAACTGACGGACGGTGACGACCGGATGGGGTAAACCACACGTCCGAGTAGTCGAGTCGCGGTCCTGAAGTACCGATATCAGTGATGTGACCGCACTGCGCGACGACATCCTGCCCCTGCCCCGCGCGATCCCGCACACCACTGGCCTGAACAAACACACTGTTGCCGACTCTGTTGCCAGCCTTGAACAAGAGGCGGCCCACTTCCTGCGCCTGTTCCACGCCGCCCGCCCCAAGGCGGGCGCCGTCCACCAGCGGATGGCCAAGGTGCGCGCGGAGATCGCCGCCACCGGCACCTACCGGCACACCCAGGCCGAACTGGCCTTCGGCGCCCGCGTCGCGCTGCGCGACAGCGGCTGGTGCCCGAGCGCCGTGCCATGGCGTGGCCTGCTGGTGCGCGACCTGCGCACCGTCCGCGACGCGGCCACCGTCGTGGCCGAGTGCGGCAAACACCTGCGCACGGCCGGTCTGAGTGGCGAGATCCGCCCAACGGTGACGATCTTCGCCCCGGACACCCCGTGGCGCCGCGGCCCGCGCATCCGCAACGACCAGCTCGTGCGCTACGCGGGCTACCGCGGCGTGCCCGGCGGCGTCATCGGCGACCGCCGCTACACCGAGTTCACCAGCCTGGTCGGCCGCCTCGGCTGGCGCCCACCCCTGACCCGCGGCGCGTTCGACCGGCTGCCGCTCGTCGTGGAGACCGACGACGAAGGCGTCACCCTGCACACCCTGCCGGGCGACGTGGTGCGTGAGGTCACCCTGGCCCACCCGGCCCTGCCTTGGTTCGCCGAGCTGGGCCTGCGCTGGCACGCGGTGCCGGTGATCAGCAACCAGCGCCTGCACATCGGCGGCATCGACTACCCCGCCGCGCCGTACAACGG
>Ga0247823_10003235_pt1 | contig 13238 bp, 10 predicted proteins | sample 13C_PalmiticAcid_2_FD_192426 | JGI IMG/M metagenome (GOLD analysis project Ga0247823, IMG submission 192426) | Soil microbial communities from agricultural site in Penn Yan, New York, United States - 13C_PalmiticAcid_Day30 | ecosystem: Environmental > Terrestrial > Soil > Agricultural land...
ACCCTCGTCCGGGCCGGCGTCGGGTTCGTGCGTATCGTCGATCGCGATTTCGTCGAACTCTCCAACCTTCAGCGACAGGTCCTCTTCGACGAGACAGACGTCGCGGACCGCCTCCCCAAAGCAGTCGCCGCCAGTCGGAAACTCGCCGCCATCAACAGCGGCGTCAAAGTCGACGCCGTCGTCGCCGACGTGCGGGCCGACAACGTGCTCGAACTGGTCGACGGCATCGACGTCATTGTCGACGGAACCGACAACTTCGAAACCCGGCTCCTCATCAATGACGCCTCCCTCGATCAGGGAATCCCCTGGATCAATGGAGGATGTGTAGGGTCGCATGGCCAGGTCATGACTATCATTCCCGGCCGGACACCCTGTTTTCGGTGCCTGGTCGAGGACGTGCCTGAGCCGGGAAGCAGCGAAACGTGCGACACGGCCGGCGTCATCGGGCCCGCCGTGAATGTCGTGGCCTCCCTCGAGTGCGTTGATGCCCTGAAGATCCTGGCCGGAAGGAAGGACGACATCGAGCCCGTCTTGACGGTGCTGGATGTCTGGGAAGGGACGTTCCGCCGGCTGAAGATCGGGGACCTGCAATCGAAAGGGAACTGTCCCGCCTGCCAGAAGGGCGAGCGGGCGTGGCTGCGGGGGGAAAAGTCGTCGCAGACGGCCATCCTCTGCGGTCGCAACGCCGTCCAGATTTCACCGCCGGACCGACGCACGCTCGACCTGCACGAAACGGCAGGCCGACTCAGGCAGCATGGTGTGGTGTTTGAGAATCCGTACCTGGTGCGGGTGTCGCTGAAAGAACCGGCCTGCGAGGTCACCCTGTTCCGCGATGGACGGGCGATCGTGCAGGGAACGGAAGATCCGGGAATCGCGCGAAGCCTGTATTCGAGGTACATCGGAACGTAAGGAGACTGAACCCATGGTCGACGTGGTTTCGATGCCGACGCTGAACACAGAACGGCTCGTCCTGACGCCGCTCACCGCAGACGACGCGGCCGCGATGTATCCGGAACTCAGTGACGCCGAACTCTACGAACACATCGACGCGGATCCGCCCGATTCGGAAGAGCAGCTGGCCGAGCACTATCGCCAGCTGGAACGGCGGGTGGCGCCCGATCGGGACGAGCGGTGGCTGCACTGGATCATGCGGCGAAGCTCCACCGGCGAGCCGATGGGGTTTGTCCGCGCGACGATTGCCGCAGATTCGCTGGGAATCATTGCCTACACGGTGTTCCGCCGGTTCCAGCGCCAGGGTTACGCCGGAGAAGCGACCCGGGCCGTGCTCTCGTACCTGCAGGACGAAGGAGTGGAGCATTTCCTGGCTCGCGTGAATCCTCGCAACGAAGCGTCGATCCGGCTGCTCACGAAGGCGGGCTTTGAAGTGGCGTCCGACGGCACTGCGCCGGGGACCGACCTGTTCTACGCGGCCGACCGGAAGACGCTGCGGCTGTCGCCCGCCTGAACTGCGGTCGCCCTCTGGACGGCCGGCAGCGCCCGATATTTCCGACGGCTCACGGACAATTTCGGAAATCTGACGCAACAATTTGCCGCACGCGCCGACAATCCCCGTCAGCAGCTCACCTTCCACCAGGCCACCCATTTCGACCGCGGGCGTCTCGGGTAACCTGCAACGGCTTCATCCGCGTGTCCGGCCGGGCGCTCGCTGACGCTGTTCACCGCCACGTCGATTCGGGATCTGCACGGGCCGATCACCCTTTCCCCCATCGCGAAAGCCCTGCCGTGGCCGCCACCAAGATCAACATCGACTGGATCACCTCGCTGTTCCCCAACGGAACGCCCCCCGTCGCCACCAAATGGAACGGGGCCGGCATGACGATTGAGATGAAGTGTGCCGCGGGCAGCGTGCCCGGCAGCTATTCAGTGGCTTACGATTCCTATCTGATTCTGCATGACGGCCTGGAAAACCACACGCTCACACTGATTCTCAAGCTCAACCTCAATCCATACATTCCGACGGGCGTTCTGCCGGCGATGCGTATGCCGGTCCTCGACGCGGATAACCGGGTCTTTCTGGCTCGGCCCTTCACAAATGCGGAATGGACGAAGTTCGTCGCAGACTTCAAACGCGAATGCTTCAACTGGAGGAGACAGTTCTGGCTGGTTCCGCCGCAGGGCTACAAGGGATTTGATGTGAAGGTCGGACCGCGGACGATGCGGCCAAACATCTACTGCAATCTCTTCATTGATGTCGTCAACCAGGCATCCAGCGCCCATTCGACGATCAACGTCGTCAATCTCGACGGCAATGATGCGTCAACTCGACTGGGGTTCACCGAGCAGAACCTGCGAGCAGGTGCCTTCCGATCGCACGCCACGCTTTATTCCAATTACGACAAGGATCCGAATCGTCAACTGACGACGCCGGACAACGCCGGCGGGCAAACGCAGGTCAACAATTTCTCGACGATCGCTCACGAAATCGGTCATGCGCTTGGGCTGCCTCACATTGGAGTGACGCACAAGGATCCACTCTGCAACATGGCGGCCCTTTTGCAGCGGACGCTGCCAGCCGGTTCAACGGTCCCTGCAATTTTCAATGGAGGCACCAACAGCAACGCCTGTTACGGCCACCTGGCACTCCCTGAACGCGGCGCGAACATCATGGGGGGAGGAATGACGTGGCATGCATCCAATGCCGCGCCCTGGGCCGCCCGGATCGCCCTGCACACGTTCACGACGCCATCTGACTGGTCGGTTTCGACCTCCAAGCTGCCGCCGCAAGCGGTCTAGCAGCGAACGTTTTGGACGCGGCGATCCGTGGCAGGGCCGAAAACCTGAATGAACGGACTGGACGTTCCAGCCCCGAAACCTCACAATCCCTCGCTTCTCAATTCTGAATCTGAGTCGACCGCGTCACGAAAGAGTCCGATGGGTACCCGCCCCCGCACCAAGGCCAAGCTCGCCAAGAAAGCCAAGCGCTGCACGAAGTGCGGAGCGCTCGTCACGTACCGGGTTCGCTGCAAGAAGTGCAGCAAGGCGACGTAAGTGGCGCTGGCGCCGATCGCTGTGGCGCCTGGATCCCTGAAACAGACCCGCGGGAAACGGCCCGCGGGCTTTTGCATGCGCGGTGAGGTTTTCTCGCGTGCAACCATCAGGGGGCTGACGCCCCCCGCTCGCCAGCGCGGCGCCGTCAATCGCGGCCGCGCGTCGTAGGGTTCACCCGGCCATGCAAGAGGTCGAGGACCTGATTCTTCAGAGCGGGCGTGGTTGAGATTCCGTTGCCGCCGTTCGTCGTGGCGACGCCGTCCCAGCTGATGAACATCCCGCCGGCCTCCGTCAGGATCGGCAGCAGGGCCCCGCAGTCCCAGAGGCTCATCACGGGGTCGACATGAACATCGGCCCGGCCGGTCGCCACAAGGCAGTGGCCATAACAGTCGCCCCAGCCGCGGGTGAGCCGCGCGGTGCGACACATGCGATCGAGCGCCTCGCTCTTCCCGGCCGCGTCCCAGCCTCCGGCCGACGTGAACGTAAACAGGCCGTCTTCAAGTCGCGCCGTATTCCGCACCCGCGCCGGCTGCGGAGCGGCATCGCCAATCTTCCGCCAGGCCCCCTGCCCTTTCGACCCGTAGACGACTTCATTCAGGGCCGGGAACCGTGACAGCCCAATCACCGGGTCTCCCTGTTGCTCGACGCCGACGAGTGTCCCAAACAGCGGCACCCCGGCGATGAACGACTTTGTGCCGTCGACCGGGTCGAGGATCCAGCGATAGCCGGACGTCCCGGGCGTCTCACCAAATTCCTCCCCCAGAACGCCATCGTTCGGGAAGGCCTTCAGGATCTCGGCCCGCATCAGCTGCTCGGCCCCCTGGTCCGCAGCCGTCACCGGAGTCTTGTCGGCCTTCAGTTCGACCGTGATGTCGCCGAGGTGGTAGTAGCGAAGAATGAGCTCCGCCGCCCGGGCCGAGGATTCCAGGGCAAACGCAAGACGTTCAGCAATCGGATCGGACATAATCGTAGGGCCGGCTGGGCCGGCCGATGGGCATCCCGGCCAGCGCTTCAGAAGGAACGGTCGGACGAAGTGCACCCTAGGACGCGGTGCAGTGTGCCGCAACGCTCGCGCCGGAAGCTCGCATAACTAACCCACGCGTGAGTGAACCGCCTGGCGCTCGCCAGCGGGTCATCCGCCAGTGGACTCGCCATCAGAATCGACGCCACGGCGGCAAGAAGGTTGTGGCTTCACTCCAAACCAGCAAGCACACGCTCGCTCGCGGCCGGCACAGCCGGCGCTACCGCACTGGCGGCAACTCGAACTCCGGCTCAAAAACCGCCAGGCTGGCCGTGAAGCCATGGATGTGATTCCTCCCCGCAACCGGGCCGAGTTCCCCCTGGGCGAACAGGCCGGCCATCGGAATCGGGCCGATCATCGATTGCACGACGGCCGCGTCATGGTGCGGCTGGTTGAACATCCGCGTGCCGCGACCGTTGCAGGTGAACAGCAGCGCACCGCGGCCTTTGCCTTCGGGAATCGTCTTCAGCGGAGTCAGCAGCGTCCGCAGGTCCTCGTCCGCGGTTTCGGCATCGCGCACGTGGAACTGGATCGTCTGCCCCGTGCGAACGAGCGCACCGACGGCCACGGCTCCATCGTCTTCATCGGCCCCAATCACGCTCGAGATCAGGAAGTCGCCCCGGTCGAAATGGTCCTGATACTCGTTCATCGCCATGCCGATATGCGGCCCGCGCTGGAAAATCTCGCGCTGCTTGTCGGGCAGTTCGGCGAAGGTTTCCCGCAGCCGCTCCAGGGCGGGACGGCCGCCGAGTTCGAACATCACGTTTCGTTCGGAACGGGTGATGACGAACGGCTTCCCCACCGGCCGGCAGCCCTGCGACACCACGCTGCGGACCTTGATCGGCCCGCTCAGGACGGCGCCGACGCCGCCGAAGTTCGTGATTTCATCATCGCGGACGAGGCGGTGTTCCCCGGGATTGTTCGCGCCGCTGGCCATGCCGCCAAGCAGCGGAATTCCCGGCAGGTCGTCGGCCAGCCGGTCGATGAGGAACCGGGCCGGGCAGGTATACGGATCGCCAAACAGGAGCACCGTTCGAACCTGGTCGGGGAGATTCTCGGCGGACGGCAGCCCGTCGGACAGCACGCCGTCCGGAGTCTGCTCGAACTTGGCGTGAAAAGTCTGCACGTCGACGCCAGGGAGCGAGGCGGCCCAGGCACTGATCGCCGGGCCCTTCTCGACTTCACGGTCGCGACCCACGACCGACTCGGCCGTGCAGCCGAGGAGATGCCGGGTCGGCAGCTCCTTGCGAAACGTCTGGACGATCTCTTCGAACTGCTCCGCGTGAGTCGGGGTCACGAAGAGGATGGCGAGATCGGCCGATTCGTGTTGAAGCTGGCGGCGGAGCGACTCGCCGACCCGCAAGGCGGAGAGGCTGGCTGTGGGATGCTGATCGAGATCGGCGGCGAAGCGCATAGTGGAATCACGGTCAAACGGGGGCCGCCTCGAACGGGGAAGAAACGAATACGAACCAACAGCCCCGCCAAAGCATCACACCGCGACAACGACATCATACGTTCAGAACGGTGGGCTGTCGCGGGGGGTTCATTCAATGTTCTAGCCGCCGCCCTGTTTTCCGCAGGACAGACAGCCGGCCGGCTGCATTCGCCGGATGATGGAGCCGGGAGGGCGAGGCTCCCGCCGAGCCGGATCCGGTAACGCGACTGCGGTTCGGCATCGGACGTTCCCCCGGCATCGGTCGACGAGAGCCGGAAACGAGAGTCTTGTGCCGGAACGGAGACCGTCGAGGTGGCAAGCCTTTCCCCCGGACTCGGCTCAGCGGGAGCTTCGCCCTCCCGAAGACACCGTCCCTACAACAATCGAATGCACCCAGGGCGACACTCGAACACTCTGGCCCATTCTTTTTTGAGGCTGCTAGAGTAATCTTGAACGACGAAACACACGGGAGCAGGAAATGACGAACGGGCGCCTCCAGCACCGGGGCGACGCGGCGCTGGCCGGGCGTTGGCTCGTGTTGTTCGGCCTGTTGGCCGGCACGTCCGCTCACGGCTCATCGGCGTCCGAACTCTCCCGGGCCGCTCGGAGGCTTGGTTCCGCCGAATTTGCAGCCCGCAACCAGGCCGGGGACGTCCTGCTGAAAGCCGGGGCCTCGGCGATTCCCTACCTGCGGCAGGCGGCGGAATCGGAGGTTCCTGAAATCCGCTTCCGGGCGACCGACCTGTTGCACCGTATCGAACTGCAGGTGCTTGATGCCCAGAAGGCCGAGATCCTTTCGGGGTACCTGCCGGAAGGGCAGCTCCCTGCTTGGGACCGGTACCGGCAGATTGTCGACGAGACCGAATCGGCCCGGCGGCTCTTCGTCGCCATGCTGGACCGCTCGCCGCAGCTCATGCTCAGCATCGGGACCCCCGAACTGGCTGATGCCTTCGACCGCCGGATCAACGAATGGGGTCCCAACCAGTACGTCTGGAACGCGCGGCGAAACAATCCCGAAGCCGCCGAGGAAGTGGCGGTGATCCTGCTGGCGGCCTGTCAGCCGGAATGCGTTCCGACCACGACCCAGGCGCAGCTCCTCAGCCGCGCGGCGGAGTTCCCGACATTTCAGCTGCAACTCAGCGTGCCGGACCGCAGCGCCCCGTTGCGATCGATGCTGACGGCCTGGATCCAGCAGCGGGGTCGCAACTCGGCCGAGTACCGCCTGCACCTGGCCAACCACTACGCGCTCCGCGAAGGGGCCGCTCCCGCCCGGGAAATCATCGCGGCCGACGCCGGCGGAGTGGAGACTCAAACCGCCATCCTCGCCCTCGCCAGGTTCGGCGAGGACGAAGACATTCCGCGGCTGGAGAAACTGCTCGAGAACGATGTCGAGCTGCAGACCTTCCAGTCGCGAGGTCGCAATGAAGCGATGCGGACCCAGGTCCGCGATGTAGCGCTCGCCGCGCTGTGGAAGCTGCAGCGGCAGGACCCGGCCAAACACGGGTTCAAGGATTACCTCGAAACCAACGGGATGCCCCGGCCCGGAGCGATCGGATTCCAGAACGACACCGACCGCCAGGCGGCCGTCCAGCACTGGAAGACCTGGCGTAAGGAACACGTGAAAGCCAACCTCCCCGCCGACGGCTGGGCGATTGAAGGCTTCACGAGCTGACATGGCGTCTTCCGCGGAACCTTGGGTGCCACTGGCTCTGCCAGTGCATGAAAACCTGGGCCCCGAATTGGAGAAGCACTGGCAAAGCCAGTGGCACCCACCGCAGCGACCTCGCGAAATTGCGATGCACCACGCGGGCGTTACACTCCGCCGGTGAATTCTTCTTCCGACTGGTCCGCCGAGTATCCCTTCGCGCCGCGTTTCCTCGATCTGGGCGGGCTGAAGTATCACTACGTCGACGAAGGATCGGGGCCGACGATCCTGTTCGTCCATGGCAATCCGACCTGGTCGTTCGCCTGGCGGCATCTGCTCAAGGACCTCTCCCGCGATCACCGCGTGATCGCCGTCGACCACATCGGCTGCGGCAAATCTGACAAGCCGCAGCAGTACGACTACGTCCTCGAGAACCACGTCTCGAACCTGACGAAACTGATCGACTCGCTCGACCTGCGGGACGTCACGCTCGTCGGGCACGACTGGGGCGGCTGCATCGGCATGGGCGCCGCCGGCCGCCGGGCCGACCGCTTCCGCCGGTTCATCCTCATGAACACCGCGGCGTTCCGGTCAAAGCGCATTCCGCTGCGGATCGCCGTCTGCCGCATCCCGCTGCTCGGCCGACTGGCTGTGCGCGGGTTCAATGCGTTTGCCGGCTCGGCCCTGTGGATGGCCGTCGAACATCAGCAGAAATTTTCAGCGGCCGCGCGGGCCGGATTCATCGCCCCGTATGACAACTGGGCCCACCGCATCGCGACGCACGAGTTCGTGAAGGACATCCCGCTGAGTCCTTCCCATCGCAGCTACCAGACGCTGGTCGGTATCGAGGAGGGGCTCGCTCAGTTCCGCGATCGCCCCATGCTGCTGTTGTGGGGTGAGAAAGACTGGTGCTTCACCACCGAGTTTCTCAAAGAATGGCAGCAGCGGTTGCCCGCGGCCCGCACGATCACCTACCCGGATGCCGGCCATTACGTCTTCGAAGACGCAAAAGACCGCATGCCCGCCGACGTCCGCGCCTTTCTGGGCGCCACCCAATAAAAAACTCCCGGGCAGCGTCCCGGGGGTTGATTCAGTTTCTCGCCGATCTCAGTTCGACCGCGTCCCGGCCGGCGTTGCCGCGGTTTCGGTCCCGGCCGCCAGGGCATCGATCGCCTGCCGATTCTCGGCCAGCACCTGCTCCAGTCGGGCATAGTTGTCGCTGAGCTGCCGACGCAGGGCATCCACGTCTTTCAGGACCTTGTTGCGCTCCGCTTCTTCAACGCGGATCGTGTCCACGAGGCCGTTGACGATCGCGGGATCAGCAGTCTGCGGCGCGGCCGCGTCGCCGTTCAGCTCGGCCATCCGGCCATCGAGCGTCTTCTGCGACGACGCGATGTGGTTGTCCTGGATTTTGATCTTGGCCGCTTCGTTGATGACGATCTGGTCCGAAATCGCCTGCTGGTTGGCCAGATCCTGGAAGATCGCGCGCTGGCCGGGAGGAACGCGTTCGCGAACGCGGAAGTCTCCCTGAGCCGGCCAGGTCTGCAGCATCTCGGGATACCGCGGGCCGTTGAGCGTCAGGATCGTCCGCTGCTGCTGGGCTTCGGCCGTGAATTCGCCGAGGAACTTCGACGTGCCGTCCGGCATCGTGGCGAAGACGTACAGGATCGGTTGCCCGCGCTTGGCGACGGCTTCCTGGGCGCCGAGCCCCTGCTGGGTGCCGACGTTGATCAGAACCTGCCCCGTCGTGGCGTCCGTCTGCCCCTGGGCCGTCCACTGCCGGCCCCATTCCAGCATCAGCCGGTTCACGGCCTCGGCTTCGAGCGCCCGCGTGTTCTTCGCCTTGGCAATGGCGGCGATGTTCTGATCGCGCTTCGCCTTTTCGACCACGATCTTGTCTTTGACTTCGTTCCGCTTCGTGGCCAGCTTGCCGGCCTCATAAAAGCCGAACAGGGCCAGCAGCGGCACAATGCACAGGAGAACTTTGCTGGAATTATGCATAGTCGATTCAGTGCGAACGCCGGGTGACGGCCTGGGCAGCAGAGCGTCGCCGGCAGGGCCAGCAACACCCACTCATTCACGACGGGCTTCAAACTCACAAGTCTGACACAGCTCGGAACCGCCGGCCAGCACGAAACCCGCAGGCGCAACGGTCCGTTCGGTCGATCGGAACACCCGGCCGGCTCACGCCAGCCAATCCGCCGATCGCGGCCGACTTCGCAGCCAGCCGTGTCCGGGAAACATGTTACGACAGCAATGCGGGCCGCTCACTCGCCGTCTCACCGCTGCTGCAGGTACTCGTCGATCCGCTCGGCCTTGCGCAGGAGGTAGGGGATATGACGATTATTCGCCTCGACGAACTGGGCGAGAAGCCTCAGATGCTCGTGGAACTCCTCGGAAAACTTGCGGTTCTCCTGGTCGCGCCAGCTGGCTCCCAGCGCCTCGAGCTGGGTCGACAGCATCGCCGCCTGGTCGGTCAGGACCGTGTTGAACTGCTTCAGCCGCTGGGCGAACGCCCGCAGTTCCTGGGGATTAACAATTGCCTGCGACATGCACGTGAATCCTCAAAATGCCCGTTCTTCCCGTCACGTCTTCATGTTCTTCCGGAACCAGTCCGCCGGAACGGAGTCATTCAAATCAATCTTCGGAGGAGGAGAAGCAGCAGACGCGGGCGGAGTCACCTCCTGCAGCAGCGACGACGGGATCGTCACCTCCCCCATCTCGCCGCTCTCCGAGCTCCACAGGCAGCGCGTACTCGCCCCTTCCGTTCCGACCACCAGCAGCGGCTTCCCCCGAAAATGCGGGACGTTGACAAGAGTTCCGGCGGCGAACATGGACCACCTTCAGGTTGAACAGGATGAATCGGCTGGAACCGGGTGTGCCACTGGCTCCGCCAGTGCGATCGAAGTTGTGATCTCCACGTCAGATGCACTGGCAAGGCCAGTGGCACCCACCCCACGTTTCAGCTTCGACGAACCATTAATCCTTCTGTTGCATCCGCCACAGCTCCACGGCCTTCTGGAAATCCCCCAGCAGGGGATCATTCGTCCGCTGCATGTGCTCGATCAAGAGGCCGGCCAGGCGTTCGATTTCATTTTTCTGCCGCGGGTCGTCAATCAGGTTGACCCGCTCGTCCGGATCGACCGCTTCATCAAAAAACATCAGCGGCACGCCGACGCGGTACTGCGCCACCCGAGCCGCAATCCGGGCATCCTGCTCCCCCGCCTTCTCGAGCGCCCGGAACGTCAGCCCGTTCATGGCCTCGACCTTGAACTTCGGCTCGCCCGTCGTCCACGCGTGGAACATTAGCGCGCTCTCCTTCGTCCGGACGCACCGCTGCGCCTGGCTCGCCCCGCTCGACGTCGTGTTCACATGCGTCACCACAAAATCCCGCCCCGGCTGCTTCTCCCCCTGCAGCAGGCTCCCCCACGACCGGCCGTTCATCCCCTCCGGCCCCGCGACCTTCAAAAGCTCCAGCAGCGTGGGAGCCAGGTCAACGCTCGAAACAAACTCGAGGTGCACCTGCGGGATGTCCATCCCCGGGAACCGCAACAGCAGCGGCGACCACGTGCCATTGCGATACACCGTCGCCTTGCTGAACGGCATCGACATCCCGTGATCGGAGAAGAACACCACGATCGTGTCGTGATCGCGCCCGGCCTCCCTGAGGGCCGTCATGATCGCACCGAAGCTCGCATCAAACCGCGCGATGGCCGTTTCGTACTGGGCCGTCTCCGTGCGGATGTCCGGCAGGTTCTCGAGGAACCGCGGCGGACGGACTTCGTCCTCCTTCACCACGCGTGAGCCGACCGATTCCGGCGTGGCAGTCCCGGCCGCCTTCGCCGCGCGGGCCGCCTGCCGCGGACGGTTCCCCCGCTTCGGCGGATCGTCCTGGGCCTCAGCATCGTCATCGTCCGCCTTGCGGGCGCCGCGGCGATTCGCCTCCTGAGCACTCCCCGGGAACGGCCGGTGCGGGTCGGTGATGTTCGCATTGATGAAGAACGGCTTGCCCGATTCCTTCGCCGCCGTGAACATCTCCTCCATCTGCTCCTTCCGCAGCTTCGGATTCTTGCCGCTCCCCTGCAGCTTCAGGTCCCAGGGAAACACGCTCTCCGGCTGCATGTGGACATGCTTGTCGACGACGCCCGTGAAGTAGCCGTTCGCCTTCAGGACCGTCACCAGGCTCGGCGTCCCCTCATTGACCGGGTCGAAACCGAGCGCGCCGCTCACATGCGGCACCCGCCCCGTCATGAAGGCCGAACGCGACGGCTGACAGATCGGAGCCGTGACATGGTGGTTGTGAAACTGATGCGCCGTGACCGAGAACGCATCCAGGTTGGGGGTCGTCCGCAGCGTATTCCCCATGTAGCCGGCCGAATCTCCGTTCATGTCATCCGCCGTGATGAGTAGCAGATTCAGCGGCCTGTCCTGCCCGGCGGCCGAAGCGACGAACAGGGCAACAACAGCAACGAGCGACAGCAGCGGTTTCATCGGAAACATCCTTGAAGCGACGATGCCGCCATTATGCGTCAGCGCCATCGCTCCGTTCCACCCCTCCGCCGCGCAGCCGTGAGCGGCCGGCGCCAGCCGCCGGTCCAACCGTTGCCAGCGCTCCGCATCGCCACCGCTCCCCCTACGCCACCCCGACTTCCGTCTCCCGCCTCGTCGTCATCAGCGACACCACCACCAACGTCAAAAACCCCAGCGGAATCGTCACCAGCCCCGGCTGGCTGAACGGCACCAGCGCCCGGTCGGCCTTGATGCCGTACAGGTTCACAAACGCCGGCCCGCTCAACAGCACCCACGTCAGCGACGACAGCATTCCGACCAGCACCGACGCGATCACCCCCTGTTTCGTCGTCCGCGGCCAGAACAGCAGCATCACCAGGGCCGGCAGGTTGGCGCTCGCCGCAATGTTGAACGCCCAGCCCACGAGGAACGTCACGTTGAAGTCCTTGAACACGATCCCCAGCCCGATGCCGATCACGCCGACGACCACCGCCGAAATCTTGGCGACTCGGATCTTCTCGATGTCGTTCAGGTTCCACCCCAGGCCATGCGACAACAGGTCATGCGCGACGGCCCCGCTCGCCGCGAGAATCAGACCGCTGACCGTCCCGAGCACCGTGGTGAACGCCACCGCCGAAATGGCCGCGAACATGAACTCCCCGAAGCTGCGGGCCAAGAGCGGCGCGGCCATGTTGGAATCGGTCGGGTCGAGGACGAGACTCGTCATCGCCGCCAGTCCCAGGTACAGCGTCAGGATGTAGAAGAACCCGATCGTCAGGATGCCGACCACCGTACTCAGCCGCGCGGCATGGGCGTCCTTCACCGTGTAGTAGCGAATGAGAATGTGCGGAAGCGAAGCGGTGCCGGCGAACAGCGCCAGCATGAGCGAGATGAAGTCGAGCTTGTCGGTGAGCTTGTCGCCACGGATGCCGGCGAACGTGGGACTGCCTCCGGGTACGAGGAGGTCGGAGCCTTTCTTGATCTGCGGGTAGAAGATCGTGATCGGGATCCCGTCGTCGTCCGGAAACGTCTCCTTGCTCCAGGTGACGATCTCACTTCCCTGAAGGCTCGCAAGGTACTTCGCCGGATCAATCGGCCCTGTCGCACGAGCGTCGGAGGGGATTTCGCCGATCGACCACAACTGGCCGACGGGATCGAAATCATTCTTTCCAAGCACCTGCGGCTTGCCGTTGACGAGCTTGACGCCGTTCACGGACTTCAAGGACTGGCAGCGGAAGTAAAACTCTTTGTGGTCGGTGCGGATCACTATTGGATCGGAATCACTCACCGCAATCCGCAAGTAAGGCTTGCCATTCCAGGCCTTCGAGTCGGCGAGCACTTCAGGCTTCGGTCCATCGAGTGAACCGCTCGTTTGATACGCCAGCCAGCGGTTGAACTCGTCGGGGGCTCTCACCGCGAAGGCCTTGTCATAAATCTCGAGGCCGCGGGATGCGTTGTCTTTGCTGCCTCCCAGCCAGTGTCCCCGGACAAGGATCATCACGGTCATCACACTGCACAAAACCACCAGCAGCGTCCCCTTGATGAACTGCACCCACGTCGTCGACACCATCCCCGCCGTCGTCACGATCAGGATCACCACCGCCCCCACAATCACCACC